>Ga0247608_10005223_pt1 | contig 14130 bp, 7 predicted proteins | sample 176DNAGHGlowgp2_FD_193490 | JGI IMG/M metagenome (GOLD analysis project Ga0247608, IMG submission 193490) | Sheep rumen microbial communities from Palmerston North, Manawatu-Wanganui, New Zealand - 1766 DNA GHGlow gp2 | ecosystem: Host-associated > Mammals > Digestive system > Stomach > Rumen ...
GTACAAAATGAATTGTATCTCGTTGTTCATATTTCATTTCTCCTCGACCCTAAGGTCGCTTTGTCTTGCAAAGAAAGTTAATCAATTATTCTGAAATGATCGCTAGAACCGTCCCCCATGATTCCCTATCTTTTCTTCATATCGCTAAAAGTTATCGTCAATAATATATCTTTTTAATGAGGCAAGTATTATATCGTAACTCATAGCCTTACAAACGTCTGGACAAAAGAATCACATAGCCAATATGTAACAGCATCAGAATCTTTATAGCCATTCCTTTTCAAAAAATCTGCGATAACATAAAGATTATTAAAAGACCATACAGGCTTAAACTCTTGATATGTCATCCAGCATTCTTTATAAATAGATATCATCGTATGGAGTTTTGAGCACAAATTTGCAGATTTTACTTGTTCTGGGTATTTCTCAACGACTATTCTTATTTTATGCAGTACTGCGTTGATAACTATATTATCACCCATTATTGCTCTGTCTAAAATGAAATTGAATTCATCAAGATATTTTGAGAGACCTTCTGCTTTTATACCCTGTATGACATTATCCATTGCAAAATCAGCATCTGCCGATTGTTCTGAAAGCATTCCTTCAATAAGGCTTTTATATGAGATGCGGCCATTCAAGAGTGATTCGGCCTTTTCGCGAATATCTTTTAATGAAGTTTTTCTCTCTTCATTCAATCCATCAATAAAACGTATAACATCAGACAAATACTCAACTTGAATATTCCGCATAAATGAATCTTCGTGTAAGTTTTTATGCAATTGATCATATTTGCTAATGTTGTCCTTCAGATTGTTGGAAATGATTTCAAACTCTTCATCCGTCCATTTTATCTCATTGTTAAACATATTTAGCCGGATATAGTTTGGAGTCGACCACCCTTTCCCATCCGCCATTACACCACAATGCCATACATTGTGTTTTAGAAGTAATCTTTTTGATATTTCCAATGCCTTTGGATATTCTTTTGTTAAGAGGCACAAGAAAATAGAAGAAGAACGCCCCTGTGGCAATTGATCTACTTTCGACTTTGTTATTCTTTCAATAAATGCATCTTTAATTTCTTTTGTCACTACCTTATTCTCTTCCATAAAGAAAATAAGTTCTGTAATATCTATTTCAGGATAACTTGCTATCAGTTCTTTTAATGAAGTCCAGATATCATCATGAACATGTTCTTTAATATATTTTATTTGTAAATTATCCCTAATAAAACTGTCAGCTAATGCATGGTTTTCACGATAATGGTTTAATAGTTCTCCCAAGATATATATTATATTCTGAGGGTTTTTCAGACTCACTAATGCGTTCTTGGTATTCTTTACAAGTGCATTATACAAATCAAGTTTGTCGAAATTTTCAATAAGTTTCTTGAATAAATGCTCCTTAAATAGATCAAACCATGAACTTTCGTCCACAGCGATATACATAGAAGCTATTACATTTAGAATTCCTGTTAAGAATATCTGAGGTGTATTGTCATCTTCGTACGCTTTTATCGCTTTTACTAAAATATCCTTATTAAAATTACACAATTTGGGGGAATAGGCAAAATCCTGTCCAATCCTTGTTTGAAGATTATTATCATTGTACTGGATTGAATAGAAAAAACATGGATAAGGGAATTCTTCATACAGATTTTTAAAAACAAGATACCATGATGCTTTGTCTAAAAAATAAGTAGAACCAAAATTAAGATACAACCCTATATCAGAAATGAATCGAAGAATTCTTAAGCTCTTCTCGTATTCTGTGTTACTTCCACCAAAGTTCATCGTAGATCCTATCCATCCCCGAACTCGAGGCTCTTTCAACTTTCCTCTTAATTGTTGTATCATGAAATCCAGATTGTCTCCAATTCCATCAATACCATATTGAAAGAAATCATCAGTATTATATGGCCTTGGATACATATTGGAAATATAATTTGCAATCTGTATAGCATATAATTGGAATGATGGATTATCTTCTTCTTTAATATAATTGGCAAGCAAATCAAAGGCCTTTTCTTTTTGGCCCTTTATTGAAGCAAGTCTCATAGCTTTTGCTATAACAAAATATCCATTGGGCTTCCAGCGTTTGATGATGTTATTTGCTTTCTTAAAATCTAAATGGAATAATAGTCTTTGGATATTTTCATATTTAAAATCATCGCCTTTGTTAGACAATTTTGAATCTGCACCAATAAAAGATCCCTCTTTAGTTTTTAACAAGATCCACAAAGGTAACTTGTCTAATTCTTCATAATCATTAATTACCTTGGAATAGTAATACGGATTGAGCCCACATTCATCAATTGCCATAGACAGAAGAAGTGCATCGATATGGCTTAGTTTAGGCTTGCGTATGATATGATCAATTATTGAGTCTTGGTTGTAGATATATTTGGGGAATCTATTAATAGGTTTTACCTTTATTATTTTCCTTGCAATATCATCAATATTTTCCTTATTAATGGATTTTCCGTATGCCTCATTCCATAGTTTTCGATATGCTTGGGCATTTGCATTTACTTTAGGAAGTACAGAATTATTCTTTAACTCGGAATACTCATTTTTATCCGAATCCTCAAATGAATCATCAATTTTTACTGCTTTTGTGTTTAAATAACGCAAAAAAACAGTTAATATGTTTCTTTTGTCTTCGTTTTTAAGTTCACGTTTTAAAAGATTCTTTATTTCATCATCTTTGAATCCAATATATGCAAGTCTTTCCTGATTAATTAGGTTAATAACGGATATATGGTTATTATTATAATAATATTCCAGTTCTTGAGATATGGGTTTGCCGCTAACATCAACAATATAGATCTTGGTAGTATTATTAGGTTCTTTATCAAGTATGTTTTTTACCCATTTCACCCAACCTTTATAATTTTTATCTGTTCCAGAAAAGCCTAAAAGCATAAATTTCCCTTCTAACATAGCCATTCGCATTTTTTCTGTAAATGCCTCATGCTTTTCCGTATACGAATCATAATCCTCTGTTGCAATAATGTAACATAAAGAATTGTCTCCATCAAACTGTATCTTTTCATCAGTTGACTTCCTCAAATTACCGTGTATCTTTATTATCTTTTGGCAATGACCTTTATCTGATAAGCCCTGACTATTAACAACAAGTTCTATCTCATTTAGAGAATTATCTTTTTTTAATAAGTCTACTGAAAATTCTAAAAGATTCTCATAATTAGTTGTATAGATATTTTTTAATTTTTTTGACAACAACAACTCTTTATGTGCAGAGAAATTACTTTCTGAGATTTCTTCACATTCTTTTTCCCCTTTTTTTAGAACTATTTTTCCTTCTTTGTTAAAGTCCACATAAGGGATCTTATCCTCAATGTAACACTCTACACATTCTCTAAATTTATTCTTTTTAATGTACTCTGATACAATTTCTAATGAATCGGATTTTTGATAAATATCTTCTATGTATTCATCGCGTATTTCCTCTTCTTTTTTTAACTTTGTATGTCTACCTTTATTCTGATGAATATAATTGCTATAATACCTTTTTATGTCTATTTCATACAATTTACTTATCATATCATGTAGAAGTTCTCCCCATGACAGAAACAAATTGGATACGTTTTTTGAAAAGCCAGCACCTACCAATGCGGAGACCTGTCCATTGTCGTAGCATTCTTTAAGTTCAACTAATAAATCTTCCTTTGGTTTTTCCATAACTTATAAAGTGGACTTAAAATGTAAAGATCGTCTCGTCGCCACAGATATTACGGATTTTCATGCGGAGAGGTTTGGTGTCGCATTGGATGGTGGCATCCCAGAAATCTTGGGTCTTCACACCATTGCGGATAACATAGCCTAGACGGTCTATCTTGATTTCTTTATCACTTTGCCAAAGAGCCTGTTTGTCTGCATTGGTACAATCAAGACTTATCCATTCGATGGTTTCTAATCCCTCGTCACTGATAACAATAGGTTTGAACTCCTTTTCTTTACCCTTAGCCTTTTGTTGTAACACTTGCTGCTGGGCTTTCAGGTTTACCTCTTCAATCTTACGGAGGACACGGTCACTATGAAAACTCTTGATTTCCACCTTCCATCCAGTCCAAAGAGCATCATGGATTTCTGAGACCTCCCATTCGGCTTCATCTTCCACTACGACTTCATCAAGCACTTGCTTCAAGTCGCGCAACTCTATTTCGATAGTGGTCTGATTGTTCTCCTCTTTGATAAACTGCTCTATTTCCTGCTTATCTGTGATGTCGATATAATATACGATAACGCGCTGGGTGTCGGCAGGAAGATCTGGCAAAGCCTCACGGATAATGCGATTCATCAATACCTTATCAAGCAGACGGGTACTGCTGTCCATCAGATTTGGCAGATAAACGGGCATCATGCCATATTTGGTATCTACGATGCTGCCTTCCCAGAACTTATTTAATGCATCTTCGTTTCGCAAGCCTTGAATAAGGCTTTTGAGTTTATCCATCGTCTGTACAGGATTGCGATAAAGAGACACACCGTCTTTCACTTCCAAAACATCGAATTCGGCACCTTGTTCTATCAGTTTATCTCGTGTCACCTGTATACTATTGATGCCGATGTCAGTGTGAATGAATCTCCTGTTTAATCGATTAGCAACGCGAGCTGTTGTACCACTTCCTCCAAAGAAATCGGCTACAAGCATCCCCTCATTGCTACTGGCTTTAATAATACGTTCAAGAAGAGCTTCGGGTTTCTGAGTTGCATAATCAACACGTTCATCAGCCTGAGAGTTTACGGGGTTTAGATCCGTCCACATTGATTGTGACGGCATACCAGGAAGCTCATCTAAATATACCTTTGAACGTATTCCGCCATTCTTTGTGAAATGCAATCGTCCCTGCTTATCAAGTTCTTCCATTCTTTTTAGCGGCATTCTCCATAACGACCGACACCCTTTATATTCATAATCATATCCACCACCTTGAAGCCCTTTTGCTGTCAAGTTTCCACTATCCCATTTCCTCCCATCGGGATCTGAATTTGAAAAACGAGCCAAATATGATTCGTCATATTCTTGATATGTCGTATTAAAAGTATACCCAGACTGTGACTTCGTGTAGAAGAAGATACAATCGAAATTATTTCCATAGAATTCAGCATCACTATGAGCTGTAGCTCTTTTCCAGATAATCTCATTCCTAAAGTTATCTTCTCCAAAAATCTCATCTAACAACAATTTTACATAGTGGCCTATGTGATAGTCCAGATGAACATAGATGCTTGCCTCTTCACTCATGATGCTCTTCATAGCCATAAGATTCTCATACATCCAGTTCAAATAACGCTCTTTATCCCAAATGTCACCATACATTTTCTCCTCGAATGCACGGATTTCCTCTATATCAAGGTTCTTTTCAATTTGACCCATAAGTTCTGCCACCTTCGGATTCCTGCGGATATATACTTTCTTGGCATAGTCGGCACCACTGGCAAAGGGCGGGTCAACATAGATGAGATCAACAAAGATTCCCTTATCTCTCAGATAAGCACAAGCTGAAAGGCACTCGCCTCGTATGACCATGTTATGATTGGGGTTCTTGCCCACTCCAGTTCCGCTGGCTTGCTTGCAAAGAATCTGCTCTTTCAGTTCCATCTCATAGAGGGGCATTCCTCGCTGTATGCGGTCTATTACCTGGTCGTTGTCTCGATAACGGAGCACTCGCTTTGTGCGTACAAAGTTGTCTAATATCGCCTGTCCTTCAAGCGTGTTGGGGAAATAGGGAATATATCTAACTGCCATAACTTTATTTCTTCTTATTGTTGTCTTTTAGTCTTTTCTGCTCTCTTTCAAAGTTCTCTATAAAATGAATCTCTACGGGCGTCAGTACATTGGCTGTACGCTCCTTGAATTTGTCGTATTCTGCATCTGCTTTTTCCTTCGCCAGTTTGGCAGAAATGGAGCCTGCATGGGATAATAACTCTTTGTCTGAGAGTCGCAGGAAATCATCCAGTTTCTGAATCCAGTCACGCATATACATAGGCTTATGGTCTTTGGCCCGTAGCTCTGCATAGTCGATATAGAGGTTTACAATACGGTTCAGCGTATCAATCTCATCTTCATTGAGATAGTTCTTTGCAAACTCGGCATCAGTTCGTTTAGGCATCATTCCCGTCCATGTGGTAAGTCCCATAAAGTCCTTTGCAGCATTAGACCTGTCATAGATAATCTCTGCTGCCGTATGTCCATGCACAGCATAATGCATTTTGTTCTGGACAGTAGCAAAAAACTCTTTTGTCATTTCCACCCGTGGGTCATAGTCAATACTGAGCGCATAGATCTCCAGTACCTTGCGATAGAATATTTTCTCAGACGAGCGAATGTCGCGAATACGAGCAAGCAGTTCATCGAAATAGTTCCCCTTACCTGCATTCTTCAGTAGTTCATCATTCAGCACAAACCCTTTCTTAATGTACTCCTTCAGCACCATCGTGGCCCACTGACGGAATTGCACACCTCGATAAGAGTTGACGCGATAGCCTACGCTGATAATCATGTCAAGATTGTAGAATGCAATATTTCTTTCAACTTTTCTTTTGCCTTCTGTTTGAACTGTTGCAAAAAACGCAACTGTTGAATCCGCATTCAATTCTCCCGTCTCAAAGATGTTCTTGACATGCCTTGAAATGGTAGATTTGTTGCGCTGGAACAACTCTGCCATCTGGTCTAAGGTTAACCACACGGTTTCGTTTTGAAGCGTTACCTCAATCTTCGACTCTCCGTCTGGCGTTGTGTATAGAATAATACTTCCTTTATCGTCCATAATTTACATGCTAAAGAAATCGTTAATGGCTTGCAGCGTCTTTTGTCTGCGCTGTTCACTGGTGAGTGTATCTTCCAGATAGAGGAAAGAGAAACGCGGATAGCCAAACTGCTCGTTGTTCCTGTCAACCCACTCTTTCATAAATTCCTTGCGTTCCTTAAACTTAGCAGCAAAGCCTTCGCCTTTTGTTTCTATGATAATCACCTTGTCTATCTGCTTTTCGTCGTTTCGCTTGATGAGCAAGAAGTCGGGTACATATTTGCCAATGTAGCGCCAGCCTCTATTCGTTTTGGTATAACAACTGATTATGAACTCTGTCAGCGTGTCGTCACCATTGAAATAGACTTCAAGGCCCTTGTTCTTGATGAGTGGAAGTATTTCTTCTGACAAGAAACGCATCTCCAGCCCACTGTCAAACCTGTATGGCAGATAGTGGTAGGTCTGCTTGCGTTCAGGATATGGGTCTGGCTTGGGATTACGAAGAGCCGATACGTCTATGCCCATTGCTTCCAATTCATCTATCTTGGCCTTTTGCTCTGGGGTTAACTCTTGCTGAGGTGGTTTTACATCCCATGTTACAATCTCATTCACTGCTTGTTGGTCAGGATAGAACTTCTCGCTATCTTCAACTGGCGAAATGAGTTTCTCTATCTGTAAGAGATTGGCTTGCTCTGGCACCACTTCTTCCGTTACTTTAAAATCACGGACAGGTGCAAATGCCTGACGGACTAATGAACGGATGCGCTGATGATCAAATTTATTGTTCTCAATAGTGAAACCGCCTTTTTCTGTTGTAATCTTATCGAAGATGTCCTTTAATTCCTTCTCGCACGATTTAAGGTCAGATACTGTCAATGTGCCAAAACTCTCTTTTGCAATCTGTTGCAGCCACCAGTGGAATGACGTTCTTATATTCTCTTCGCTCTCCTGCTCGTATGTCTTAATCTCCTTGCCCTCCATATCCTGCTGATGAACCAACGAGATATCCGAAAGGGCCAGCATACGGTCATCCTGGAGTCGCTTTGCAGGATTGTTTGCATCGTCGATGATTAATGTTTCGTAACAGACTTTCAACTGATAGAAATCAATGGGAGGCACTTTCATGTGCTCCATACGAGAGAAGCGTTCAATCATTTTCAATCCAGAAGAAGACTTGTTGCTGAACTCTTTCAGCGTGATGTTCTGCTGTTGCTCTAACTGGCGATTCAGTTTATCGGCATTAAACTTGTTAAGCCAGATAAGTGCTGTTTCCTTACTGTTCTTCACCACTTGGCGCAGGCAACGACAACTCGTCTGTAGCACCATGTTCGTAGGACATACGCCTTTCTGTGGCAGTATAACACCTGTCAGGCTCTTGCAGTCCCATCCCTCCTTACCAATCTGAACAAGCAGTATGATCTTTATCTTGGAGATGGTTGTGTCTAATGATGCAAATGCCGTCTCTGAACCTTCCGGCTGTGGGTAATCTTTGTTACCACCATGATATTTCAGAATGACATCGGTGGGATTCTGCCCGTATGTAGAAACTATTTCTGCCACTAACGGATAAATGATTTCCTCCAAAGTCTCTATCTGACCACAATAGATGGCCAACTTTGCGCAAGTTCCGTTCGCATAAACCAAATCGCCATACTTCTCGAGGAATTCCTTAACGCCATTGGTGACAATCGTCTCAGTGTCATTATCCGTAAACTTAACATCAGGATTCTTCAGGAAGTTGTCAATACCCTCAATCAGGGGATAATAGTAAACGACATTTGCCAAGTCTGTGTTCCTGATAGAGAACTCTTCTGAGAAACTTAATCGCTCAGCACTCTCCAAATATGGTGTGCCAGAAAAGCCAAGAACAGAATTGAAGGTGTGGTTTTCTGTCCACTTATTCACCACTTGCCTGAGTTTGATTTCACCATCAGCAGCATGATGTACCTCGTCAATATAGATAGCCAGATTAGGCAGATTGCCTATAATCTCACGCAGTTCGTTGGCTAATTCTATACGTTTCAATTCTTCTTCAGAAAAGAGATTAGGGTCTTGGTCTGTTGAGAAGCGATCCAATATGACTTTCTCTGCATTGGTGATAGCCACTAGTCCCATCAAATCCTCTAAAGGTTGGTGGTTATTGATTTTCTGGGCGTTAGGGTTCTTAATCTGGTTACTCTTGTTAGCAGTCTTCTGCTCGTCGAGTATCTCAAACTTTATGAGGCGTCTTAACTGAGTCGCCGTCGGCTCTGGGATAATCCAAGAAGGATCAAACTCCTTGATGTGTTTCAGGCTTGGAACAATTGAAGACTTCAAACCAGAAGGAGCCATCACCATGAAGTTATGGGCAAAACTTGGATTATTTGGCTCGTTTTGGGCAAAGTACAAATCAAGATAGATAAAAGCAGCCATCAGATAGGTTTTGCCAGCACCCATAGGCAGACTAAACAGGTAGTCTGTATAGCAAACATCATAGAATATCTTTTTGAAAGTCGTCTCGTAGTCTATCTCATCTGCATGCTGTTTGATATATGCCTCCAACTCTGGAGCAAGTTGTTTTCCCTTTTTATCCTTCAGAAGAGAATACTGAAACAGGGCCACAGCAGCCTTGTTAGTCTTGAATATCTCACGAGCCTTTTCTGTCAGTTCCACTTGTCCGATGTTGGTATCATTGAAGACGCCGTCCACAAAGAGCCTCCATAATGGTTTGTTCTGACAGGCAATCTTTAAAAAGAGATATGTCTTGATGGCCTCCATCTGAGCATCACGCATCATCCCACGTTGCCCAATGTATTTAAGCAGGTCTTTGATGGTACAGTCATCCGACGCAAGCCACTCGTTACGTTTCTTTTCTATAAGTTTATAGAACATCTTAATTTAATTTTGCTGCAAAGATACAATTATTATTTCAATAATCACTCTGTTTTTTGTAATTGTTATGAATAACCTAATATATTAAGGGTACATTTATTCTTCCTTGTTTTCAACATGACTGTCGATATATCGTAATTATCTAATCAAACAACTCATAGAATTTTATTGCATTCACAAAACGGAACTGAGGCTTTCCTGCAAACTGACGTTTTAGACGGTTGTATTGGGTAGGAGTCAGTACGCTTTGTTTGAACAACACGTAGAATGCATTAGCATAAGTGTAATCATCGGAGAGAACAAGGGATTTTGAACTGCTCAGCTTTGATTTCAACTCTGTAGGTGAAATGTTCTTGACGCTGGTGCTGTTGAACTTTGCATCTGCCAACAGATACTTGTTGCCTGTAATACATAACAGCACGTCAGCAGAAGCCTGCTTATCCGTTTTGTTTTGTTGAGCTATCCGCGTCTGAACATCATCAAGGGCTATTGCTTTCTGTTCATCTGAGAATTTGTTTTCACTATCTATACACCCCTCTTTCTTTAGAAGAGTATGCATACTTTGAATGTCTGACAATAGCAGACTCTTAATCCGAATTCCTTTCGGATCTGTTATAGTATATTCAGCCATTGTCTGTTCCGTATTTCTCTATCAGTTCATACGACTTGTTGAAAGACTCGAATATAGGTTCGATGTCAGTACCCATATTCTGATAGTCGTAGGTATAGGCATCTGCATCTGCAGGAACAGCCCGATAGTATGAAAGATGATCAAGCGTCTCTTCTTTCTCTGATATATAGCGGAGGGCACTAACCATGTCTGTACTGTGCGTTGCAATAAAGAATCTGGCTTTGGTCTTCTTGTTGAGTTCCACTAACACTTTGGCATATTCCACTATCCATTGAGGGTGCAGATGGGCTTCTGGTTCGTCAATGATAATGAGTGAACGATCATTAATAAGTCCTTTTTTCAATAGCAACTGGAGAAAGGCGAAAGCCTGCACACCTGTGGCACTTTCTGAAAGATGGAATGTCTGGCCATCATTACGCTGGTAAACCAATGTTTTCCATTGTTCTGAATATGATGCGTCGCCCTTTAAAATGTTATCCGATAGATATTTACTTATCTCTTGATTATGTGTTGCATCCTTTTGGCTGTTAATGTAATCCCATTCGCTATAAGAGAAAGGAACCTCCAGCTTCTTGGGTGTATCAATATATGTGCAGAACTTGACACTATGCAATAAAGGAACACTCTCTACGCCTGGCCCAAAGAATGTGTAGCCATACTCAGAAACTGAGACTTTATTAATGATGTTATCTTCTTGTAGTTCTGATGCTATCTCGTTACCTAATTCCTTAAATGAACGATTCCTCTTCCTATCTTCATATCTGGCAGCAGTTTTATTGAAAACATCCATTATGAGATTAAGATCTTCCTTGTTTTTTATCTCTATTCCTAAATTATACTTGATGATACTGAGAAGTCTTTTGATTTTCTCGTCTTGGCTAAATGATTCTGTTAACAAGGATATGGCTTTCTGAATTTCATTTCGAACCTCTTCAACAGTTGTCCCAAACAATAAGTTTAAATCGGAGGGTTTCAATGTATCGTATATTTGTTGACAGACCTCCCTTATTGCAAATGTTTCAGAATAGAAAGCACTCCAATATACGTCGTCTAATGTTTTCACTTTATTAAATATCGTATAAAGCAATCTTGACAGAGTACTCTTACCACTTCCATTTACACCAGCGATAACGGTAATGCCATTGAGGTCAATGTCAGCACTATGAATTGCCCTGAAATCCTTAACAGATATTTTTATGTCACTCATATTTTGTCTATTCTCTTTGTTTTTTCTGCTGCAAATATACAAATAATAATGTAAATAAGAGAAGCTTTATCTTTTTTTTATATTACGAACATTTTTCGTCGTAGCCCTTCCTGAATAGGTGGGTGAAGTGTTTCGAATAGAGTTCCGAGAGACCTTGGCGATTATCAATGGCCTCGCCCACGACGAGCATGGTGGTGAGGGTTAGTTTGTTGTCGTGAACAATCTTCGCGAGGTCTTTCAGTACACCGCGATAGATCTTCTGATCAGGCCATGTCAGATGGTAACAGGCAGCCACGGGGGTATCCTCGGGATATTCCATCAACAACTCGCGTTGCACATCATCGACGATGGAAGCCGACAGGAAGATACACATCGTACTCTGACTCTTGGCCAACAGATGCAACTGTTCCTTTTCAGGCATCGGTGTCCTTCCCTCCCCTCGTGTGAGGATGATGGTCTGACAACGCTCCGGAATCGTGAACTGACTTTGCAGTTCGGCGGCAGCTGCGAGGAAAGAACTGATGCCAGGTGTGATATGGTAGTCCATACCATGCTGGTCAAAAAACGCCATCTGTTCCTGAATGGCACCGAAAATACAGGGGTCACCTGTATGCAGACGGACAATGAAATGTCCCTTATCGTAATGTTCCTTCATCAAGGCACATTGTTCTTCGAGGTTCATATCAGCCGAACTTCTGACGATGGCACCAGGCTTGTGGCACTCCGTCAGTGCCTTGGGCACCAATGAACCTGCATATAAAATCAAATCCGCCTTCTCCAACATCTTCCTACCACGAACACTCACCAAATCAGGATCGCCAGGACCTGCACCGACGATTTCAATATGCCCCTGTTTCTGTCGCAGGTGCTTGTAATCTATAGCCAATGCCGCCGTCCAGTTCTTCCCTTTCACCTTCGGAATGATGAGTTTGCCGTGATTCGAACCTAAGATAGCTGCCGCCTCGCAGACACTGGGTGTGCCAATATATTTTGCGACGGTTTCACTCGGATGGGGGACATCCACAGCAGCCAGTTCCTCGGCAGTGAAGAAAACGACCTTTTCATCATACTCATCTCTGAGCATTTCCACAAAGGGCTCATCGGCCTTTATATCTATGGTACAATAACGGTGAGAGCACGGCAGATAACCATACTTTGTGAAGGCCTCATCTATCTCGTCATAAATCTCTTCGTAATCCTCAGGATGATGAGCCAGACCAAAACCGACCGTTCCCACCATCGGTACAAAGTGCAGTTCTAATAATCCATCTGGTATTTGGTGGGCATAGGGCGATACGATCATCAACAACTTGTACTTCCTTGGATCAGCCTCTTGGATACTATTGATGATGGTGACATGCTCAGGCTTCGTGGCTTCCAGATAGTCTGTGCCGTCATCGCATACATCCATCAACAAAGCCGTCGGCTCACGATTCACAAAGGCAAAAATGCAGTCTTGCATTTCCTCGATATCGCTCGCCACAGGCCAATCAAAACGCTTTTCAAACGTATCCAGTGCCCAAAGTCCTGCATTGTCGCTCTGTGTGGTGATGACCTCGCGGGCACCTATCAATGCTGCAATATCTCGCGTCAAGTCATTCGCCCCACCGATATGTCCAGACAGGACGGAAACCACATTCAGTCCCATGCTATCGACACACACCACAGCCGGGTCTTCGTGTTTGTCTTTGATATACGGCACAATCGTCCTCACGCAGATACCCATCGCCCCAATAAAGACGAAGGCATCGAAGTGCTTCCACTCCTTGCCGACGTCTGTGCGCTGAATAACCCTCGCACCCAGTTGTTTCGTTAATGTCGAGGCGATTTTGCTTCCAGCCTCACTGATCTGTATGACTGCTAACTTCTGCATCATTTCCTGACGACTCAAATTCATAGCCAACTGTTCCAAACAACACGACAGCCAACATCATTTAAAGGCTTCTTCATAATAACCTGATTTTGTTGCAAAGATACAAACTCTTTTTGAAACTACCAAATAGAATGCTGTTTTTGTTTTACGACGTAACTTATATGTTGTAACACCATGCCTCCAGATTTTCGGAATTATCCATTTTTACTTTGATTTTTCAACCCCAAAACTGGGAGACGTTTATGCATGGGGGGCAAAAATGTGCCTCAGAATTGGGGGAAGATTTTGCATGGGGTGCAAAAACGTGCCTCAGATTTGGGGGAAGATTTTGCACGGGGTGCATAAACGTGCCCCAGATTTGGGGGAAGATTTTGCATGGGGTGCAAAAACATGCCTCAGTTTTGGGAGAAGATTTTGCATGGGGTGCAAAAACGTGCCTCAGATTTGGGGGAGACTTTTGCACGGTGTGCATAAACGTCTCTCAGTTTTCAGACTGGTTTTTGAAGTTTTGGGATGGCTTTTCCAGAATCTGGACCAAGGTTTTCAAACTATTGGATGGTCAGTCCCCAATCTGAAGTATGTCATTTTGATCTTTTAAAAATCAGCCCCAAAACCAGGAGAAGATATTCCGGCCTCGGGAAATCGTGTGACGTGTACTGAATAAGTTGACACTTTTGAAGTTCAAAAAGTGTATCAGTATGCGACAAAATCGTGGAATGACAGATGAAAAAAGACTTGCATTATTGAATGAGTACCTATCCTCAGACAAG
>Ga0247608_10005226_pt1 | contig 14128 bp, 16 predicted proteins | sample 176DNAGHGlowgp2_FD_193490 | JGI IMG/M metagenome (GOLD analysis project Ga0247608, IMG submission 193490) | Sheep rumen microbial communities from Palmerston North, Manawatu-Wanganui, New Zealand - 1766 DNA GHGlow gp2 | ecosystem: Host-associated > Mammals > Digestive system > Stomach > Rumen ...
TGCACGAATAGGAAATCTACTGTACACAGTTTCTATTGAAGATGATAGTATTTTTGGGTTTTTGACAATACTTTCAAACAACTTTAGAAATATGCTCCTTATTCAAGGTAGCCCATCTCCTACTGCTGAAAAAGTTGGAATGAGTCAAAAACAGTTTTATGCAGTGTCAAGAACAATTGGCAGGTATTCTATTACGGGAATGATGAAGATACTTGGATTCTTGGACAGTGTTGATGAGAAAATAAAAAGTGGTAACTTTATACAGTCAAACATGGCTGAATATATCACCACAGTGATACTTTCGGAGAAATAATGAACATTCTTATCTATTCAGACAATCATTTTTGTCAAAATTCATCTCTTATAAGGGGGAGGGGGAGTAGGTTTTCCGACAGACTGGAAAATCAAATACAAACCCTACATTTTATTGAGAGTGTTGCAGTTGATAATAATTGTAAAGCTATTTTTAACTGTGGAGATTTTTTTGATAGACCAGAGTTAAATAGTGAAGAAATTTCTGCCCTTAAAGAGATTAGGTGGAATACAGACATTGCACACTACTATATTGTAGGAAATCACGATGCTTCTGACAGGGCACTGTCATTTAACTCGACAAATGCACTTGCATCTGTTCACAATTCGTTCATAATTGATAAACCGGCTGTTTTATGTATTGGTGATTCTCTTATTGCGTTACTTCCCTATGTGAGTTTGAATTCAGACGAGTACATTCCTTTGGGAGATATATTTTCACCTTCCGTAACAGATGATAGATATAGAAATAAAATTCTTTTAAGTCACAATGAGGTGAAGGGTCTTCAGTATGGAAAATATGTTTCAGACCACGGTTTGAGTTATAAGGAAATAGATAGTCTGTTCAGTATTTGTTTCAATGGGCATCTACATAACAGCGTTTCAATCAAAGATAAACTTATAAACATAGGAAATATAACTGGGCAGAATTTTTCAGAGGATGCCTTTACTTACAAGCACTGCTGTATCGTACTGAACACAAATAATTTAGAGTATCATTTTGTAGAAAACCCGTTTGCTTTTAAGTTTTATAAGATTGATAAGGATAAATATGACACAATACCTGCACTCGGTGCTAATTCTGTGCTGTCTGTGACTTGTGATGAAAGTCAACTGAATTATGTAAAATCTCTCATTGATTCAAACCCCAATATAAAGTATAAAAAGATAATTGTACAGAGAGAAGCATCCTATATCACAGATAGATTTTTTGAAGATGTTAAAACACCAGAGAACAAGTTTTCTGATTTTGTACTTAAAACATTAGGAGATTCAAAGATAGTTAGAGAGGAATTATCCTCTGTATGTGGGGTGTGAAGTGGTAGTAAAATTTATCAGCATGGATCTGTATAACTTCATGTCGTTTAAGCATGCAAATATTTCTTTCCGCGAAGGTGGGTATGTACTTGTTCAAGGAGTGAATGAGAGTAACGATGACCATTCGCTGTCCAACGGTTCCGGAAAAAGTAGTCTGTGGGAAGCAATTACTTGGTGTCTTACTGGTGATACCATAAGAGGAAGTAAGGATGTTTCCAACCTATATACAGAAGATGGTGCATGTGTTTCGTTAGATTTTTCTGTAAACGAAGATTATTACAGTGTAAGAAGAAGCAGAGATCATTCTATTTACAAGACTAATTTATATATTTCAGTGAATGGGGAGGATAAGTCCGGTAAGGGTATAAGAGAGGGAGATGCAATCCTATCATCGCTGTTGCCCGACATAACGCCAGATCTAATTGGGTCTGTAATCATTTTGGGGCAGGGATTACCGTGCAGACTTTCTTCAAGGACACCAGCAGGAAGAAAAGAACTTTTAGAAAAACTTACAAAATCAGATTTTATGATTGAGGATATTAAGGAAAGAATTTCTAAAAGAAAAGAGTATTTATCATCTTCCCTTCGGTCAGTAGAAGACACTATTTTGAAGATTTCGGTTGAGAAAAATTATTGCTCATCTGATTTGGAGAAGAACAAGAAAGAACTCGGAGAACTTTCGACAATAGATTCTTATGCTGATGAAAAAGGGATGCTGTCACGTAAGTTGCATGATCTTTGTGACAAGTATGTGGAAATTCAAAAAGAATATGATATTCAGTATGAGGAACTTCAAAATTGTCAAAACCAAAAGTCAGTCATAAATTCAGATTGGTATAAGGAAAGAGAAAGTTCTTCAAAAGAATTGTCATATAAAATAGAGGACACAAGAAATAGAGTGTCTGAATTAAAGTCTGAATTACTGTCTTTGAATAGAGAGAAAAGTAGAATTGAATCTATAAAAGATGTATGCCCAACTTGCGGTCAGAAAATACCCGGTGTTTACAAGCCAAGTACCGATGAGTTATCCAAGAGTATAGATAGTGTTTCAGATAAAATAAAGAATGAGGAAGATATTTTAGCGGATCAGAAAAATACACTCGATAGAGGATTAAAAGATATAGACGATAGATATAGTTATAAACTATCATCTGTTGATGACAGGATATCGGGTTTGCAATCACTGGTAGTGTCACTTGATGCAGAAAGACAGGGAGTATCAGAAGAAATATCATTATTAAAGGTTCGTATTTCTGGTCTTGATGTTAAGATAGATGAATATAGTGAAAGAAAGAAGAGAATAGAAGAGAGTATATCTTTATGTGAAAAAAAGTTAGAGGAATTAAACACTCAAGAGTTGTATTATAACAATGAGAAACAAAATCTCCAAGACCATCTTGATGTAGTTTCTAAAATGGTAACGCTTGCTAACAGAGATTTCAGAGGTTATTTGTTATCAAACGTTGTAGAGTACATTGATGGTGTGACAAAAGAATACAGCAGTAGGGTGTTTGGTTCTCCTTGTGTTTCTTTTTCACTGAACGGAAATTCATTAAATATTAAATTATTTGATAAGTATTATGAATCACTGTCCGGTGGGGAAAAACAAAAGGTTGACTTAATAGTTCAGTTTGCTTTGAGGAAAATGTTGTGTAATACGGCAGACTTCTCATCCAACATTATTGTATTAGATGAAATATTTGACAATATGGATGAAGTCAGTTCAAAGCAAATTATTGATTTCATATCCGAAGAATTAAACGATCTCGAAACTGTATTTATTATTACACACCATTCTGACTTACAGATACCATATGATAACATTATTAAGGTGGTAAAAGATAATTCAAGAATAAGTAGGATTGTTTAATGATTTATAAAAAACCGATGGGTGTTAGATACACAGACATGGCTATATGGATTGATAAAAATGCATATAGTGAAGAGTGCAAAGACGATACCTTATTTGAATACTTATATTTGTTAACGGATATGTTTGCTAGAAAGTACCAATTTTTCAAAAAGGCAAGTTACTATGATGATTTCTCTCTTTATTGTGCATCCTATTTTTTTAATAGGCTCAAGAATAAAAAGCAGTATGAGATAACAGAAGATGGCATTCCTAAATTAAAACCAATAAAGAGCATATTAAATTACATAAAAAGAACTATACGGGCAAGAAAAATTGATTTCGAGCAGGATAATTTTAATCAAACTTGTCTTTCTTATGAAGATTGTGATGCACATGATGTTGATAGAGATAGAATATTGATGGCTTATAAAAGCTACCATGACTACAATGGGTGTGAGTTCTCGTTGTGTCTGGAAACATTACCCAGATGCGTATTTGAGACTTGCAAAAGAACACCTTATTTTGGTGTAAAAAACATATTCAAAGATTTGTATGTCAGTGTGTTGCTGACTATACTTAATCAAATTACATTAACAGTTAGTGAAGAAATAAAACTAAATGGTATCAAAGGGATGGTCAGTGAGTTTTACATAGACCATCTATATGAATATACTGACCCAATGAAGTCTGTTATTGTATATGGTAGTTGCAAAAAGATGGAAAATTACATTCTATTTTTAGCAAACAGAAGCAAGAAAACATTGGCACGTGACTTGTCTGCAATCATCCATTCATGGGAACCATCGGACGCAGTTATAGATAGTCTTATAATGAATCAAATAGAAGAATGTACTGGTGTTTGTATATATGGCAATAAAGAATGAATTAGATAAATTAAAAGAATATGATGTGTCATCCTTAATCCTGTTTTCCTTGTATAAATTGATTGGATCACCAGAATATGAGGTTCTGTCTGAAATGGCATATGTTTTGGATAGAAAGAATATGATCCGATTTATAGAGATGTTTGGTGGAATGACCATTCGTGTCCCAACAATATCAGAGTTAGAAACTGTTACATGCGGTTTGCTATTGTATCAATTTGTGAATATAGAGGGCAAAGATTACACATCTTCTCTGAATGAGGTAAAAAGATTGAGACCAAATGTAAAGAATGTGCAGGATGCTTATAGGTCTGTATGTGATGTTATAAGTAAATATACATTTGATACAAATAAGTATACAGTCCAATCGGTTATGGATAAATGAGCTTAAAAAATAATATAATGTCAATCCTTAAAGACATTGATAGTATGGATGACAACAAATATAGGGTTCTTGAAACCGCAATAAAAGATCGGCTGTCAAAATCCCTGTCCACATATAATAGCACAATTTCCTTTAGTTTAGATTATTTGCAGAGAAAAGAAGCAGTAAAAGTTATGAGGAGGGTGAATAAAAGTTGAATATTGATGTGTCTGATAATCTGTCCTCATTAACTAACGTACCAAAAACAGTGGTGTCTTCTTTGTTCGAGAAAGAATCTTTGTGCATAGCACATGGCGTGTCAGAGATGGAAGAGGGGGATGTACTTACTGCGGATATAGGGATTGGGATGTTGTATATAGGTAAGACAGATGAAGGGATAAAATACCGATTTATACCGAGTAAGTTCTTGGAGGACAGTGTTAAGAAATCTTTTGATGGCATTGACCTTCTTTCAAAAAAGTTGGAGGAATGTATTTCAAGTAGAATTATGTCTACTTATAAGAATTTATTTTGAATATGGATAATAATAATCTTCCTGAAAAATGTAATGCTCTTGACGAAAACACAAAGAGATTAGCCGGTGAAATTATAGAGGAAGAAAATATAGACAAAATTAAGGACTTAACAGTTTTGTTTAACCTTAATATGTCAAAGAAAAATGTAACAAGGTTAATGAAATTAAATGACCTGTTAGATTCCGTTTCTGATCAAATGGCTAAAAGACTCGAAAACAGATCTGATGAGTTCAGTAATAGTGATTTAGTTACTTATATGAAAGTGATCCAGGATTCTATGGACAAGTCAAGTAAATCATTAAATCAAGTAGATGAAACACCGGCTATTAGTATAAATAATACTAAAAATGAGGTTAACATTGCCATCACAGACGGTGTAACCCTTGACAGAAATTCTAAGGAAAGAGTTTTGGATGCAGTAAAAGCATATCTTTCAAGAGTTAAGTCGGAATCAAATGACAATATCGTATATACATACGACAAAAATGAACAAGATGGAGAATAACATGGAACAATTTTCAAATGACTTACAGAGTAAATTTCAAAGGTTACCAAATGAAACTGATAAGGAGTACATACAGCGTGTTGTTCTTCTGAAAGATTTACTGGGGTGTTCTTGGAAAGAGTTTGCAGATGTTGTAGAGAAAGTTTCTGGAGTTCATAGAGATGAAAGTAGATTTAGAAAAACCTATAACTCTATGTCACCCGATAATCATATTCTCCCAGATGATAAGGAACAGAACAACGAATATTTAGAAGAGTTAAAAAATGCACTGTCAGAAATCAAAAAAGAGCGGGTAAAGTTAGCGGATGAAAGATCACAGAACAATGCTTTTGTAAGAAGGATTGCAAGAGAAGAAAGTATTTCCGAGATTGCATATAAGTGTGCAGAAACCGTGGCGAAAAATAAGCCACTTGAGTTTAACCCATATTATGGGTATCTTTCCAATAATTATGGCAGAGAAGCAATTTTGCTAATAAGTGATTGGCATTTTGGATTAGAGTTTGAGAATATATTTAATAAATTCAGCCCGGAAATTTGCAGAAAAAGGGTAGAAAAACTGACAGAAGGAGTAATTGACAGGTGTTCTGATGAGAATGTTTCCAGAATTACCGTGCTTAACTTGTCAGACCTGATTGCGGGTAGAATACATACACAAATCCGTATTCAGAGCAGAGAAGATGTAATCAGTCAGATTATGGATGTTAGCGAAATTCTTAGCGAAATGCTTTGCAAGTTTTCCGAAACTATGACAGTTGAATATTATGATTGTTTGGATAACCATTCGAGAATTGAGCCAAACAAGAACGAATCTCTTGACTTGGAATCTCTCGCAAGATTTATCCCATTCTATTTAAGACAAAGACTAAAAGATAGAGATGTAAATATTCATGACAACTCTGTGTCTGCTGATATTATTACTTGTAATGTACTTGGACATAATATTGTAGGTGTTCACGGTGATAAAGACAAGCCAGTTACTGCACTTGATAAAATAACACTTCTAACAAGAAAGAGTTACGACCTCATGTGCACTGCCCACCTTCACCATTTTTCCGCAGATGAGAAGTGTGGATGTCTTACAGTCGGTAATGGAAGTTTGATGGGTACAGATGATTATGCTATGAATTTAAGATTGCACAGTGTTCCATCACAAACACTTATTATCAGTACAAAAGAGAACGTGTGCGATGTACTATATAAAATAAACCTATAAAAGATACTCTCATGTGTGTGAGGATAAGTCCGAGAAATCGGTAAGTTCCGAAGCAACATGTTTGTAAATAAATTATTTAGGAGGGAATAATAATGAGATATTATTCCGATATGTTAAACGAGTTCTACGAAACAGAAGAACAATGCAGGGAAGAAGAAGCTAAAGCAATCGAGAACTTAGAAGCACCAGAGGAAAATCCTTGTAAAGATTGCACGGAAGGCAAATGTTCCGAATGCAATAAGATTGAAACTCCGGAAGCAGATCAGCAAGAGAAGAAAGAGATGACAAAGAAAGATCTTGCGGATAAAGTTCAGAGGTGCGAAGAAAAGGTGAAGGAAGCGTATGAGTTGTATTCTGTTGCAGAACAGAAAGCAAGCGACCTGTCAAAGAAGTATCTTAAAGAGATAGACGAAATTCTATCTCCTGCTAAAAAGGCAGTAAAGGATGCAGAGGCAGCGAAGTATCAAGCCATTAAGGATTTCAATGATTCTTATGGTGTCTATCGTGTTTCCTATACAGGTGCAAGAGCAGCAGAAGAACTGAAACGGTCACTCAAACAATTTGAGGACACCCGTAAGTGGGTTGACAGTTTCTTTAACTGGTTCTGATTTGTAACTGCAGTATGGGGTGCTAATAACACCCCATACTTTGTTTAGGAGATATTAGATGAGTAAAAAAGATTTTGATATATACTATAATCAAGTCTGTGAACAATACATGGAACTTAAAGAACAGATAAAAGATTTTGAAAAAGTTGTTCAAGAGGGAATGGTAGAACCAGAAAGACTTGAAAATATGAAAAAGGTTTTTCAACCAATTATGCAGTCATACGAGATGGTTTCTTGGGTTGCATATCTTCTTAATCAACCTGTAAAAAAGGAAAAGCATAAAAATTATAGTGACATGATGAAGAAGAAGATTGGTAAACTTGATAAAAAATATTCAAAGGAAGGAATTATTACTACCAATCAAAAGGCATTGGATAAGTTAAGTGATGTAATACATAATGGTGGCTGAAACTGTATTAAAGAATATAGGTGTTAAGAAAAGTGGTACATACTCTGACGAGGGTGCATTTGTTGTCGATATAGATAACAGTGAGGAATTTGGAAAGGTGTACAGTATTCTTGACAACTCAGATTTACTTGATCTTCAAGAGGATAATAGTATCCTGACAGAAGATGAAGCAAACCTTAATTACCTATATGGAGATGAAGAATTTTTGATTAGTCTGACGGGTGACTTTGAAAATGACATCTATCAGCTAACAGTAACGGAGATATAATCTATGGCAGAAATTATTACTGATTATGAAAAACTGTGTGAAAGAGCCGATGAAATTGATACTGTAAAGCAGAGCAAGGAAATGCGCAGCATTATCACCGAATTAAAGCATACAGTAAAAGAAAACAATCTTTTGGGTCTTGCCGCTAACCAAATTGGGCATAATAAAAGAATTATAGTTATCAATTATAGCGGTGATATTCGTTCATATGTAAACCCGGTTTTATATAATGCAAATGGGCTTACTGTTTCAAGAGAAAACTCGCCAAGCATTCCAGATAAGGAGTATCTTGTCGTAAGAAATCAAGAGGTAACAGTTACCTATGTAACGCCACTTGGTAAAATCAAAACGGAGAAGTTTTTAGGTGTAGCAGCTACAATGGTTCAGCACCTTGTAAATATTCTTGACGGTGTTCTTATTTCAGATATTGGGTTTGAGATTGATAGTAATTGGGATTCATTTACAGAAGAAGAGAAGAATGAACTTCTTGACATGTACTTGGAGTCTATTGACCTAAAAAGAAAGACTGTTCAAGAAGAGATTGATTCAAACCCAGAATTAAAGCAGATTGATGATGGTATTAAATTTTTAACTGCAATTCAAAACGGAGAAGTAAAATTAACTCCGGCAACAATTCATATTGACAATGCAGACGAGATAAACGCACAGTTAGAAAAAGAAAGAAAAGATAAGCAAGATAATGCAGATTGAGTATTACCAACAATCGGAATATCTAGGTTGTTTGGAAGTAGATGATTATGGTAACTGTGCAATAGAAGCAAATAATGACGATGGTGAATTTTGGTATTTAGTCATAGATACCAAAATGGGTTTTAGTCGAATTATGGAGTATGGTCCAATAGTTCCAAATAAGGAAGTAATGGAAGATTATTGCATGTGTGCATTTTCAAGGATAGAATGGGATGCAAAGAAAGTAGTCAACATAATCAAGACATTTCTGAACAAACAAAGAAAGGGTAGGCTTGATATATCGCAAGCAAGAGAAATCAATAAGGACTTAGCGCTATCCCAATGCAAGTCGATTATTGAATATATGGCAAATCCGGAGGCATATTGATATGACAAATGAACAACCTATCCGTGATTTTCATGGTAGAATAATCGGTTATATAGAAGAAAAACAGAATGGTGATAAGATTGTAAGGGACTTTTACAAAAGGGTTTTAGGGAGATATGATAAAAGTACCAATACAACAAGAGATTTCTATGGGAGAATTATTGCCCGTGGAGATAACACAGGTATGTTACTGTCTTTGAAAAATAACTGATGAAATAGTTGACAATTTCACTCTTTTGTGCTATAATAGTAGTACAAAGGAAGTGGAGGAAATCAACAATGGCAAAGTACACGATTCTCAATGAACTCAAATCGAACCTTGAAAGCAAACTGGATAAGATTGCTCGTAAAGGTGGGTCTTTCACACTCGCATATGATGATCCATTCTTTATGAATGGGTATGAGTATGTAGATGTGCATGTTGAGGGTTCTTATAAGATTTCCGGTTGGGAGTTTGTTGCTTCTCTTGAATGGGATGACAATGCAGACACCAACATTGTGAAATCTATTCCCGGTGTTGAAGTCCCTTCCATGTATTTCAATCGCTGTGAGTGCGACCACTGCAAGAGTGATCGTTATCGCAAGTACACTGTTCTTCTTCGTAACTGCAATGACGGCACTTTTATTCAGGTTGGTAAGGGTTGCTTGAAAGATTATCTCGGATATGATGCCGAAGGATATGCTTCTTATCTTGCCTTCTTCTCTTCGATGGAAGAGTACATTGACACTCTCAACAAAGAATTCCTTCCCAGAGCCAGAAAGTTCTACGAGGTAAAAGATATTCTTGAACAGACCGTTGAGCAAGTCAAAAGACATGGGTATGTTACGAGAAGGATGGTAGAAGAATCCGAAGATGCCAAGACCACTACTGCAAGTGTTGTGTGGCATATTGTGAACAAGGATACCTATATGGATGGTACTCTTATCCAACCGTATTACACTGTGTCTGACAGCACGAAAGAGATTGTAAATACTATTTTCAATCTTGTTAAAGATGCTGAAGAGAGCAATGAGTACGTTCATAATGTGAAAGCGGTGCTCAAAAGTGAATATGTGGAAGGTGACAAAGTTGGCCTCGTTTCTTCTGCATATAGCTTTTATGTGAAGAATATCAACGAGAATAAGGAAGATAAAGCACCTTCTGAATATGTAGGAAATGTTGGTGACAGAATTGAGTTTACCGCTATTCCGAAGTGCGTTTACTCCTATGAAACCGATTATGGTTGGAACTACATCTATAAGTTCCAAGATGGCGATAATATCATTATCTGGAAGACGTCTAAAGCACTCGACGATGTAGAGACTACTTTCAAGGCAACTGTGAAAGCACACAACGAATATAAGGGCATTAAGCAGACAGAGGTTACAAGGGCGAAGGAGATTGCTAAAGCGCACAAAGAAGAAAAAGAGCATGAACCTGGTACAGAAGAAGTCAATAAAGCCCTTGACGAATTTTTTGCTTATTTTGAGCAGTAAAGATAGAAGCAGGGATGAAATACTCCCTGCTACTTTTTTCAAATATATAAATAAAGGACACAAACTATATGAGAGTTATCAAGAGAGATGGAAAATTACAAGAGTTTGACAAAGAAAAAATCCGAAAATGTCTAGAACTTGCAAATTCGGAATTAGAAGAGGAGGACAGAGTAGAAGGTTCTAGTTTAACAAAATTAGTAAATGCAATCCTAGGTAAGATTGCAGAACTTACAGTAGTAGATATTTCAAACGATCAGATAAGAGATATATCAGTAGAAGAAATTCAGGATATTGTAGAAAATGAGTTAATCAGGCTTAATAAGTATAAACTTGCCAAGCATTATATAAAGTACCGGTACCAACACCAAAAAGTAAGAGACACAGAGGATACATTACTGAACTATAAAAAGGTTGTAGATGGATATCTGAAAGTAGATGACTGGAGAGTTAAAGAAAATTCCACCGTTTCTTATTCGTTGGGAGGTTTAATTCTATCTAACTCAGGTGCAGTAACGGCAAACTATTGGCTATCTGAAGTTTATGATGATGAGATTGCAAATGCACATAGAAATGCAGATATTCACATTCATGACCTTTCAATGTTAAGTGGCTATTGTGCAGGTTGGTCTCTAAAGCAACTAATTCAAGAAGGGCTTGGTGGTGTACCTGGAAAGATTGCGAGTAAACCAGCAAGCCACTTGCATACCCTCTGCAACCAGATGGTCAACTTCCTCGGCATCATGCAGAACGAATGGGCCGGCGCGCAGGCGTTCTCTTCCTTCGACACCTATCTTGCCCCCTTCGTGAAGGTCGATAACCTTTCCTACAAGGAAGTCAAGCAGTGCATTCAGTCTTTTGTGTTTGGGGTAAATACCCCGTCTCGTTGGGGGTGTCAAGCACCTTTCACTAATGTTACAATTGACTGGACAGTACCATCAGACCTCGCTGAATTAAATGCAATTGTCGGTGGTAAAGAAATGGATTTCCGCTATAAAGATTGCCAAAAAGAAATGGACATGGTGAATAAGGCATTTCTTGAAGTTATGATTGAAGGAGATGCTAATGGTAGAGGATTCCAGTACCCTATCCCCACATATTCTATTACGCGCGATTTCGATTGGTCGGAAACCGAGAATAATAAATTACTCTTTGAGATGACTGCTAAGTATGGTATTCCATATTTCTCTAACTATATCAACAGCGATATGGAGCCATCAGACGTGAGAAGCATGTGCCCACTAACTCCAGACACATTAGTAACTGTAAGGTCAAATCAAAATGGTATTCGTGTTGCCCCAATAAAAGACATATATAGGACTTATGAAAATCATAAAACAGAGTATCAAGTTTGGACTGGAAAGCAGTGGTGCAATGGTCATCCGGTACAGACACCAAAAACGGATGTATATGAAATAAAATTTAGCAACGGATATTCTGTACGAATGGGAAAAGACCATTTACAGCCAACAAAGGATTTCGGAACAGTTCATGCAGACGAACTTAAATGCGGAATGTGGATTCCATTTAGTAATGGATGCTACGGTTCAGATTTGGGTTCATATGACATGGGTTATGCAATAGGTGCTTATGCAGGAGACGGATCACATGATAAAGGTTCTGTTGTGTACTCTTTGTGTGCTCAGTGCAAGGATGATGATACTGAAAAAAGAATAGTAGAATTTTGGAGATCAATTGGTTTCTCTTCAAAAACAACCATAGACGATAATGTTAGATTTGTAAGAATAAATGGAAATCCTTATGGAATCATTGAAAAATATATTTCAGGTGATAATGCACTAAATAAAGGATTTACAAATGATACGTTCAACGCTTCTATTGAATTCAAGAACGGTTTGATAGATGGATATATGGCTACTGACGGAAGTAGAAATAGAAGCAGAATTTATACATCTTCAAAAATTATGAGAGACCATCTCAATGTCTTGCTGTCAAGTGTTGGAAGAAAGTGCACACAAACGTTATGTGATGAACGAGACGAAAGATTTGGGAGCAGCAAATGTTATACAGTTGGGGTTCCTAACAGGAAGTCATATGGAGAATATTTTACAGAAGATGACGATTATTTCTATTATAAAATAGTATCAATTGATAAATGTAAATATGATGGTGACTATCTATATTGTTTTGAAATAGACAATGATGATCATTTATTTGCATTGTCAAATGGTCTGATTACTCATAACTGTCGGCTACGTTTGGATTTAAGAGAATTACGTAAGAAGTCCGGCGGTTTCTTCGGCAGTGGCGAGAGCACCGGTTCGGTGGGCGTTGTGACCATTAACATGCCTAGAATTGCTTACCTGTCAAAGTCAGAAGATGAGTTTTATAAAAGACTTGATCACATGATGGATATCTCCGCAAGATCTTTGAAAACAAAAAGAACAGTTATCGAAAAACTGCTTGAGGCAGGTTTATACCCATATACAAAGAGATATTTAGGTACATTCAACAATCATTTTTCCACCATTGGTCTTGTCGGTATGAATGAGGCATGTTTGAATGCTTGCTGGTTAAAGAAAGATTTGACCCATATTGATTCACAGAAGTTTACTATTGATGTTCTTAAACACATGAGAGAGAAGCTGTCAGATTACCAAGAGCAGTACGGTGATCTTTACAACCTGGAAGCAACACCTGCGGAATCTACCTCTTATAGATTGGCAAAGCATGATGTTGAGAAATATCCGGATATTATTACTGCTTCTATGGCAAGTGGTGTTCCTTATTATACAAATAGCTCTCATTTGCCGGTTGGATATACAGATGATATTTTTTCTGCTCTTGATATTCAGGATGAGTTGCAAACACTTTACACGTCTGGTACAGTTTTCCATGCCTTTTTAGGAGAGAAATTACCTAGTTGGCAATCAGCGGCAAATCTGGTTAGGAAGATTGCTGAGAATTACAGACTTCCTTACTTTACCATGTCACCTACCTACTCCATTTGTAAGGATCATGGTTACCTAGTTGGTGAGCAATACACATGCCCTTACTGTGGTAAACCAACCGAGGTATATAGTCGTATTACCGGCTACTATCGTCCAGTGCAGAACTGGAATGATGGAAAAGCACAGGAATTTAAGGATAGGAAGACATATAATCTATTTAACTCTTATATAGATCACGCTTCAAAACTTCCGACATGTGATGCTTGCTCTATTGAAGAACCCGTAAATGAGAGCAGCGAGGACATTATTTTAGTAGCTACACCAACGTGTCCAAATTGTAAAATTGCATGTTCTTTGCTGGATAAAAAGAATATCTCATACAATAAGTTATATGCAAATGAGAACAAGGATATTGTTGAGAAATACAATATCAAACAAGCACCAACACTTGTGGTTAACGGAACTAAGTATGTTGGAGTTTCAGAAATTAAAAGATATTTGGAGTCTGTCTGATGATAGAAAATAAAGATGCAGTAAATCACCCAAGTCATTACACTTATGGAAAGATAGAAACCATAGATGTAATCGAAGATTGGAACTTGGGGTATTGTTTAGGAAATGCAGTGAAGTATATTTCAAGATGCGAACACAAAGGAAATAAGAAACAGGATCTTGA
>Ga0247608_10005227_pt1 | contig 14126 bp, 1 predicted proteins | sample 176DNAGHGlowgp2_FD_193490 | JGI IMG/M metagenome (GOLD analysis project Ga0247608, IMG submission 193490) | Sheep rumen microbial communities from Palmerston North, Manawatu-Wanganui, New Zealand - 1766 DNA GHGlow gp2 | ecosystem: Host-associated > Mammals > Digestive system > Stomach > Rumen ...
ACCCCAAACACCAAATCCCAATCCCCAATCCCCAATCCCCATTGGAAAATTATTTAAAAGAATAATAATTAATAAAATTTTTTTAATTTTTTTTGAAATATTTTATTTTATAATAACTCATATTTAATTATTTAATTAAATTATAGAGTTCTTTAATAATAATAATAAACTTAAATTAAACTATGAATAAGAAATCCACTTTTTATAATTTTAGTTATCAGTGCTATATTCGTAAGTTTTGTTCCAAGAGACTAAAGCAATACCTCTTTGATACCAATCAGAATCACTCAAAACACTTTCATTTTTAATAAAGACAGAGAATAACAAATTTTTCCTCATAGTATTCATATAAACAGGTATTGGGAAAATACTTTTCATATTTGCATCTTTTTTCACACTCCATTTCAATAAGAATGGTGGTAATTGACTAAACAAGCTATCAGTCATGATTAATTTATCTTCATCATAATTCCACTCTGCACCTTCAATACATAAACCTTTAAGAACAAAGGATGTTTTATCAACAGTAGTAATATTTTTAACCAATTCGACACTTAACATTAATTCATCCAATGGCACTTTTAATTCTTGGGCAACGCTCTGTCTAGTGGCAGTTAAATATGCTTCAGGGAAAATAAGTCCTCCTATCCATAGACCAGATCTTCCATAATCGCTTGCTTGAGTTATTTTATTTAATTGGGTAATTCTATTTTTGAAGTCTAAAATCCATTCTGTAACATTTAATTCTAAAGTGGCATAAATTTGCCAAACTTTTGGAACTGAGTCATTGAAAACATTTTTAGCAATGTCTCTGAGTTCATTAGTTGATTTTCCTTCTCCTTTGGCCATTGAAATCAATTGCTTTAAGTCATCTCTTACTTTGTTTAATAATTTACTAGCAACTGCAACTTCTCTTAATAAGAATCTGAAAATAGGATCATTATTAGATTGTTCAGTACCTGTTAAAGGTTTGACTTGTTCTGGTAAAGCTTTTAATAATTTTTCTCCTTTTTCTTGTAAGGTAACAAGCCAACTCGCCTGTGCATTTTTTCCTGCTGATTCAGTTGAGCCTAATTCTTCTTCTTCAACTCCTTGAATCTTATTCATTTCAGTAATAAATCTACGAGAAGCAGTTTCTCTTACAAGTTTTTCTGCATTATTAGGTAAACCACTCCATTCAGGTGATTCTACATTTGGTAAGGCATTTACCCACTCTAAATAACCTGCATTGTTTGATTTTTCTGGAACCATAAGGACATTTGCTTGATTTTCGCTTGATGTCTTGAATAATGGATAATTTAAGTCATAAGTATGCTCATTAAAGTATAAATTAACTAAAGATTCTAATATTTTCATATCATATTCGTTATCAATTTTACCTCCGTACATTGATTGATGAATAATTGTTCTGATGGCGTCCCATGGAATATCGTTAGGTGAAATATTTGATCTGTCTTTTGCGTGAATATTAATCCATTCATCGATTGCTTCCAAGGCGCATTTTTGGTCACTTTCATTAAATTCATAGAATTTACTCCAACCTATAGGTACATATCTTAATCTTTCTCCAATAACAGCATGGAACCATGCTAATAAGAAGTGTAATCTGCATCTTTCATGTGGTGGTTTTTCACTCTTTTCTGCTTGCAAAACGTTGGCATATGATCTTATCAATGAGTGTTTGATACCTGAAGGTAATTCGAATACGAATTTTCTAGCAATTCTTAAAACATTTGCAGGGATTTTAGGATTGAATTCCATTGTTAAGAAAAGTCTGAAATTAGCATTGGGCTCATTGGCATATAATTTCTTTTCTAATTCATTTAACCAAGTAGGAGCTAAATGTACATTTTTCAATACGAGCCATTCACCAGATTTAATTTTATTTGCCCAATTTTTCTCAACTAATTCGAATCCTTCACTAGAACCAATAGCAATTGACAAGAATTTCTTATTTAGTTGTCTAGCTAAAGATTCAATTTTAGTAGAAGCATCGAAACCTGGAGCACTGCAGAATAAAATAGGAGTTTTGCAAGAAGTTTCATCTTTAATAACTTTGAGCAAATCTAATTCTGGAATAGTTACAAATTCTTCATCAAATATATCTTTTAATAATTGATTTATGCAATTCATCATACGATCGGGTCTAAATACTAATAATAAAATTGATTTGCATACTCCTTCAAATATTTTAAGATCTTTTTCATTTGTTATTGAATCTTTATAGCTTTTTAAAAAGTCCATAGGAATAGAATTTTCAGCAGCGGGGTCGTTATAGAAATTCATCCAAGCTTCAGCATTTGATGTTATTTCTCCAACAATATTAGTAAATGGTTCAGATTTATTCAATTCAGAAAGTTGTTTTTTCTGATTTAAGGTCAATTTTCCACCTAATAAATCAGAGCTTATATCCGAGGCATCATTCATAATGTTTGAACTTATCTTAAGTAAAAGATTAATTTCATTCTTGAATTTATCACCAAGACTTATTTGAGCCAATCTCATAGCTAATATGGCTTGATCTTTATTAAGAAGAGAGTATCCCACTCTGTGATATATTTCTTTGAATAATAAACTAATAATTCTTTTTTGTCTGTCATTATATTGAGTTTTGGGTATTTCATTAACAAACTTACTAGTAATTACAAAGTTTAAGACATCCATAAAGAATGAAAGAGAATATCTATATAAATAATGAATAACTTCTAAAGTATCTAAAGCGAAATAGATTCTGCTTGATTTATTTGCCAATGGAGCATATTCATTCATAGTTGATTCTAATTCTTTCATAACATCTTCACTTTTTGCTACTTCTATTGATATATCATTTGACTTCTTTTTAATATTTTCTAAATTAGTCATAACTTCATTATTTTCTAATAAGTTTCCTTCTGAATTCAAAGCAGTCAAAAGATCTTCCTCTAATTGTCTTAATTGAAGTTTAAAATCTCTTTGAGCTTTGATCAAATCTTCCTTTGCTTTATTTACTTCGGGTCTTTCATTTTTTAATATAATATCTAAAATTTGATTTTGTAAAGAACTTGGAGTAATAGTGAAATTCAAAAATGTGACACGAGAGCACAAATCGGGTGTGAAATTGCAAGATGAATCTCTGGTAACCATAAACATATTAAATGTAAGAGAAAAGTCAATTTCTTGATCTCCTATACGAATTAAATTTCTACCACTTTGCTTGTGAATTTCTTTATTTAATAAAGAATTCATAATTGGATCGATTTTTTCGACATCTTGAACTAATATAGGATACCCGAATCTCAATGCACTTTCTAATACTTTTAAGAAATTAGTATCTGTAAATGAAGTAGTATTTAATTTTTTGGATTGATAAAATGTTTTAATAAATTCTGTGGCTTGTCCTGCTGGATCTATTATTAAAGGATATCTGTTAAATCTTTGTAAGATGGTTGCATTTTCTAAGCAGATATTATCATTTGGCAATTTACAATTTTGCCAATTAACTTTGTCATTTGCTTTAGTAAGCCATTCAACTTCATCTAAGTCATTTGATGAAAGAATCTCATTTTGCTTTACTATTGCTCTTGATTTATCTTTTAAATACTTTCTATAAAAAGCGTCATAAAATCCAATATATGCCAAGAATGAAGATGACAAAAATGTATCTCCTAATAAGTTATTAATATGAACTTTGAATTCATCCATTTGTTTACCCCATCTGTCTTTTTCGCCACTTAAATTAATAAGTAATTTTTCACTTCTTTCAACTTTGCTTTTGACTTCTTCCATACTTTGTTTAATATTATTTGATTCAACGACTGATTCATCATAGTTAACTTTTAATTGTTCAATACTCTTTTCAATCTCTTCTTTTGCTTTCAAAATTTGTTCGAATTCTTTGACGACAGCATCTTTCTTTTTATTTAATTCAGCTATTTCTTTTTTCATTGGCTCCATTTGGTTGTTAATTTCTGCACATTCAACAGTGGATTGAATCCATTCAGCTAATAAACCTACTTCTTTGAATGCTCCTTTAATTCTTTCAATATCCCATTTATTATTAGGATCTTTTATTTCTTTTTTAATTATATTTGTAACTTTTTCTCCTAAATCTTCAGCTTTTGCATTTTTAATAGTAGAAATAAAATCTTCCCTCATAATTGCATTTTTTGTTTCAGCCCAATCACATTTTTCAACTACTTTTTTCTTAGCTAATTTTAAATAAATAATAGCTGTTAATTTAAGGGCAGTTTTAGTATTTTCTGTTTCTTTTTTGAGTGCCTTCAAGGCAGCTACAGATTTTGGTGACATATTTCCAATAGCTTGTTTGGCGGCTTCCATCTTTGGTACAACTGTACTTAATTCATAGTTTACTTTTGCTGCTCTTTCATCTATATTTTTTTTCATTACTTCAATTTCTGCCTGTTTCTTTTCTGCTTCTTCTTTATTCTTAGCTGCTTTTTGTTGATCTTCTTGAATCTGTTTGAATTTTATTTTTGTTTCTTCTTCTTTTTTCTTTAATTCAACTTCTTTTACAGCTAAACTTTGCTTGAGTTCATTAACCGTTTTTTCGGTTTGAATTATTTTTTGTAAACCTTTATTTATATGAGCTTGTTGCTCATTTAATTCATCATTTTTTTCTGTTAATAAATTAGTGAAATGCTTAATGAAATCAAGAAAATCTCTAGGTGTAATATAATTGAATTTTTTTGCATTTTTTGCTAGTTTATCATTTAATTCCTTAATAACCATATGATAAGAAGTAATTGAATCTACAATTAAAGTATACATTTCATCTGGAGACATATCTTGTTTTTTGAAGTTTTCTTTTCTACATTGACAAGTTTCTGTAAGTTTCTTTGCAACTTGGAATAATCCTTCTCTAGACCAATCACCAAACCAATCAATAACACACCTGTTATAAAGAGCTGGTGAAGAAGCAGCTCTGTTTGAAAAATCTGGAGATAAAGGATTCATAGTGAAGACAACATGCAAATTTCTTTGAACTCCTTTAATGAAATATTTATATATTTCCTCTTCAGTTTCTACTCCTTTTACATCTTTCAACATATGTTCTCTTGCTGTGTTTAATAAAGATATATATTCATCTCCTTCAAATAAACCAGGTACCTCACCAGAAGCTAATAATGCATTCATTCTTTCAAGGAAAGCAGGTCCTAATACATTACTTTCATCAAAAATGAAACATATTTTTTCACCTTTACATCCTGCTCTTTTCATAATACTTCTCAAATCTGCATCAAAATCACCAACACCATAATTTCTTCCAGCTTTAATTTGGAATACTGTTAATTCATTCATCCATGCAACAAATCTAGACAAAGTTGTTTTACCTACACCACTTTGACCTACTAGTAAAAGATGTCCTATAGGTTGTTTCAAAACACGATCTATACGTAAAATATGTTCTAAAACTGAGTCAAAAATAACCAAAGGTACATTCAATTCTTCTTCATAAAATACTTTTAATTTTGATTCAATCTTTTTGATTAATTCATCTTGCTCACAAGAAATATATGTGTTAGTTAATAAATTAGTGAATAAAATAGGTCTTTTTAATGCTTCAGGTGTAATTGATGGGAAACATTTTGTTGCAACTGAATCAACTAATTCATCACACCATTTTTTTTCTTCATCTAAAACAAGCCTATCTTGGAATAATCTTAAAGCTTCATGTGCCCATAATCTAACTAATCCATCTTCATCAGAAATATTTTCTATAGATTCATTAATAGCATGCTTCCATCTTGTTAACTCTCTTGGAGAATATATATAATGTGGTTGAACATCAGGTGTATAGTGGGTTTGACATTGTGTATAAAATTCAACCATAGCTTCAGTCAATGATTCACTAGAACCAGATAGTCCACTACTTTTTCTTAAAATAGCTCTATTAAATGTTCCATAAATTTGTCTTAAAGAGTCTTTTCCAGGGAAATCGACATATAATAAAGGACAATGACGTAAAAATCTGTTATTTAATGGATGTCTACCTACATCTGTAGGAGGGTTACATGCTCCTACGAATTGGATACGTTCAAGTTTGATCCAAGTTTTATCCAATGGTCTCCAGAAACCATTTTGTTCAGTAATTTCTCTTAAGAATGTAATAACTACTTGAGTGCTATATTTATCCATTTCAGGCAAGTTAATTTCGTCGCAAAATACAACTAAATATTTATTATTTTGTTTTGGTCTTAAAATAGTACCATTACTACTTTTAACATATTCACAATAATGATCAAATGTTTTCAATATCAAATCAGGAGTAGTACTAGATGAAAAGTTTATGAATACCATTTCAAAATCTGTTAAAATTTTTAATGTTGCCATTAAAGTCATAGTTTTACCTGAACCAGGAGGTCCACATAAAATGAAAGGTCTATGCTCACTAATCCAACTGCATAGTATTTCTTGATGTCTAACTGTATCTACAGTTGGTATAACAACATCTGCATCAGATACTTTTTTGCTATCAATTTCAGTATTGGGTACTTTTGATTTCCATGGACTCCATTTATTCTCTCCCATATTAACATAATAATCAATCATTTGGAAATTATCATCATTAGGGAATTCTATATCTGAAGTGAATTGCTTTAATTTCTCACTGAAATCTGTTCTATTTCCCAAACTAAGAGATCCTCCGAATCCCCATATCATAGATACTATAAGCCATTTACTCATATATGTGAATATTTGTTCATCACTCATAGGGAATTCACTATGATTATCATTATATTCTATGATATTTGTTGTTCCTCTTCTTAATAAGGCAAACATAGATTCTATGACTCTTATTTTTGTAAATTCCATAACATGAGTATATTTTTCTACAGCTTCCAAAGCTTTTTGAACTAAATTATTAGGCTCGAAAAAGATTTTAATGCAATCAGATGCTTTTGATCTGACCTGGGCGTTGACATCATTTTCATTTTTACTTTCAAATTCCATCACAGCTCCACTTTGATTAGCTAAGTAATTCATTGCATCATCGAAATTATTCTGCTTTAATCTTTTTAAATAATGACTGAACATCATATCAATAGTAACAATATCTTCAGAGAACCATACCATACCACATCTTGATACTGTGGCTAAAGTTGCATATTTTAAGCTTTCGACTTCGAACATAATTCTTACATTAGGAGGAACACTAAGACGATCACCATGAGGCAAAGTTAATAATTTATTATCATCTAATACTGAATTCAAGTTTTCTGCCCACTCTGGATCTACATCACCATCGAAAATAATCCAATGTCTTTTACCACTTTCTCCTCTTTGGTTATCTAATATTTTTCTTAAAGTACCAGTGAAGACACCATCAGTCCAATCTAATGTAGTTTGATCTAATTTACCATATAAATTATCTTTATTGACAGCTTTTGGATCTATTATATATGATTCACCTTTTATTCCATCTAAGGCAGTTAATGCTTCTAATAAAATTCTCCATGCAGCACTTTTTCCTGTACCACTCTGACCTACCATCATAACACCATGATGCATTTTTTGAATTGAATATAATTGTAATATTTTATCAATGAATTTATTTTCAGGGGATAAATTACGTAATTGACATAATTCAATAATTTTGGTACGTAATTCATCTTCTTTAACTTCCTCAATTTTGCAATCAGGGAATACACCTTTAAGAAGAGAATTAAACAAAGTAATATCCTCACTAACCAATTTTGGTATCAAAGTATTGCATACTGATCTAAGCAAGATATTTTGCTCCCATTGTTCTATAGGCATATTTGCGTCTTTTTTTGTGATTTCTCTTTCTTTGTCTTCTTTTCTTTTTAAGTTACCTGCATTTACCAAGACACTCTTTAAAGCACGAAGACCGAAGTCATAATGACTTTGTGAACTAAGTTGAGATCCACATAACTCAAATAATGAAACCATTTTTGATGATAATCTTTCAGCAGTTTTATATCCTTGAGAATATAAAGTAACTTGTGCAATCATATCTTTATCTGGCTTAACCATAGCCATTTGTCTAAATAGTTGTTTAAGGTTATCGGGTAATTGACTTCTTCCAGCATAACCAGGATTCATTGTAACAAAAATACCCATTTGGTGATTTAATTTAATATTTTTTCCCATTAATTCTATATTAGTAGCAAATTCTCTTAAACCTAATTGAATAATTAAAATTTGTTGGGAAACAGCAGATAAAATTCTTTCTTCCAATCTATTGAACTCATCGAAGCAACCCCAGGCACCTACCTGGCAAAGACCAACAAAGATTCTTCCCATAGCTTTGAAATCGAAATTTTCATCACAATTGAAAACTAAAACAAATCTTCCAAGTTGACCTCCAAGGGCTTTTACTGATTCTGTCTTTCCTGTACCGGCGGGACCGAATGGGGCACCTCCCAATCTGAAGTATAAACCTTGAGTTAATGTCAAATAGCATCTATCTGTTAAAGGAGTTTGAATAAGTTTTTCTGCTACTCCCAAATATTCAAATCCGTAATCAAAAGAAGCATTACTCATTTTAATTTGTAATCTTTTTAGGACATCTTCGGTTTTTGGATAGAAATAGAATCTCATATAGTATAACCATTCGAAAGCTTCAACATTTGATACTTGTTTACCTTTTAGCAAACGAACAACATCTCTTTGATGTACTAATTCGGTAATTAGTTGTTCTAATTTTTTTCTCATATCAACTTTTATATCTTTTAAAACTTGGTCAGATAAAGCACTTAACATGTTATTTATTACATTTTCTTCACTATCTAAGGTGAATCCATCTGGCAAAGCTTTTAAAGTTTTTTGGCCAGTTAAAGCAGCTTCAATACTTGCACTCCATAATACTTGGGAACTCAAGACTGTAATTTGTGCTGGGTATTGTTCTATCCATTTTATAAAATCATCAACTTTTCCAATATAGTCCATTTCAGATATTTCATTTACTGCTCTTTCTAATTTTATGGCTAAAGTTAATTGCATTTGTTCTTGGACTTTTCGTAGCCATTGATATACGACAGGATCATCTGAAATTTTGACTGATTTTTCAAATTTGACTTCTTCGAATTCTCTTGATACCATTCCAGTCAGTTCATCTCCATCTTCAGATATTAAAGAATTCATACCAGCAAACATTTTATTAAAATGTCTTGTGATTTTGTTAACATCTTTGCTGTTACCGATGATTTCCAATAAGTCTTCATCACCAATGAAATAGAATCTTGCAAAGTTTTGTCTTTGCTTTTCTAAGAAATTATATAAAGCTTTTTGGATTCTTTCTAAGGCAGTTTTTAATTTTTCTTCCAAAATACTTTTTATTGATGGAATATTAATAACTTCCAATACCATAGGTTTATTTGCAACTTTTTTCATTAATCCAGTAAATTCTTCATCGATTGACTTAAATTTGTTATAATCACTTGCTAATTCATTCATTATATCAGCTGAACCGAAGAAAATACCTTCTAGATAAACCCATTTTCTTTGGACATCTACCCACTCATTAAATATTAATCTTATTTGTTCCAATTTATCTTTCCATGGCTCAATATCATCTTTGAATTGATTATAATAAGGACTGTTGCTCATAGATTGGAAACTGTTTATATGTTCGTCTAAGGCAGTAAACATGTCATCCCAACCTTTAATCAATTTGCATTTGTCTTTATATCTAACTAGTTCTAATTCGTAGTCTTTCCAGAAATCTTTTGATTTTTTGATATAGGATTCTAAGACCAATTCTCCTGCTGCTTGATTTATAGTTTCTTGTAATTCTTTTTCTTTTTTTAATAAATCAGCTTTCCAGAAATCATTCAAAATTAAGTCTTTCACTGCTTTTTTAATATTTAATGAATTCAAAATGACCTTCCAATGTCTGTCTTTAATAGCATCGGTTCCGAGATCTCCAATTAAGTTATTTATCTTTTTCAAATGTTGTAATTTATTTTTAGTTATATCAAAAGCTTCATAACTGTGATATTTTTCTGGTAATTCATTAATTTTATTAAGAGCCTCATCTAAGTCTTTTTTTATCTTGTCAGCATTTACTCCTGCAAATGGTGTTTCTTTCTGTTCGTCGATTGTAGAATAAATTTTGTTCAATTCACCCCAGACGTCTTCCAAATCTTTAATTTCCTCATTTAAGTTATCTAATTTATTTGGATCACCATAGTCCAATCCTAGCAATTCTTTAGCTTTGCAGTTTTTGACATAGACATCTTTTACTTCCTCAATAACAGATTTAGCTTCATTTAATATTTCTAAAGCCTCACTTGGGTTATCGGCTTTGTCTGGTTTTTTCTCTGCCCAATATTGCTCTAATTTTTGGATTCTTTCGTTAATGCTGGATTCTTCTGCTAAAATTCTTGCTTTGATACCTGGGACTTGTTCTTCCATAGCATCTGATTTCTGTTTTAATATTTGTTTGAATTTGTTCCATTCTTTTTCGATGTTTTCAATTTTGACGAAGTCATTTGGGAATTTGTATTTTTGTTTGACTAAAATACCATGACTATTTTTGTATTTATCCATATCTGCTTGCCATTTGTCTAAATTTCTTTTTACTTGACTTATTTGAGTAATAAATGCTACTATATCTGATGATGCATTTTCCAAGGCATTTTGATCTAAAACTGATTTGGCATCGTTCAAATTTTGACTAAATTGCTTCATTCCTTCATTAGTTTCTAAAGCAAATTGATTCATAATTTCCTTATGCCAAGTATCATATTTATTATTGACTTTATTTTGGACAGAACTATAATCTATGATAATTGCACCAAAGGTTTTTTCGTTTTCACCTGTATCGAATGTTTTTCTTCCTTGTTTTAATTCGTTCATTAATTGTTGCCATTTGTCCATATCTTCTCCTAATTTATCATATATTACTTGGGGTTGGATTTCCCACAAAACTTGATAAGACACCCATGTTTTTACATATTCTTCGCATTCATTGAATTTCTTCTCTAATGAAGAATATACATCTAATAATAACTTCTGATCAACTTTTGATATAATATCTCTGAAAGTTATTTCTTTGAATGGGTCATCTTGATTCTTTTGGGCAGAGTAACGGAAAGATAATCTTTTATTACTGATGATTATACCCATTGCTTGGTGAAGTTGATTAAACCAATATTCTCTAGCATCATAAATAGATGGCTCTAATATAATTGTTTGATTTTCCATTTTAATTTTATGAACAATAACATCTAGAATTAATACAGGATCATTTAATGGCTTAGGAGCTAAAAATTCTTTAATCCAAATATCTAAACATTCTTCTAATTTTTTGATTAGAATAGATTCTAATTTTAAATCTATTTCTTTAATCCATTTTTCTATATTTGAGCAATTCATAACTTGATCTATTACTTTTTGAATTGATTGTATATTTTCTGAAATTGTTTCTTTATTTAAGGGTGATTTTACTATTTGTTGTAATAAATTATCAATTTGAGTTATTTTGTTTATTAATTCAGATACTTTTTCTTCAAAGGCAGAAACTTTTTCGCAAATTGCTTTAGTGAAACTTTTCAATTTTTGGTCATTTGCCCATGTTAAATTAGCATTGTTTCTAATTAAAGTATGAATCTCATTTTTTTGTTGAGCAATTAATTTATTTATTTTTGGTTCATTTTTTATTTTTTGGCAACTGCTATTAAATGTTCTAAATGCATCTTGAATAGCTAATGCGAAAGGGTAGTTAACTTTATTTTTATTTGAATTGTTAATAATAGTTTTAGATATGTTATTTCTAATATTTTTAATTAAACGACATTCTTTGAACTCGGATAATGAATCATTAATATTTACTTTTAATTTATAATTTCCATAATTACCTTCAATGTAAAGTATATTTTCATTTTCGTTGAATTTTTTATTTGATCTTTTAGCATCAATACCTTCTTGACCCCAAGCTTTAATTTTCTTATCTGTTTCACTGCTAATTTTCTTGAAGTTCTCTATTAGTTCTTTTACTTTTTTACCTTCCTCTGTATCTTCCCATGATTCTCCTAATAAATTAGTTATTTTTATTTTATATGAATTTGCTTTTTCTTCAAATTGATTCATCCAAATAATTTCACCACTAATAAGGGGTATTCCTCTAATTTTACATAATTTAGCAGCTGAACTTTTTTGATATCCTGCATCATATTTATCTTTTAAATCAGTCAAATCTTTAATTATATTATTTATTAAAGATCTCTGATATTCCTGTATAGATGATTGAATTCTAGGTCTTTTAATAACAAGTTTGAATTTTTCAAAAATTCTATATTGTTCATTAGCATTTTGTGCACTAGCTAATTGGTCAATTAATGAGCTTGAAATTTGTCCTTCTATTTTGTCAATAACTTTATTATATTCACTTTTAGCTAGGGCCCAACTTTCTGAACCTTTTTGAGAAAAATCTAAAATATCAATTTCTGAAGATGCTTCATAAGCTGCTTTTATATCTTTTATTATTTGGGTATCTTCTCCATCGGCACTTTTCTCCAAGCATTTTGCAATATCAATCAATTTTTCATGCTCAGATCTGAATTTTTTTAAATCTTTTAATCTCTTATATAATTCATCATGAGCAAAATTGTTTGGTATATGGGCTATAGTTTCTCTTCTTTTTTTAACTAATTCTCCTACTTCTTTTCTAAGTGATTCAAATTCTGGTGTCCATACATTTTTAAAAAGCTCTTTACATTGCTTGTATAAAGTTATAAACTCTTTAAAGTCCATTTTCATTAAATTTGAGCCCAATAATTTGAGTAAATGATTATATAAATCATTACTTATATTTTCTACTAATTGATATATTCTTGTTGATGGATATGCTGATATTTTCATTTTGTTTTTGATGACTTCAAATATTCTTTTAATTTGCTCAATTAAATCAGCAATACTTCCTGAATTATACATAGCTTTAATGGGTAAATCTTTTAGTAAAATATTATAGGACTCAGCTTTTTTAATTAAAGTATCTGTCTTAGTATCTTCTTCAAAACCTTTTGTAACGAATACTTTATTAGCCTTTTTAGCAATTTCCAAAGTCATTTTAACTTCAGGAGCTTCTACCTGCTTTTTAATAGTATTTAAAGCTTTTTCATAATCTATCCAAAAGTTGACTTCTTCAAGGGTATCTCCATCTTTAACTTCTCTGTCCATTTTAATAACGTTTGATATATCTGCTTTCCATCTATTAATAATATCGCAAAGCTTATTTATATAATCGTCACTTAGCCCTTCACTTAATTCCTCTACTGTAGGCTCTCTTCCCTCTTGTCTGATTTTGTCCATTTTTAGTTTAAGTTCTGGCTCGTATTCCAATTTTATGATTGGAATATTTGAAGTTTTAGTGGTTTTATTCATGATATCAACTAATTCTCCAAATTTAGATTGAAGTTGAATAGCGTTGGATGCCTTAACAGCTGAGGTCTTATCTTGTTTTAAAGATTCTTGATAAGAATTGAAAAGGGAGCCAAAAGCATTCTGGATACAATTTTGAATATGATTCATAATTGAAGAATCATTCCCTTCACTACTAAAGTTAAGGATTTGTAAGTCTCTTTTAATAATTTTAGTATCTGTGCAGTCCAAATATGGAATCTTTTTGATGAGAATAATAGTAGTTGTAGGGAAAGGTTTAATTGTTGGGTCTGATTCTAAGAAAAATTCTTTATTAGGTTCAGGATTTTCATCTTCATTTACCACGAAGCATAGATTTACGATTGTCTCTTTTGAAGCAAACGATTGAATTAAATCTAGATTTGTCTTTTGAAATAAAAATTTATAAGCTTGATCACGGTCAGCGTCTGCCATTATCATTGATAAATTACTTATGTAATCTACCAATTTTTGGACATCATTTGATGTACTTTTGTCAGCACCAAGATTATTAGGGTCTTGTTCTGTTGACATTTATCAATTTATATAAAATAAATAAATTTTTTGTATTTATTTAGTTATTTCAGATATCTTTTATAAATAATTTATTATTTTTATTAATTAAAATTTTATTTTATTATGTTATAAATTAATTTTGAAATTAAATGGGGATTGGGGATTGGGGATTGGGGATTGGGGATTGGGGATTGGGGATTGGGGATTGGGCCCAATCCCCAAGCCCCAATCCCCCATCCCCAATCCCC
>Ga0247608_10005229_pt1 | contig 14123 bp, 10 predicted proteins | sample 176DNAGHGlowgp2_FD_193490 | JGI IMG/M metagenome (GOLD analysis project Ga0247608, IMG submission 193490) | Sheep rumen microbial communities from Palmerston North, Manawatu-Wanganui, New Zealand - 1766 DNA GHGlow gp2 | ecosystem: Host-associated > Mammals > Digestive system > Stomach > Rumen ...
CAAGGGGATTAAGGAGGGCTCGGCCGAGCGCTGGTCCATGGGCGAGATATGGCACGAGCTCACCGGAAAACGGGCCGAGGAAAAGACCATCTCCTACGCCGAATGCCACGACCAGGCCCTGGTGGGAGACAAGACCATCATCTTCCGCCTCATGGACAAGGAAATGTACTATGCCATGCGCCTTGACAGCCAAAACGACATTGTGGACCGGGGCATCGCCCTTCACAAACTCATCCGCCTGGTGACGGCCGGTACCGCCGGCAACGGTTACCTGAATTTCATGGGCAACGAGTTCGGCCATCCCGAGTGGATAGACTTCCCCCGCGAGGGAAACGGCTGGTCCTTCAAGTATGCCCGCCGGCAGTGGTCGCTCTCCGACAATCCGGAGCTCCGCTACGGCTGCCTGAACCGCTTCGACGCCGAGATGGTACACCTGCTGCGGAAAGAGGCCGTCCTTTCCAGGTATCCGGAACTGCTGGTGGCCGATGAGGAAAAGAAAATCTTGATTTTCCGTAGGAAAAACTGTATCTTTGCACTGAATTTTTCACCTGCCGGTTCGTTCGCGGATTATGGTTTTTCGGCCCCGGCGGGAGACTATGTGACGGTACTGGACTCCGACGAGCCCCGTTTCGACGGATATGGGCGTCTGCAGGAGGGGAAACGTCATATAGCCATGGATGAGAGATGCCCCAACGGCAACCAGGGGTACGACCACACGCTTAAGTTGTACCTGCCTGCCCGTACGGCCCTTGTATTGAAGCAAGTATAAAAACATATTTATGGCTTTTTTGAAATTCAACAAGTCGGAGCTGGTCAACCTGTCCTATTCCCTCAAGCGGGAAATCATGTTGGCCAACAAGTCCGGAGCCTTCTGCAACACGTCCATTGTCACGTGCAACACCAGGCGTTACCACGGCCTTCTGGCGGTTCCGGTAGAAGCCTTTGGCGGCTACCGCTACCTGCTTTTGAGCTCCCTGGATGAAAGCCTGACCCTCCGCGGCAAGCGTTTCAACCTGGGAATCCACTGTTACGGGGATGTTTATGAGCCCCGCGGTCACAAGTACATCGTGGATTTCGACGCAGACCCCGTGCCTTGCGTCACGTACAAGATTGGAGAGATTGTCTTCCGCAAGAAGATTGCCCTGAGCCCGGATGCCTGCCAGGTGATGATTCAGTATGAACTGGTGAACGCCCCTGCCAAGGTGAAGCTGGAACTCAAGCCTTTCCTGGCCTTCCGCAACGTCCATGCCCTCACTTCCGAGAACGAGGCTGCCCGGCAGGATTTCACCCCTGTCCAGAACGGCGCCGCATTCTGCATGTACGAGGGCTTCCCCCAGCTCAACCTTCAGCTAAGTGCATCTGCATCGGTATTCAAGTTCGCGCCCACCTGGTACAAGGGGGTTACGTACTCGGACGAGATGCGCCGCGGCTTCGACTGCCGGGAAGACCTCTGGGTGCCCGGTTCCTTCGAGGTGGAACTCAAAAGCGGGGACACGCTGGTGTTCAGCGCATCGGCCGGTGAGCCGGTGAACGCCGCCGGCCTCAAGCGCCGCTTCAACTCCACCGTAGACCAGATAGGCCCCATCGATTCCTTCCAGGACCAGCTGATCCGCCAGGCCGATACCCTTATCCGCAACGACGGCGGCCGCAAGCGCATCGTGGCCGGTTACAGCTGGCTGTATACGGGTCTTCTGAGGGAAACCCTCTTCTCGCTGGCCGGTCTCACCCTGTACGGAAAGAACGACCCCAAGGAGTTCGAGGAAATCCTGGACAACCTCATTGCAGACAACCAGGAGCGCCTGAGCAGCCGCACCACGCAGGTGGAGGCTCCGCTGTTCCTGGCCGTCACCCTGCAGCAGTACATTGCCTACGGCGCCAAGCCCAAGGATGTTTGGGCCAAGTACGGTCCCGTGCTGAAGGCCGTCATCGAGAGCTACCTGCCCGGCAAACGCCAGGAGGTGGCCATGCAGCCCAACGGCCTCCTGTGGGCCCAGAAAGACGGGGTGGCCCTTACCTGGATGAACGCCTACATCAACGGCCGGGCCGTCACGGAGCGTGCCGGTTACCAGGTGGAGACCAACGCCCTGTGGTACAACGCCATCGCCTTCGCCCTGGAGAACGAGAAAAAGACCGGCGCCTTCTACAAGAAGTGGATTACCATCAAGGAAATCATCGAGAATAACTTCCAGCCCCTGTTCTGGAATGCGGACCTGGGTTTCCTGGCCGATTATGTGGACAACGCCGGCCAGCACCTGGAGCTGCGCCCCAACCAGCTCTGGGCCGTTTCGCTGGACCACCGCTGCGTAGACGACGAGGTGGTGAGCGAGGTGATGCGCGTGGTGAACGCCGAACTGGTGACCCGCCGCGGCATCCGCACCCTGAGCCCCCGCGACATCCGCTACAAGGGCGTTTACGAAGGAACCCAGCTCCAGCGTGACGAAGCCTATCACAACGGCAGCGCCTGGCCCTTCCTGCTGGCCCAGTACTGCTACGCCAGCTTCGGGATGATGGGGTCCAATTTCATCGGCCGGGCCGAATGGCTCACCGAAGGCTTCTATGAAGACCTCTCCATGCACGGGGTGGGCTGCTTCAGCGAGCTTTACGACGGAGACCCGCCGCACGAGGCGCACGGAGCCATCTCATCGGCCATGACAACGGCTGCACTCCTGAATATCAACTGGCTTATAGACAAATACAGGGAGGATTAAGTTATGAGAGTACTTATGTTCGGTTGGGAGTTTCCTCCCCACATTGCAGGCGGTCTGGGTACGGCCTGCGAAGGCATTGTGAAGGGACTGGCCTACAATGGCGTGGAAACCCTTTTCGTGATGCCGTCGGCCTCCGGTGACGAAGACCAGAGCGCCACCACTATCATCAACGCTTCTGACGTGGCCGTGGACCACGTGTCGGAGACGGTGGAAGAATACCTGGACAAGGTGAAGTTCATCCACATCGGCTCCAACCTGGTGCCCTATGCAGACCCCGAGGAATTCGGCAAACTGGTGGAAGAGGACCGCAAGCGCCAGGTGAAGGATTTCTCCGTGAGCTTCGGCCAGAAATACAAGTTCTCCGGCAAGTACGGCACCAACCTCATGGAAGAGGTGGCCCGCTATGCCATGGTGGGCGGCACCATCGCCCTGCAGCGCAAGGACGAATTCGACGTGATTCACGCCCATGACTGGCTCACCTACTATGCCGGCATCGCCGCCAAGGAACTCACCGGCAAGCCGCTGGTGGTTCATGTGCATGCCACTTCCTTCGACCGCGGCAGCGTGGACAACATAGACACCCGCGTGTTTGCCATCGAGCAGAAGGGCATGCAGATGGCCGACAAGGTGGTGACGGTGAGCGACCTCACCCGCACCACCGTCATTAACCGCTACGGAATAGACCCCGCCAAGGTGGTCACGGTACACAACGCCGTGGACTTCAGCGGCCGGGAGAACCTCCAGGTGGAGCGCGGTGTCAAGGAGCCCGTGGTTACCTTCCTGGGCCGTATCACCTATCAGAAAGGACCGGAATACTTCATAGAAGCCGCCGCCAAGGTGCTCAAGCGCACCAAGAACGTGCGCTTCGTGATGGCCGGCAGCGGAGACATGATGAACCGCTGCATCCGCCACGCCGCCCGCCTGGGCATCAGCGACCGCTTCCATTTCACCGGCTTCCTCCGCGGAATGGACGTGCAGAAGATGTTCGCCCTTTCGGATGTCTACATCATGCCTTCCATCTCGGAGCCCTTCGGCATTTCCCCGCTGGAAGCCATGCGTACGGGCGTTCCGTCCATTATCTCCAAGCAGTCCGGCGCCGCCGAGGTGCTCAAATACGCCTTCAAGGTGGACTTCTGGGATGTGGACGCCATGGCCGACGACATCTACGCCCTCCTTTCCTATCCGGCGCTCTCGGATTTCAGCGCCCGCATGGGATACGACGAGGTGAACGCCCTCAAATGGAACGGCGCCACCGCCAAGCTCAAGAAAGTTTATGAATCAGTTGTAAAATAAGATATTATGGCATCCAAGAGTATCTGCCTGTATTTCCAGGTTCATCAGCCCACCCGGCTTCGCCTGTACAGATTCTTTGATATCGGCAAAGATTCCCATTACTATGACGACTTTGCCAACCGCACCATCCTGCGCCGCGTGGCCCAGAAGTGCTACCTGCCCATGAACAAGCTCATGCTGGAACTCATTAACCAGTACAAGGGCAAGTTCAAGATTGCTTTCTCCATCTCCGGCAGCGCCCTGGAGCAGTTCCAGCGCTTTGCCCCGGAGGTGATTGACAGCTTCCGGGCCCTGGCCGCCACCGGCAAGGTGGAATTCCTGTCCGAGACCTACTACCACTCGCTGGCCTCGCTGGCTTCCGAGAGCGAGTTCCGTCACCAGGTTAAGAAGCACGCCGCCCTCATCGAACAGCTGTTCGGCGTGAAGCCCGTCACCTTCCGCAACACGGAGCTCATCTATTCCAACAGTATCGGCGAAATGGTCTATGACATGGGTTACAAGACCATGCTCACCGAGGGCGCCCGCCACATCATGGGCTGGCAGAGCCCCAACTATGTGTACAGCGGAGAAACTCAGCCCAAACTCAAGCTCCTGCTCCGTAACTACAGCCTCTCCGACGACATTGCCTTCCGCTTCTCCAACAAGGGCTGGAACATGTGGCCCCTCACCGCCGACAAGTATGTGAACTGGATGAAGGAGAGCGCCGCCGAGGGAGATATCGTGAACCTCTTCATGGACTATGAGACCTTCGGAGAGCACCAGAGCGCAGAGAGCGGCATCTTCGAGTTCATGCGGGCGCTGCCTGGCGCCGTACTTAAGGACGGCACCTTCGGCTTCGCCACTCCGGCCGAGATAGTGAAGAAGTACAAACCCGTCTCCGACATTTCCGTAGAGGATCCCATCTCCTGGGCCGATGAAGAGCGCGACGTCACCGCCTGGCTGGGCAACGAGCTGCAGGACGAGGCCTTCAAGAAGGTCTACGCCATGACGGAGAAGCTTTCCATTGTGAACGACCCTGACCTCTGGGCCGATTTCGGACATCTCCAGGAGAGCGACCACTTCTATTATATGTGCACCAAGTTCTTCTCTGACGGAGAAGTTCACAAGTACTTCAACCCGTATGACACTCCGTACGAGGCATTTATCAACTATATGAACGTCATCTCCGATTTCCAGATTCGTCTGGACGAGAAGCGTGCGGCCTTGGATGTGAAGGAAACCGCTCAGAAGGAGCTCAGCAGAAGGAAGAGCAAGTAGCGGAAAACGATGGCAAAGAAGAAAGAATTATTGCGTCCGGATTATCTCTTCGAAGTCAGCTGGGAGGTTTGCAACAAGGTGGGCGGTATCTATACCGTAGTGGCCACCAAGGCCCTCCATCTGCAGGAAGAGATGGGCCGCCGTCATATTTTTATCGGCCCTGATGTTTGGATGCACCGCGCCGGGAACCCGGATTTCCTGGAAGACCCCATGCTGTACCGTTCCTGGAAGGCCCAGGCCCAGGCCGAGGGACTCCGCTTCCGGATTGGACGCTGGAACATCCCCGGAAAGCCGCTGGCCATCCTGGTAGATTACAAGTCCTTCCTTCCGCATGCAGACGAAATCCTGGGAAAGATGTGGGAGATGTACGGCGTGGATTCCATCTCGGGCAATTGGGATTACAAAGAATCCGCCGTGTTCGGCATTGCTGCGGGAAGGGTGATAGAGAGCTTCTACAACTACAACCTCAAGGGAGGAGAGAAGGTGGTGGCGCAGTTCCATGAGTGGCAGACGGGGGCCGGTATCCTGTACCTGAAGACTGCCGCGCTTCCCGTGGCTACGGTCTTTACCACCCATGCCACCATGATGGGCCGCTGCCTGAGCGGCAACAACTTCCCGCTCTATGACAATATCGCGCAGTACGACGGTCAGGAGATGGCCCGCCGCTTCAACGTGACGGCCATCTATTCCTTAGAGAAGAAATCGGCCCAGTATGCCGATGTCTTCACCACTGTGAGCGAGATTACGGCCAGGGAGTGTGCCCAGTTCCTGCGTCCGGTGGACGTGGTGACGCCCAACGGCTTCGAGAACAGCTTCACTCCGGCTACGGACGAGGAGTATAAGGAACTCCATGACAAGGCCCGCCAGAGGCTGGTGGAGGTGGCTACGGCCATGAGTGCGGAGGAAGTCCCCCAGGATGCCCTCTTTGTCTGTATCGGCGGCCGATATGAGTATAGGAACAAAGGTATCGACGTGTTTATCGACGCCCTGGACCGCCTGAACAAGGGCGACAAACTGGGACGCAGCATCCAGGCCTTCATCATGATTCCCTCAGGCCATCACGGACCGGACAAGGAACTGGAGGCCAAGTTGGGCGGAAACGGCAATCCGGAGTACCGCAGCCAGACCTCCCATTACCTGATGAATGCGGAGTATGACACCATAACCCGCCGCCTGCGTGAGCTGGGACTCACCAATTCCATAGGAGACAAGGTGAAGGTGTATTTTATCCCGTCCTACCTCAATGGGGACGACGGCATCTTCAACCTGCCGTATTACACCCTCCTCTGCGGCATGGACCTGGCCCTTTTCCCGTCCTATTACGAGCCTTGGGGTTACACTCCCTTGGAGGCCCTGGCCTTCCGGGTTCCCACCCTCACCACCACGCTGGCCGGTTTTGGCAAATGGGTAAAGGACCATTACAAGAAGGCGCATCCGGGCATTACCGTCCTGGAGCGTGACGACAACAACTACGACGAGGTAGTTGCCGGCGTGGCCGCCCGGGTGGAGGAGATGGCCGCCGTGGAGAAAAAAGACAGAAACAAAATCCGGGAAAATGCCCGGGAAGTAGCCCAGATTGCACTCTGGGACAATCAGATAGTGTATTATCAGGAGGCATATTCCCTGGCCCTTGCAAAAGTTCAGGACCAGATAGACTCCTACAAAACCAAGAAGAAGACTATGCAATATTTTAAAGCAGACGTAACCAGTCCCAACTGGAGAAGTATCCTGGTGACCCGTCATCTGCCGGAGAAGCTCTCTCGCCTGGAGAAGCTCTCCAAAAACCTCTGGTGGTGCTGGAACGAGAGCGCCAAAGACCTCTTCCGTACCATTGACCCGGAAGTGTGGCACAAGAGCGGCCACAATCCGCTGGTGGTACTGGATACCGTGAGTATCAAGCGTTTCCAGCAGCTGTCCGAAGACGAGGAGTTCCTTGCCCGCATGAAGGCCGTGCTGGACGAGTTTGACACTTATATGGCCGCCAAAGCCCAGCGAAAAGACCCTTCCATCGCCTATTTCTGCATGGAGTATGGTCTGGATACATCCCTCAAGATTTACAGCGGCGGTCTGGGCATCCTGGCCGGTGACTACCTCAAGGAAACGTCCGACATGAACGTGAACCTGGTGGCCGTGGGCTTGCTGTATCGTTACGGCTACTTTAACCAGGTGCTCAGCGCCCAGGGTTATCAGGTGGCCGGATACGACGCCCAGGACTTCACCAAGATTCCCGCCGTGCCGGTTCTGGACAAGGAAGGCAACTGGGTAACCACCTCCGTGGCATTCCCCGGCCGTAACATCACTGCCCGCCTGTGGAAGGTGGAGGTGGGCCGCACAGACCTGTACCTGATGGATGCCGACTACGAGGCCAACAGACCCGAGGACCGTGAGGTAACCTACCATCTGTATGGCGGCAACTGGGAAAACCGTCTCAAGCAGGAACTCCTGCTGGGTGTTGGCGGTATCAGGGCCCTTCGCAAACTGGGACTGAATCCCCAGGTGTACCACTGCAACGAGGGCCACGCGGCCTTTATCGGCATGGAGCGTCTGCGCGAGTATATCGAGAAGGACAACCTGGACTTCAACGAGGCTCTTGAGGTGGTACGCGCCAGCTCGCTGTTCACCACCCATACGCCGGTTCCGGCCGGCCACGACGCCTTTGACGAAGGCATGCTGCGCCAGTATATCGGCCATTATCCGGATCGCCTGAAGGTGGATTGGGAAACCCTGATGTCGCTGGGCAAGGACAATCCGCTGGATGTGAACGAGAAGTTCTCCATGAGCAACCTGGCCGCCAATATCTCGCAGAATGTGAACGGCGTTTCCATGCTGCACGGCAAGGTGTCGCAGGAAATTTTTGCCCACATGTACCCGGGTTACCTGCCGGAAGAGCTCTTTGTGAGCTACGTGACCAACGGCGTACACTATCCTACCTGGTGCGCCCCCGAGTGGAAGCCGGTCCATGCCAAGGTGTTCGGCCCTCAGTTTGCCACGCACCACTATGACAAGTCTTGCTTCGAGGGTATCTACGGTGTATCCGACAAGGATGTATGGGGCATCAAGAAGCAGCTGAAGACCAAGCTCATGGACTTTATCCGCGAACGTCTTCAGGACAATGCCATCTCCAATCATTACAGCCCCTCCGAGCTGGTGACCATTATGGATAACCTGCGGGACGACGTCCTTACCATCGGCTTTGCCCGTCGTTTCGCAACGTATAAACGTGCTACGCTGCTGTTCCGTGACCTGGACCGTCTGGACAAGATTGTGAACAACCCCGCCCAGCCTGTTCAGTTCCTCTTCGCCGGCAAGGCCCATCCTGCCGACAAGGCCGGTCAGGACCTTATCAAGCAGATTGTGGACATTTCCAAGGACCCGCGCTTTATCGGCAAGATTGTGTTCGTTCCCGGTTATGACATCACGCTGGCCAAGCGGATGGTGCAGGGCGTGGATGTGTGGATGAACAACCCCACCCGTCCCCAGGAGGCCTCCGGTACGTCTGGCGAAAAGGCGGCCATGAACGGCACCATGCACTTCTCCGTGCTGGACGGCTGGTGGGTGGAAGGCTACAAGGAAGGTGCCGGCTGGGCGCTTCCCATCGAGCAGGCCTACGAAGACAACAACTTCCAGAACGAGTTGGATGCCGCCACCATCTATCAGATTCTGGAGAATGACATTGCTCCTGCCTACTACAATGTGGACCGTACTACCGGACGCAGCTCCGAGTGGATTGGCTACATCAAGAATACCATTGCCCAGGTGGCTTGCAACTTTACCACCAACCGCATGCTCACGGATTATGTGAACCAGTACTACCAGCCGCAGTCCCTCGCCGCCGAGGCTTTCAAGGCCAATGATTTTGCCAAGGCCCGCGAACTGGCCGCCTGGAAGACGCATGTGCGCCGTGAGTGGGAGAACGTACAGCAGACCTGGCGTTCGGAACCCCAGACTTCCTACGACATTACCCAGAGCAAGCCTTACACCGCTTCCATGAAACTGCAGCTTGGCGGCCTGAAGCCCGCAGACGTAGCCGCCGAAGTGGTGTTTGCACAGATGGACAAGCACGGCAAGATGCACATTGTGGAGGTGCAGCCGTTCCAGTTTGTCTCCTGCAAGGATGGTGAAGCCACTTATGAGGTGACGCTGTTGCCGGAGAAGACCGGTGCCTATCTGGTGGGTGCCCGTATCTATGCCACCAACCCGCTGCTGCCGCATCGTCAGGCTTTTGAGTGCGTGAAGTGGCTGTAGTAACCACAGGCTTTTTTGACGGTGTCCATCTGGGGCACCGTCATGTTCTTTCCACAGTGGTCTCCGCTGCCCGGGAACGGGGAGAGGAGGCCGTTGTGGTTACGTTCTGGCCGCATCCGAGGACGGTATTGCAACAGGACGCGCGGGATTTGAGGCTCCTGACCACGTTGGCAGAAAAGAAGGCGCTCCTGAAGGCCGCCGGGATAGACCGCATAGAGGTGATTCCCTTCACCCGCGAGTTTGCCGCCATGAAGGCTCAGGAGTATTTGGAAATGCTCAAAGCGCGTTACGGTGCCTCGCTCGTAGTCATGGGCTACGACAACCATATCGGGGCCGATAAATTGACGGCAGGGGAGATAGGTAGTTTCCAGGCCGTCGCATCGCGACCCCTCCCAGCCAGTGGCTGGGCCCCTCCCTCTTACACGGCCGAGGGTGGCCATGGACCTGGAAACTACCTATCCCCCCTGCCTGTTATGGTGGTGGCTCCCTGTCATTCTGAACGAAGTGAAGAATCTCCCATTTCCTCCACCAAGATTAGGAAAGCGCTGGAGGCGGGGGATGTGGAAAGGGCCAACGGGATGCTGGGGTATGACTATGAACTGTATGGCGTGGTGGTGGCGGGGAACCGCCTGGGCCGTACCATGGGATTCCCTACGGCCAACATGCAGCTCTATGAGCCGCTCAAGCTGGTACCGGCAAATGGGGTGTATGCCGTTGAGGTGGAGGTGGACGGCCGGAACTTCCGGGGCATGTGCAATATCGGCGTCCGGCCCACCGTGGGCGGGTCGGCCCAGACCATCGAGACGCACATCCTGGACTTTGATGAGGATATTTACGGCCTTCCCATCGGCCTTCGTTTTTTCCGGCGCATCCGCGACGAGCGTAAATTCCCTTCGCTGGACGCCCTCAAGGAACAACTGGCCCGGGATGCTTTGATTTGTAAAAAGTAATTGCTATCTTTGCATTGACATAAGGCTCGACGACTGGTGACGGTCGTCGGCTCGTTTTTTTGACAAAGTAAAGAGATACATACTATGGCAATAGAAATGATGACTCAGGCCGGTCTTGACAAGCTCAAGCAGGAACTGGCCGATGCACTGGCCCAGCGGCCGGTAATCTCTGCAGCCATTGCAGAGGCCCGCGAAAAGGGAGATCTCTCCGAAAACGCGGAATATGATGCGGCCCGGGATGCCCAGGGCCTGCTGGAAGTGAAGATTGCCCGCCTGAAGGAAAAGGTGGCCAATGCCCGTGTGATTGACGAGAGCAAGCTCTCCACGGACAGCGTCCAACTGCTTTCCAAGGTGAAGGTGAAGAACCTCACGAACAAGATGGAGATGAATTTCCAGATTGTGCCGGAAACCGAGGCCGATTTTTCCAAGGGCCTGCTGGCCGCAACTACCCCTATCGGCAAGGCTCTGATTGGCCATTCCAAGGGAGAAGTGGTGGAGGCCAAGGTCCCCAGCGGTATCATGAAGTTTGAAATTCTGGACATTTCCCTGTAGTTATGGCTACCATTTTCACCAAGATTGCCAAGGGCGAGATTCCCTCCTACAAGTGCGCGGAAAACGAGGATTTCTACGCCTTCCTGGACATCTCCCCCTTAGCCAAGGGACATACCTTGGTTATTCCCAAGCACGTGGAGGACGACTATATCTTCCACCTGGACGCCGCTACGTATGAGGGCCTGTGGAACTTTGCCCGTAAGGTGGCCGTGGCCCTCAAGGCCGCCGTGCCCTGCCAGCGGGTGGGCGTGGCTGTGCTGGGCATGGAAGTGCCCCACACGCACATCCACCTGGTGCCTCTTCAGACGGAAGGGGACATGGACTTCCGCAAGGCAAAGCTCCAACTGTCCCAGGAGGAAATGAAGGAAATTGCCAACAAAATTTATAGCGAGTATGAAAAGCTTTAAGCTGGCCGCCGCTGCCCTGGTTCTCCTGACAGCTGCCTGCGGAAAAAATACCAAGATTGAAGGAACCCTGCACGAGGCTCCCGGCAGGCAAGTTACCGTGAAGCTTCTGGACGTGAACCGTTTCCAGGTGCTGGACAGCGTGAAGACGGACGCCAAGGGCCATTTTTCCTATTCTCTGGACTTGAAGAAGGCCCAGCCGGAGTTCGTGTATCTGTTCTACGGAAACCGTCAGATTGCCTCCCTCCTGCTACAGAAGGGAGACAAGGTGAAGGTGGAGACGGACACCCTGGGTGTCTATACGGTAGAGGGCTCCGAAGAATCCCTGAAACTGCAGAAAGTGGAACAGGAATACAATTCTTTCATACGGGATGTGAACCGCATCCTGGAGAAAGAGTATAGCCCGGATGCCGCCCTGAGCCGCCGCTATGTGAGCTACTACCGGGACCGCGTGGCCTATGTGATGGGCAACAGCAAGTCCCTTACCGTGGTTCCCGTCCTCTTCCAGCAGGTGAATCCCACCTTCCAGGTGTTCTCCCAGCCCACGGACGGCATCATGTTCAGCGCAGTCTGCGATTCCCTCAAGACCGTGTATCCGGAGTCCCGCTACGTGAAGGCCCTGGAGAAGGAGGCCCAGCGCCGCATCTCCCTCTTAGAGGTAAACAGCCGCATCCAGACGGCCGAGCAGGTGGGTTATATCGACATCAACCTTCCCGGCCTGGACGGCAAGAACACGGCCCTTTCCGAGAACCTGGGCAAGGTGACCATGGTGTATTTCTGGCAGGCTACGGCCCAGCAGAAAATGTTCAACCTGGATGCCCTGGTGCCCATTTACGAGCAGTTCCATGACAGGGGCTTTGAGATTTACGCCGTCTCCATGGATGCCGACAAGGCCGCCTGGGCCGCCGCCATCCGCAACCAGAAGCTCCCTTGGGTAAACGTCTGCGACACCCGCGGGGCCCAGTCTCCGTATGTGGTTTCTTACGGAATCGGCTCCCTGCCCATGGTGTGGTTCATCGTGGACGGCCTGGTTGACAGCGATGCCAAGGTAAGGAATGCGGCCGATATCAAGGATTACCTCCACCGGAAACTCTGATGGCCAGCATCTTACTGATAGAAACTTCCACTTCGGTCCTGTCCGTGGCTTTGGCCCGGGACGGGGCCGTTGTGCATGAGCGCATCTGCCGGGAACCGCGCATGCAGGCCTCCCTCACGGCCCCGCTGGTGAAGGAAGTGCTGGACGAAGCAGGCCTCAGGATGGCCGATTGCGACGCCGTCTGCGTAAGTTCCGGCCCCGGGTCCTATACCGGCCTCCGGGTGGGCGTTTCCACGGCCAAGGGCCTGTGCTTCGGTGCTTCCAAGCCCCTTATCGCCATAGGAACGCTGGATATTCTGGCGGCAGGGGTGAGATGTAATGATGGAGCGAAGCGACCCAGGGGGTCTGGGGGGGTAGCCCCCCAGTCTGTCGAAGACAGTATCAATCATGGGGACAATTTCATTGTTCCCATGATCGACGCCCGCCGCATGGAGGTTTACACCGCCGTTTATTCTGCTGAAGGTGAGCGCCTTACGCCGGTAGAAGCTAAAATCATCGGCCCGGAGTCCTTTGCCGATTATTTAGACAGGGGAGAGGTGCTTTTTGTGGGGGATGGTGCCCTTAAGTGCAAGGAAGTCATCGGCCATCCGAATGCCCGTTTCCGGGAGGCTTGTCCGCTGGCAAAGGATATGGCAGGATTGGCCTGGAAGGCCTTTGAAGAGGGTAAATTCGAGAATCTGGCGTATTTTGAGCCTTTCTACTTAAAGGATTTCGTGGCCACCGTCTCCAAGAAAAAACTATGGTAGATTAAGAAGCGAGGGAAAGCAGTTGCTTCATGTAGGGGAACACGAAATAGCCAAAGTCTTTGAGCGCTCCGTAGAGCAGGGATTCCTGCAATACGGGGCTTTTTACAAGCCCGAACTTGGCGTTGATGGTGTCAAAGAGGATAATGATGAGCCCGATGATGACGGCCGACGTGGCAATGGCCGATACCAGCCCCAGCACTTTGTTGAGCCAACCAAGCGAGATGTTTTCTACCGCCGCCGTGAGGAGCTTGGCGAAAAAGAGGGTGATGAGCAGCACGGCCGCCAGTACCAGGGCAAAGCTCAGGATGTTCAGGAGCGTTTGGGAAACCTTGAGATAGTTTCCCAGCCAGGCGCCGGCCACGTCCGAGAACTTGAAGGCCAGGTATACACTGAGCACAATGCCCGCCATCGTGATAATTTGTTCCAGAAAACCCTTGGACATACCCCGGATGATGCCGGGGATGAAGAGAAGGAGGATGACGATATCCAGCGTGTTCATAGCTTGCTGAAGTCAGTTAAAATGATTACCTTTGCAGATTAATAATAGTGTACAAAAATAGACAAAAAAATATGACATTCAAAGAATACAAGGGGCTGGATTTGACAGAATGTGGGAACGAAGTCCTGCAGAGGTGGAAATCGGAGCGTGCTTTCGAGCGTTCTATGGAGCTGCGTGAAGGTGCCCCGGAGTTTATTTTCTTTGAAGGTCCGCCCAGCGCCAACGGCATGCCCGGCATCCACCATGTGATGGCCCGTTCCATCAAGGACGCCATCTGCCGCTACAAGACGCAGACGGGTTACAAGGTAGCCCGCCGCGCCGGTTGGGACACCCACGGCCTCCCCGTAGAGCTGGGGTGGAGAAGAAGCTGGGC
>Ga0247608_10005232_pt1 | contig 14119 bp, 10 predicted proteins | sample 176DNAGHGlowgp2_FD_193490 | JGI IMG/M metagenome (GOLD analysis project Ga0247608, IMG submission 193490) | Sheep rumen microbial communities from Palmerston North, Manawatu-Wanganui, New Zealand - 1766 DNA GHGlow gp2 | ecosystem: Host-associated > Mammals > Digestive system > Stomach > Rumen ...
CCTTTCGAGTTGATGAACCAGACGGAAGAACGTAAAAAACTGCTGAATATCCTTGCACTTCAATATGTTCCACCAGACGAAGTGCTTCTTAAACCAGCATTGCTGAAACGAAAGAAATAACTTTTGATCGGTCAGACAGCCATCTCATATTTCCTTCCAGGCGAGGGTCCAATTTACTTTTTCAAACAAATGGACCTTGGTCTGTTTGCTATGCAACAAAACATGGAATACTCAACAGTTTTATGCCATTATACCCCCTTTTTAAGCTCCGTAACAGCACAAATTACGAACGATTACAAGTCGAGCATAATCCAACACCAATTTAGTTTTTCATTTAAGTTATTGCTTCAGTTATTGCCGGAAAACGGCTGATCAAAGTGCTTCTCGCGCTGTATCTGCTCTGACTAAACTACTGCGCCTTCTCTACTCCTCAATAATCCGGATGCGAGAGTACGACCAGGCCATCCGCCGAGATGGTACCGGTGATCGGTCCCATGTGATAGTACATGTCATCCGCATCGATCGTGATCGTCTTGCTGCCATCCGCCTGATCCACGACATCGAACACCTGGAACATCCGGCTGTCATAAGATTCACGGAGCTTCTCGACCGCCTCATCCGCACTTGCGTACTTCATGCATGTCACGGAAATATGTCTCTTCGTGTCATCCTTGCCGTATCCGATGAAGCCTTCCACGCCATTCATGGTGAAGTCATCGAAAACGAAACCCTTCGCCGCCAGTTCCTCGTATGTGGCGACAACGCCCGCATCGCTATAAGCACTGACCTCCACGTTGTTTGCGCGCACGTTCTGATCTTCCGTCACCGGCATGAAGACCATGAGGCCATCGCTCGTTTCAGAGCCGGCATACATGCCATCGAACCAGAACTCCAGGCCGACCGACAGTTCGAAGAGCGAGTAGCCTTCGCACTGCGGGATCCAAACGGTATTGATGTACTCAAGGACCGACTCGGAATCGACAAACTTATACACATAGTTCGTGATCTGTCCGTCCTTGACGCCATATGCGCCCTCGACGAACTTCTGCTTGTCCGCACCGATATCCGCATAGCTCACCGGAACGACCTCGCAGCCGGCACTCTCCCATACCTCGACCATAGACCGGACAGCAACATTCTGGAAATCGGCCGGATCTTTCTCCGGAGCGGTCCATGCCGCATTTTCAGCGGAATACTCTGCGCTGAACCACATCGCCGGACGCACGCCGCACGAATTCTCTCTGTCAATGCTGGTGCCGCTCGCCTGGACTTTGCCTTCTTCTGTAACGCGGGCTACATCGGAAGCATAGTCACCTGGGCTTCTGAGCCACCAGTAGCAGCATCCTTCCACCGTATGATATTCGCCGACTTCAAGTCCTTGTGCCTTGGCATATTCACTAGCGAGGCACTGACGCTTCTCGTCCGAATCGAAGTATTTCTCGGCCTCATCAACGGACAGCAGGAACACCTTGTCTTCCGTGTCATTACCGCCGGCCGTGCCATTATTCTCGTTGTCTTCTGTCTTCACTGTCGTGACGTTGATCCAGCCCTTCTCTTCCTCTGTAAAAGCACTGATATAAAAATCGTCGTTGAGCCAACTACGCAGGGAGCATTTCTCCCATGTCATCTCGATCTGATAGGTCTTGTGATAGGCCTTGCCTTCCAGCGCATCCATGGCGATCGCCAGGCACTCACCCTTTCCGTTCACATCTAGGACCAGCCACTTGATATCTTCGGGACCGTTTGACGTATCGCCATCCTGCTCGTACTTGCCCATTATAATGACATCTCCGACCTGGATATCGCCGGCGCCATCCTGCATGGTAACTTCCTTCGATCCGGAAGAACCGCCGTTTTCATCCGCATCCTCAGATCCGCCGTTCCCGTCTTTGGAATCGCCGTTTCTGTCTGCATCTTTCGAACCGCTGTTTCCCTCTTTGTCGTCGGAGTCTTCGTCCTCGTTTTCATCGTCTGCCTGATCTTCGACATCCGCATCGTTCTTGGACTTCTTTCCTTTCTTTTCTGAATCCTCATCCTTCTTGCCACATCCGACAAGAGAGATCATGAAGATACCGCTCACCAGAACTGCACATACCTTCTTGAATGCATGCATAATTATTCCCTCCTTTTTCCTTGTCAAAAAAATCTAACGCTTACATTTACATTCTAGTGCTAGGCCACAGAGGAGGAAATGAACTGTTTTTCAAAATAGAATTGCATAATTTGTTCAAAACGCGAATAATTATACACAGAAATGAACACCGGGCTATATTCTTACGCCGTCGCATTCTCATCACCGAGTATCGGCGCATATCGTGCATTCTGTTCCGATTCCGGAAGGCTGTTGAAGTATTCCTCAAATCCTTCAGGCGTATTGTCTTTATACGGATGATTCACGAGATCGTCAGGATAGTATCCATAGCATGCATAGAATTCTTCCGGCGTTTCCGGCGTGAAAATGTCTATTCCTTCGCACTTGGGAATACTGTGGATATCCTCCTGGATCTCTTCCGTCTGGATCCCCGTCGGCATCAATACATTCTTCCCGGAAGTCATATCCCGTACTTGAAGAACCGCACTCCCGCCATGTGGATTCTTATATACTAAACAGCTTCTGTACCAGTTATACGACAAACATGCCCGCAGGATCTCATAATCGATAAACAGATCTTCCGGAAAACCATTAAAGTAATCACTCGGCAGGTTCCATATACTTTCTAGCTCGGACCAGCCCGAAGGGTAATCGGCTGGAATATCAACGAGCGCTTTATTATCCTGATTAAACTCCATCGCGTCATAGAGGAACCGCGGGAAACGCTTCTCGAAGAAGGAAGCCGGTATCTCATCTATGCCGAATCTCAGCCCTTCCGATGCTAACACTGCTCTTGCTGTTTCAATGATGTGCATCTCGTCCATATCAGAGAAAGTAAAGGAGGCGTAATTTTGCGCTATATACCCCGTATTCTGGAAATAGTTCACGTCAGATAGCGTGATAGTATCGTCCCGGACTCCGGTTGCTTCATATACGAAATCCTGAAGCGCCTGAATCGAGAACACATTGTCAAATCCCCATTCTATACCGATATCCAATTCATTAAGCACCAACGTCTCATATGCTTGAAAAGGACCCTTGTCCGGGTTTTCAACGAAGTACTCAGCAAGTGGATTCTCATGCTGTTCCGTAACAACCTCATAGGAAGTTTCGGATGTTTCTTCCGTTGTCGTACTTGTGGTTTCACTGACAGATGTGTCCGTCGCCGGGCTGGGATGCGTACCCGATGATTCGCTTTCCGTTGTCGTCGTGCTAGCGCACGAAGCCACGATGGAAGCAATGATGATGCATGTACCGAATAATTTCAATCTGTTTGCCAAACTGCCGAACATGTTATACCTTCTTCAGCAACTGAATAAGCGGATCGCCCCGGCTTATTTCAGTTTCTGTTTCCACTCCTCTTCTTTAAATCCCGTAAGCACGAAATCTTTCCCGACGAGCAGCGGTCGCTTCACGAGCATTCCGTCAGACGCCAGCAGCTTAAACTGCTCGTCCTCACTCATGTCCGGCAATCTCTTCGAGAGTTCGAGTTCCCTGTACTGGATCCCACTCGTATTGAAGAAGCGCTTGAGCGGGAGTCCGCTGATCTTGTGATATTTACGAAGTGTCTTCTCGTTGGGATTCTTCTCCTTGATGTCGATCACCTCGTGCTCCACATCATTTTCCTCCAGCCACTTCAACGCCTTCTTACACGTCGAACAACGACTATAGCAATATACCTTCACCATAACGGTCCCTCCAAAATCACACATTCCCGAATCGTCCGTCCGACCCGCCCCTTTCTCTTGGCGAAAAGCACTTGTCCCACGAACGTTTTCTAACAGATTAAGAATATCACTCTTCCCCCATCAAAACCACAAAAAAGATCCGGGACAGACACCCATCCCGGATCCATTCGGTTAGCGGAGAGAAGAACAACAACAAAATTATCGCAATACCATTCACCACTAACCATGGTATATAGAGTCATTTATCAATTTCTTGAAAACTTTCAAGGATATAATCGAACAGTTTCATACCCAAATCATACACTACATTCATCTCACACGAATACTCGTAAACATCATCTTGTGAAGAGACTAAAATATAATACCCATCTCCGCTGTTCGAAAACGCTATATAGTTTATTGTTTTCGGGAAGTAAGTATGAATATATTTTGTTTGTCTGACCATATCAGACTCAAGCATTTGCACTGAGTTTATACCATAATACTCAAGATGTTTATAAGCCAAGTACCCATACTTCAATATGTATTCAGATAGCTCATGTCCCAATGACACACCCATCTCTTTCTCAATAACTGACACCTCTTCAGGTTTAACCACATTCCTAGTATATTCAACTTCGTGATTCTCAAGAAAACTTTTCAATTTCATCCTTTAAGCCCCTCCTTTGCCCTTGCTTTCCAATGTTGGGGTCTGTCAACATTATCATACCTCGATTTAAGAGAGGGCTCGTTGCGCCAGCTCTCTGCTGAATTGGGATGTAATGTTTTGTCGTTACCATCACCATGTTCAGATTTTTCGTTTAATTCAGCAAAAGGCGCATCATACTTTTGCCCCATGTGATGCAATTCTATCCTTTCACCCGTTTTAGAATCTATCGGCGAACGGCCGTCGTTCATTAGTTCCCTGTTGGTCTTTCCCGTTTTAGGATCCACGTAATCCATATCTATGTCCTTAACTAAGCATAATCTTCCATCGATCATTACTGCATGCAGATCAGCTTTTTTATATATTTCATACTGGTCCATGTTATCTATATATTTTATTATCTCATCTGGCCAACCAGTTTCGTTTTTTATCCTTATTATTTCTTCATCCGTCAATTTCCCCAAATCATTATTCCCATCGGTCTCATTGGCGTCAACAACTTTAGCTGATTTATCAAATTCATCTTTGACAGCATCATTAATATCCTTTGTTGACATCTCTTTCTCAGGCCTAATCTTCGTATAGTTCTCAACAGAAGACTTTTTAACCTCTTTTTCTTCAACACTTAAAAACTCACCGCCACTCAAAATACACCACCTCCATTTCTATAAACTTCCAAATAGCTATTTATAATGTTTTTGTAAGAAGCATTTCGCATCATTTGTTCTTGAAGAATAAGCATGATCGTTAGATCCACTTGTTTCTTTGAATATCCTTTCACAGTTGGATTAAGTCTATCAACAACAGCATCCACCCACTCATGAATATCATCAAATTCTTCTGCTGATTTTATTGCTTTACTTGCATCGAGGAAGTCATAAATCAGAGTTCTAAGCGATTCTAATCCTTCACTCTTTTCACATTCCAAATACCGAACAAAATCAACTTTAACTAGAGAACTTAGTCTTGATCTAATCAACAGATTCTTCAATTCACGAAGATCTTCCTTATCACCAATTCTGAATAATTCTTTATCCATCAAGCATCTCAATAACGAGTCGGAAATATCATCGTTATGACGTATAAGCTGATCATTTGACCGAGCATCAAAGCAGTACCCATCACAGTCAACATCATACTTCTTAACCTTACACAGGATAGGTTGTACCCATTCATTCTGATAGATTGCAGCGACACCGCACGGAAGTTTTGCTAATTCTTTTATCTGATCATCAGACAAATTTGCCGCCTTTCCGACTAAATCTCTGTCCCCTTGATCGGGCAATCTCATTATGATTTTTGTATTGGTATTTCTTATAACAGACATGTCCATCAATCCAGGAGCCTGATCCACAATAATAAATCCCTCACCATACGTACGCATCTCTGCTATCGCATTGGCAAGCATTTCCACACTCTTACCAAGGAGATTTGAGCCTTCTGTAGATTGTTCAATGGGAGTGCGTCTGAGAAGGTTATGCGCCTCTTCCAGGACAGTGATATGTCGAGTTAGCGCATTCATCGGGATCTCACTAGACATCCTATATTCCTGAAGCTTTAATACAAGCATGCCCATTATCAGTGATTTCGTTTCAGTAGAACCAACACGACTCAGATCAATAATGACATTTTTGTCAAAGAGTTCATCACAAGATAACTCATCCGCTGAGAATACCAATCCGTTTATTCCTGTTGTTAGTGAATTCAGCCTTGTTAATAACGATCCCTTGTATGCACCCTTATTTTCGTTATCATATTCACTACTGTCAATAATAGATCTGATATTCCTAGCTACATCTGAAAAATCCGGATAGATCTTGTCATCATATTCATTATTGGAAGTCATCAGATTCCATCCACAATCAACATACGCTTTCTCAACTGCACTTTTGAGAACAGCTGGCATAGCAGCATACATTGGCCAACACACGTTAAATATCTCAACTAATCTATCCAAGTGTTCTAGGATGTGAATTTGCTTTGGGAAACTGAATGGGTTTATTCGAAGGAGCGGAGAAACCTTCGGGTTTGTACTAAACACACTTACATCACTATCTCTTCCAAAGACATTTTTGTATTCTCCTTTGGCAGGTTCTATGACAAGAAAAGAAACACCTTTTTCTCTGGCATCAGAAATCAATTGATATATCGTATTGCTCTTTCCTGAACCAGTACTTCCTGTTACAAATGTATGTGACTTTATCGACTCAAGTTTAAGGTCAACACGTTGCTGCTCTTCATGGCCCATATGGAATATTCTTCCCAAGTAGATAGATTCACCTGACACCGTATCATCGTATGAAACAACGTTACGGCCGAATTCAGCACTTTCAATAACAGGTAAGCCAGCTACTGATTTTCGTGGAAAGTTCAGTGAATACGCGAGTTCTTTACCCGACAGACTTGTTGTGGCTGTTACAATTGAAGGATATTCATTAAATTCTGCATCTGCAGCAATAATTGTAGGATTGAGTGCAAATACCGGATGCCTCAATTCTCGGACGTACGAACTTATCACTCTGGCAGAGTCTTTCTCTCCATCCACATTTCCTCTCCACAAATTTATCGCGGATTTTGACATATACGATTCTTCACCAAGTGTCAATGCAAGATAGGAATGGGCAACGTTATTTGCAATGTTTTGGTCTTCACTTAAAACATATGCAGCAAAATCCCACATTCCAAGTGCTGTGCTCTGTTCGAGGCGTTTCATCTGTGATTTAAGAAGCTCTAGAGCGTGTTCGATATTATAGTTTGAGAAAGACTGTGTAATACCTTCAGTCTTACCTACCATAGCAGTCACCGTGGATGATCTTGCAAAACTCGCACCGAAATTTGCGCCTAAGCTCGTACTCTTAGAAATCCCCGATGTAGCTGCCATTGCCTTGGTAACTGCTTTTCCCAATGTGTTGGCGACTGCTGTTCCAGTTGTTTTTCCAACACTTTGGGATAGAGTATTAGTAATTCCTTTAGTGAGGGTGTCTGTTGCAGTCTTTCCAAGTGCTTTTGCTATACTTTTTGCGCCGCCAATAGTACTTGTTGTTCCCTCCGCTATGCTTTTTGAAGTGCCTATAGCTTCTGAACTGCTACTAAATGCACCCAGTGTGCCAGTAACTCCAACAGTTGTTGTACCTTTAGCCTCTATTCCCAGGTCCACCCCTGCAGTAACACTTTCACTAGCGGACACAGAAATACTTCCATTAATTCCCTCCGTCTCTGTTAACGTCTGTGATGTTCCTTCTGTAGTTGTAGTACTAGTCCCCTCTGACCAACTTGAGCTGTCAGTATTCGTAGTCGTTGTGCTTGTGCCTTCTGCGTGTGAAGCGCTTTCAGATTGAGCCACAGATGTACCCTCAGTCGTTGTATCACTCTGTGACTGGGTATCCGTCTGTGATGTACTGTCTGTGGTTCATTCGAGTCAGTAATCGCACTGTTTCGTCCACCCTGGATTCCTGCACTTGCTCCAACATTAACCCCGACGGTGGCCGAAGATCCGAACATCTGATTATCCATAAAATGATAATCCGTCTGCCATGATGAATACGGAACAAGTCCCGAGTAAAACTCGCCCAGTTTCAGTTTGCGTTGCTCAACGTCCTTTATAGGTGTTGCAAGCAGAACGATAGTGTATTCTGTTTTCTTTGTTTCCGGAATAATACCGTCAAGAAGTTTCTCAATCGTCTGGCTAATAAACTTTTCAGATTTTTCGGTAGGAATATTGGATGCAGTAGCGACCGAATACACTCTGTCATTATCCATACATGGCAAAATACCAATACCTTCATTGGTCCACTCGGCACCAGGAAAATTACCTCTGATTGCTTCAATCAATCTACTTTTGTATATCTCCGAATCAACGTTATTATTCGCGTTTTTTAGATTTACGACAGCCAAGTAAACATCCGTTCTCTCTCTCTTTCGATTGAAAACTAATGCGATATTACAGTCTTCATTAGAAAGTACCGCATAAACATTTACAAGTTTTTCCAGACTGTTCTCTTTTGTATCCGTGACCCATTTTGTGATATTAAAGTATCGGATATTATGAGCCGGATCAAACGCCATACCATACTCTGCATCTTTCTCAACCGGAAGATACAATTCTTTTATTTGTGGAAGATATGCATTAAAAATCTCAATACTGGATGCCGCCATCATGCGTTCAGTTCGTTCAACCGCATTGACATCTGTCGGATCCGGTTCTTCAAGTAAGTACTGTTCTCTCTGAAGTTGTACTCTTTCTACTTGTTCAGAACTCAACTCGGCAAGCTTTGCAACACGATTCCCAGCACGATCGCCGACTCTTTTTACCAGATTCTTGACTCCCATAAGCTAGAACCTCCTACTCAAGTTCTTTCCAAGACATCATTCCTTCTATTGTCTTGAGCGAATTCGCAATTGTTTGCTGATCCATCTGAAGCTGTGATATGCGTTCTTCCTCATCTTGAATGAGTTCAGACAGCAAATGAAGTTCTGGATTAAATGTTGTAATATTTCTCTCTATGAGGGCTTGAAGTCTTTGTTGCCAATCTTTGAAACCAGAGAAACAACTACTGTTTATCAACTCAGACATTTCGTTTATATTGCTCTTAATCTTTGAATTGTAACTGGAAGTAAGCCTTCCGATATTCAAACGTTCAGATGCTCCAATCTTGATGCCAAGCACATTTCCTCTCAAGAACTTCGCTTTGATAAACACCTTATCGGCTTCATCATCAAAAGCAAATGGCGGATAATCGACAATTATCGTTGACAGTTGCACTCGCTGCTTCTCACTAAGTGCATCAGTTCCCATAATGATTCGAGTCATCTCTTCGCGATACATAACCGCATTATGCTGCCAATACCCGAGACACACCGAATACAATTTATCTTGGGCATCCATCATGTTCTTCTTAAACTCTTCTACAACATTTTTCAGCATCCGATCAGTAGTATCTTTATCTACCAATTGTCTCGTTGAATCCATAGACTCTTTCTTCTGCTGAACTGATTTCGAATCGCTGGCCCACTCAGTTGCCAGTGTTTTAATTGACTGGACAATGTTACCCTTGAGAAGATTCTGGCTATTCTCCAACAGGTTCTTTTTTCGACTATCCTTTGCCTTTGCATAATCACGTTCAAAAGAAGCAAAGTTCACATCTTGCTCTTTTTGCTCAGCTATCATTTGATCTTCACTGCCCAACTCCTCTGAAGTACGTTCATAACTAAGTTTTTCTTTGACGTATTGCTTGATATAAGTCTTGGAATCTCTATCAAACTGACGTGTTGAAGTCGAACTAGCCACTTGTATTGAATCAACAAGTTCAAACGTCTTGGCGTCCAATTCTTGTTCTAGTTTTTTCTTCCTTTGCTCAAGCAGGAATGTCTTGTCATTAATTCTTTTATCAGTTTCAGAAATAATGCTCTTCAAGAATATGTATACCATTTGGCATTTGTTATACGCAGAATGTTTACTTGCAAACTGTTCCATCTCCATTTCGATGCAATACAGACCGCTATTCGCATAAATCCGATTATCGCACTCCACTGAAAGCTGGACTGCTTTTTCCTTCATCTGCTCTGGCATGATATTGTATTCATACAGTTTTTTGTATGCTCTTGCGCTTGGATCTGAAAACTTTCGCTCTTTTTCATCATATACTTCGAGCAGAAAATCGCTAATTATACCATCAATATTCTTGGATCCTAATCCCATTATGGATGACACAAAGTAGATTCCGCTTGAATACATTTTTTCGACGGCTTCATACTCCATCATGATCATAATATCCTGCTTACCCAAGCCATTCTTGGGCAATTCTACAGAGTCTGCTTTATTTATTACAATCATAGTAAACCGTTTATCTAAAGCGTCAATCTTATATAATTTCTCACAAAGTTTTGCATTATCTACACTATCAATCGAATCATAAGCAGTTACCCAAATCGGAATACCATTTGAAAATCCTTCCAAGGATTTTGAGAGGACCTTTTCATGATCCATGTTCGTGTTCGAATTAGATCCAGGTGTGTCGAAAATTACATATTGATTCTGCGACTGTCCGATCAGCCCATTCTTACTAAAAGGCACTTCAATCTTGATAACACTACCAATTACAGTAACGGACTTGTCTCTTCGCTCATACGAATTGATTAACTCAACTGTTTCATATACCATTCGGAACATATCAAAGTCTTCTTGTTCATCAATTCGGGCAAACGCTTCTTGCAGTAAATCGACGTTCTTATCGCCTTTTAAGACGCGGCATTCTGTGGAATCAAATAGCAACTCATATTCGTTGCCAAGATAGTAGAAACTTACTCTTGCACGGTCCGGTTGTGGAGAACGCTTAATCTCATATATCTTGGAAGTGACAGGATCTCCACCACTTGGAAGAATCTCGTACCCAATCAACGAATTAATGAACGTAGATTTACCGGCACTGTAATTACCAAAAATACAGATAGGAATGATGTCAGACAGGGCATCTGACACTTTTGATAGACCTTTCAAGATTTCGGTATCATCCTTCACGATGTTTTGAATAATCGGGTGCACAGTCGTGAAGATGGCTTTTGCGTGATCGATAATATCTCTGGCTGTTTCTATTACACGCGGCGACCTTGTTAAATGCACCTTGTCCTTTATCTCTTCCTCGAAACATACATCAAGCAATTCACCATACTCATCAGTAGTGCCCTCGAATATCAATTCTATGGGATCTGTTCCCACATAGTATTCAGAAATAATGGTGTCCACTATTTCCTTTACTTTAAAAGGAAGAAATATCTTCTCCTCATCATTCTCTCTTAGCCTACTATTGATGCTTTCTTGAGTGATACTGTCCCAAGTATCATGTTCTTCTGAATATATAAAGTATGAAAGATTTCTGCTATATGGATTACTTACAATCTTAATAGTTGTCATAGACGATACCTACCCCTTGTCCAAAATCTATCTCAATTATATTCAACGGATTTTATCACGTCTATTTGTAACAAACTTTATTCACTTATTCTTTACAAAGGTTACATATTATCGGAAAATCGTATCCATGACTAATATTTCTTAGTCTCACACATTGACATTTGTAACTAGATAATAACTATGCTGCTATCTTGGCAACAGTTCTTTTCGCGCATGCTAAGAAATCCCTGGTGCGTGTTTCATGGATTCGGGGGTACGACGCGAGAGCAGCTACCTCTCATTAAACACGTTCTGGGCGCGGTTGTTGATTGTGGCGATGACGGTGTCGAGGTCTTTCTGTCCCAGGATGTATGCCGGCAGTTCTTCGTCCACGATCATCATGACCGCGTTATCCGGCATAAGGACGGTATCGACGCTTTCGAACGTCTGAAGAAGGATCTCCTCCAGTTTCGTATCCGGCACATAAACCGAGGCGCAACGGTAGATCGCATCCGAGCTCAACTGTCCGGGCTCCTGGAACCAGTCATAGGAGACCTGGTTGACCTGACGTAATCTCTCTACCCGATACGAGGTCGCCGCCCGGTTGATCGGGAACGTCTCCTCCGCCGTTTTCTGGATACTCTCACTCAGAAGAATATCGAGAAAAGCGTACGCCCCCTCTTTCACCGAAGATCCGGCTGTGATCGAGAACGAATTCGTGATGTTCGCGGATGGTCCCGTGCCGTTTTCAGACGGGAGTCCCAGGATCTTGAGATTCTTCCCGAAGTAATTGATCCGCGCAAGCTCGCGGAGGGAACGGATATCCTCGATGAATACGGTCTCATAAATGGTCTCCTCATCCATCGTGGGATCTTTCGTGTCCCACTGGTCTTCCGGCGGGACGGAAACACCCTCCGGAATCCGTTCCTTGAAGAACGCTGCCATCTCGCGGAATGCTTCCATGTCGAGGTTCATTTTCTTATCCTTCACCCACTGATCGTAGTTTCTCTCGAAACAGAGATTCAGAAAATGCATGCGGCTGATGAATCCGGTTACCAGATCGACACCCTGAAACTCATTTGCTACGGTGGAAGCATACTGTTCATAAGTAAATCCGACCTGATCGGGCGCGAATCTGGATCCATCCGTGACGATACCCGCGATCGTGAAAGCCGTCGGAATATAGTACGCTTTTCCGCCCAGCTTCGACGCTTCGATGATGCGCGAATAATAAGCCGAAGCATCGTATGTCTTTCCTTCCAGATAGGGTGTCAGATCCTCCAGGTACTGACCGTCCAGCACATCGATTGATTGTGCGGCACCCAGGATCACATCCGGCCCGTTTCCGGAACGGATATCCATCGCAAGGCTTCCGCTGACCATCGAAAGGGCACTATACATCTGGCGGTCTGTCGTATCGATATCTCCTGTCAGGTCTCCGGCCGTCTGATGCTCATTCTGGTCATAGAGTACCAGCTGCACATGGTACTCCGGATTCTGCTCATTAAATGTCTTCATGGCCTCTGCTTCGAAATAGGAGACGGAATCGCTGAGGCTTGCGACCTTAAGGATGGTCTTTCCCGCATTCGGATTCGTCGCTGCTTTCTCCAGGGTATAGACGACGGCCGGAGCCGGAATCTCATATCCCATGAACGGAGGGATCGAACCGATCACCACTTTGTCCTCTTCGACAGAGAGCACCGTTGCACTCTGGCTCTCAAAACGGTTGACATCGCAGTTGTCGAAATCGAGAATACACGTCTCATTTCTGCCTGTTACATCGTATTCATAGATACCGGTCGCCTTCGTGAGGTAACCGATCCCTTTGTCGGTAGAGGAGAATTTCTGGTTCGGGCTCAGCGGTTTTGCATCCGTGATTCCTCTCGCCTGCCCGGAAGCAAGATCCACTTCGGCGATCAGCTGGCTCTGACCTTTTCCCACGCATTCCACGATGGCTTTCCCCTGTCCGCAGCCATAGGTATTGCGCACGGCGAGAAAAGCACCGGGGCCGAATGCTTTATCGAAATCTACGTCATAGAGTGCTTCACCATCTTTAGAGATCACCAGGATGTTTTTATCCTTGTCCTCTTCATGAGAAATGACATTGCTGACTTCATAGCCTTCGATCACATTCACGCTGCGGATCCAGAAACTGTCGCTGTCCGCCGGCTTGATGTTCATCGCATACGCCGGGGCGAGTTCTTCTCCGGTATCCGGATCGAGCTCACAGCAGAAGACTTTTGTGCGGGTAACCATGGTACTTCCCTGATTGGGATCTCCGTTTTCTGTATTCCACTCTTCTTCCGTCACAAGCGTTTCGAAATAGAAACGGATGCTGTCCTTTCCCTCACCGAATGCAAGGAAGTCGTCAGGTACGTAGTCGGATCTGTATTGGGCCATGATCTCACTGAGATTGACCGTACTAAGAAGCTTCCCCTCCAGGTCGAAGATACACATGACATTGTAGTTTATAGTGAATTTTCTTTCTTCTGTCGCTCTCTCATCGACACTATACCTCATCACATATCTGTCATGAAGAAGCCACGGTCCTTCCGGGTATACGTAGGAATATTTATCAGAAGTGAACCCCGGATCCAGTTCCACTCTCCTGGCGGTATACCACGGATCCGTTTCCAGAACCTTTCTCTGATTCGACTCTTTTTTCTTACAGGAAGAAACGGTCATACATGTCGCCGTCAGCAGAAGAACTGCAAGCGAAGCGGAAAGAAATCTCTTGAAATCTCTCATCAGCGGTGATCCCCCTATACTTCTTTCACATCCGGCCGGTTCCCCCTAACGAATAC
>Ga0247608_10005233_pt1 | contig 14116 bp, 10 predicted proteins | sample 176DNAGHGlowgp2_FD_193490 | JGI IMG/M metagenome (GOLD analysis project Ga0247608, IMG submission 193490) | Sheep rumen microbial communities from Palmerston North, Manawatu-Wanganui, New Zealand - 1766 DNA GHGlow gp2 | ecosystem: Host-associated > Mammals > Digestive system > Stomach > Rumen ...
GTCGAGCTTGGTGAGTGCACTCATGTCTTGCAGCAGCTTGTTCATGCGCTCGCTCTGTGCATAACAGCGCTCCAGGAAGTGCTTCTTCTTGTCTTCGGGCATCTCCGGATGGTCGAGGATGCTCTCTAGAAAACCGTGGATGCTGGAGGCGGGGGTCTTCAGTTCATGGGCAGCATTCTGGGTGAGCTGGCGCTTGATGCGTACCTTGTCTTCCTCAGAATGGCGGAGTTTCCAGTAGAGCATGATGATGGTGTGACTAATGTCACCCAACTCGTCGTCGGGCAGGCGACGCTCTAACTCGTGGTCCAGTTGCTCGCCTTGTTCGGCCTTGACGGCGAATTCACGCAGATAGCCGATGTGGCGGCTGATGCGGTGGGTGATGTAGTAGAGCACGATGCCCAGAAGCAGTGTCAGACTGGCGGCATAATAGATATAGGTGTTGTCAGCCTGAAGGGAGCGCGTCAACTCGGCAGAATAAGGAACGGCAGCACGCACGATGACGTTGCCGAAGAGGGTGGCAGAATAGAAATAGGTGGCGTGGGTCGACTGCGAGAGGCGCTTGATGTCGTAGCCGTTGCCGTCGCGCAATGCCTGTTGGATTTCTGTTCGCTGCAGATGGTTGCCCAGCGAGTCCACTTTTTTTTCGTAACTGTCAAGGAGAACCCGTCCATCCTTATCGATGATGGACACACGGAGTCCTTCCATGTTGTGCCGTTTCACATAATCGCGAAACAGACGGTTGTTGGTCAGACTGTCCTCTCCAAGTGTTTGCACCATCTCGTAGTTGTACATCTGAAGCCGTGAGTGCAAAATGTCTATCTTGTACTCCTTTTCACGCTGGTATTGATAAACGCTGAAGCAGACGGCAAAGAGCAGGAACACGCCGCCAATGCTCAGCAGCAGGTTGCGCTGGAACGATTTACTTTTCAAAGCAGTAGCCATAACCCACACGTGTCTTGATTTGTTTGCCATAGCGGCCAATCTTCTTGCGCAACCGAGTAATGTTGACATCCACAGTGCGGTCGAGTACCAGCACATTCTGCGGCCAACAGTATTTCAGCAAGTCCTCGCGTGAAAACACCTTGCCGGGGTGTTGCAGGAAGAACGACAATAGTTCGAACTCCAGTTTCGTGCATACCAGTTCCTCGCCATCAAGGGTGATGGTCTTCGCGTTCAGGTCAAGCGTGATGCCCTCGTAACAAATCCTACTGTCCGTGCTCATCATGGTTTGTTGGGACTGTGATGGAACCGAACGCCTAAGCACTGCACGCACTCTTGCCTTTACCTCCTTCATACTCAGCGGCTTGGCAATATAGTCATCTGCACCGATGTTTAGTCCCTTTACCAGATTATCTTCACTGTCAAGTGCAGTGATAAAGATGATGGGTATCTGCGCCGTTACAGGATTGTCCTTCAACTTTCGTGCCATCTGGAATCCAGACATTTCGCCCATCATCACATCCAGCAGAATCAGTGCAAACTCTTGCAGAGGAAGCTCTAAAGCCTCCTCAGCCGAGTTGGAGGTCACAACCTCATACCCCTCAGTCTCAAGGTTATACTGCAATATCTCGCAGATGTCTAATTCATCGTCGACAACAAGAATCTTCATATCCCTTTAGAATCATTGTGCTTAAAAATAGGCTAACATTCGGCTACAAAGATACTGTTTTTTTCTGAAACAGACAAATTATTGTATTACAATATGATGACAAAAAACGGGCTTTTCTTTTGTATTTCTCTCGTTTTTTTCGTAACTCTGGCTTCGCCAAACTAGCAACCAATAACTAATTGCTAACAAGCATTAGTCTTTCTGCTTAGTGCGTATGAGATTGCGGTTTAATCTTATCGTAGTCTACTGTTCCATCAAGCATTCTTGCTCGCTTGGGGTTATAAAGTGGACTGATAAGGTTTTTCGTCTCATCATAATCTTTATGATGAATACCTGCTAAAAACAATAATAAATGTGGCAGGTCGTCTGTCATAAAAGGCCTGTCTTTTGCGGAAGAGATGAGGTTTATGATTTCAGGGTGTTTATGACAATATCTGTTTGAACACCATATCCAAAATGGAATTTCAAACTCGTTCTTTACCATTAGAGAAGAGTAGCTGTTTTGAGGCATTCTGCCCATTCTGTGGATATCGTCAAAACATTCTTCGCCATGATCTGGCATATAGATGATGATGGCTTCTTCGTCTTCGAATTGAGAAATAATAGCATCGACGACGATGTCATTGTATAATGTTGCATTGTCATAATCGGCAACTAATTGTTGTTCTTCATCATTGAGGTCCTTCCTATTTTCATAGTCACTTCTTTGGAATTTACGGTATTTGTCTGGACAACGCTTGAAAAAATCTATATGCTGTCCTGCCAAATGGAAAATCAATAAGTTGTTGGCAGTATTGTATCGTTTCAAAGAATCGTAGTCTTCCAGCAAATCTCCATCATATCTATGTGCTTGGGTATTGCGATGGTCAAATTGAAGTCTTTCCAGTTGACTGTTATTGAGAAACAGACCTCCTGAAACATTAAAGATGTCTCTGTCGACGGATTTTACAAATTGGTTGGAAATAAACGAAATGTGATAACCGGCTTTCTTGAACAAAACAGGAAACAGAGTATATTGTTTCCAACTGGTAGGGCTGTCAATGCTTCGTAGTGAGAATACATTTTTGAATACGATGCTCGTTAGGTTTGATGGCGAAACGACATCAGAAAAAACCGTCATATGGCCGTTTCGCTTATCTTGCAAGTGCTTTATCTGTTTTGGGGTAGTCTCCTTAGTGTAACCATAAAGCTGTGAATGAGATTTAATGTAGCTTTCACCAATAATCAGAACAATATTTGCTGATGTGTAGTCGCATTTCTTTACTTCAACGCGTCGTTGATAGTCAATCATCTCGTTCAGTTCTGTATTGCTAAGTTGGCGCATTTTTATGCTGAATAGCAGATTGTTAAATGGGGTGTTGAATATATTGTTGCTAATATGTGTGTCAGCTGTAATGGCATCTTTGGAGAACATAAACATTACAAGACCGATTCTTGAGGGCAAACTGATGCATATACTAATAGAAATGACCAATACGCTGATATATCTAACAGTTTTGTTGGACCATAGCCTATTTGTATGCTTTTCAAGACGTATCGTTTTAATGGCAATGGCAATATGAAGGACTGCCAAAGCTATGATTATTGTGACAGTGGAAAAAAAAATGTTGCTTGTAATGTATTTGCCTGCAAATTCTGATGCTTCGCGTTTGTTGGTTTCCAATACTAAATTGAAGATTTCGGATCCCAGTTTCGCTTGAAAATTCTCAATACAGAATGCGTCGATAATAGCTAAGGAATATAAGAAGAACGAGAAGAAACAGACAAGTCCTTTTCGGATATTCTGAGGAACAATAGTAAGAATGATGCAAATAAGGTAGAGATCGAAAATCCAGGTAAAGAAATTAATGATAGGAATGTCAAAACTCAACTCTATTACTTGAATAAAGGTCGTTATCATTCCCAAAAGATACATCATAACAAAGAAGATGATGTTCTTTTTAACAGGAAAAAGAATTGTACCTATTATACTATTGTAATATTTGATAGTCATCTGAACACAATTGCTTATATTTTTCCCTCTTCCTTTTTATCTCCATGTTCTGTGTGAATGAAGTCGGTATTCTTGCGGTCTATCTTCAGAATGTTGAGAATCATCTTCCATACCAGCAAAGGAATGGACAGAATCTTGCCAAAGACAGAGTTCTTGCGGAGTTGCTTAGGTGTTGACACGTAGAGCGACAGGCAAATGAAGAGGAATAGCAGCCACCATTTGATATACCAGTCGAGTGAGAAGATGAGGGAGAATACTGTCATGATGACAGACATGCCAAAAGCACCTACTACCAACATGGAACGTGGTATGAGAGCCTGTTGGAAAGTCTTGTCGATGTAGTCGATGTTACCTTCCATCAGTGCTTTGGGAACGTAAGGCAATAGCGAGAAGAGACTCTGTATTTGGGCAGTCATCCAGCGCAGACGCTGCTTCTGGAAGTTCTCTTTGTTGCTAACCTTCTCGTCGTAGACGTGAATCTCCGGCTCGTAGTGGATATGAATTTTCTGGCGCAGCAGAAGGGCTTCCAACTCACGATCTTCACCTGCTGTGGAGAGCTTGTTGACATTCTCCTTAAACCACTTGTAGCGGAAACACATGCCTGAGCCGATGAGGGCTGAGGAAAGGCCAACACGGTTGTGAGCCTTACGGAAGATGGTGTTGTTAATCTCTTCGCTGACACCATCGAGCACAGCGATGTCATTGTTGGAGTTTTTGGCACAGCGGTGACACTGGATAGCATCGAAGCCTTTGTTACAGACATCGTTAAGCTTGGCCAGAAAGTCTGACTCTACCACGTTGTCAGCATCAAGAATGACGACGTAGTCGTAGTCTCCTTGGATTTGCTGCAGGGCATACTGCATAGCCTTGGCCTTGCTGCTCTTCTCAAAAACAGGCATCAAGAGCGAAATAGGATATTGTGCCAATAATTCGTTAGTCTCTGGCTGCATGTGGTCACTGATGACTACAACATGGAAACCTTTGTAGGGGTAGTACTGGCCCAAGAAGGTGCGAACGGAGTTGACGATGACACGGTCTTCGTTGTAGGCTGGGTAGAGTACAAGAAAGGTGTATTGGCGTGGGTCGCGCAAGGATCGAATCTGTCCCTCCAAATAGGCTGAAAGGGGTGATACGGGTCTCTTCCACAACATGGATACCAGGGCAAAAAACAAGATGTATGCACCAGATGCTGCCAACAGTAGCCAGAGGAATATCTCGAAGATATGTAAAATCAGCCAAAGTATGCTCATACTATATCAGAATTGGTTGGTTTATAATTTCTTATTTAAGTTTTCTTTTATTTTCTTGCCAATAGAAGTCTTCGCCAAGAGGAATGCCAGAAGTATCATGGGTATGGAGAAGAAAGTATGGTCCCACTTGTCATCAACTAGGTAGTTGGGGGTCGCTAATGCAAAAATAAACAGCACAATGGCAAAGAGCGCCCACCACTTGATGGCCAGCGAGAAGTAGATGAAGGGCATGAAGATGCCCATGACGATGATGATGCCCATCATCAGAATACGAGGCAGTAACATCCACTGGAGAATCTTGTCTATCAGGTCGTAATGGCGCTGGATGATGGCACCAGGCAGATAGCGGATGTTGCGGACGATGGTAGCCAGGTGTGACATCAGCCATCGCCCACGCTGGCGATTGAAGTCCTCCGCACTTCGGGTCTTCTCAGAGAATACCATGATGTCGTCGAAGTAGTCAACAAAGATGTGCTGGCGCAGTAAACGAGCCTCTAACTCTTTGTCATCCCATGTGGTCGTTGTCGTCATAATATTGGTCTTGAACCAGTTGAAGTCGAAGGCCATAGCAGAGTTAGATGCTGCTGCAGACAGACCTAACGTGACGTGTCCGCGACGGAAAATGGAGTTGTTGATTTCTTCAAAGATGGCACTCAGACGCGCAGAAACTGTATCTCGGTTCTGCGAGAGCATGTGACACTGGATGGCCTTGGTGCCGGCTGCCTCATAGGCATCATTCAGCTGTTCAAGGAATTCTGGCTCGACAATATTGCCTGGATTAAGTACAACAGCGATGTCATAGAGCTTGAACTGTGGCAGGTTGTTGATAGCCAACTGCAAAGACTTGGCACGGGAACTCTTTGAGAAGTTCGGTGTCAGCAAGGTAATGGGTTGTTGAGCCAGTCGAAAATTGCTCATTTCGTCAAGCTGGTCCGCAATCACAGTTACATCAAACAGCCGCTGAGGATAGGTCTGTCCAAGGATGGAGCGTACCGTTTGTTCTGCAATGGCTCCATTCTTGTAGGCAGGGATAAGAATGATGAAACGATTCTCTACCCGGCTCTTTGGCGTATCCTCGTGCTGGCTGAACATAGAAGCCATCGCAAAAATGCCTATATACGCCACCGTCAGACAGACGAAGGTAAAGAGGAAATAGTCAAAATAATATATGATAGACCACAATTCCATATCTTCAATATTTAATGAAATGCCATAGTCCTCGCAGGACGGCTTTTACTAAGTCGTAACGCTGCTTCGTCAGATTCTTTACGCACTCCTTTGTCCCTGCAACAAATATGAGGTAGATATACGAAAGGTAGCGCCAGGGCAGCGGGCTATTGCGCCGAACCAAGAGCAGACGGTTACGTGTAATATAATAAGTACGCAAGGGACTAGCCTGACCCGTGGTTTGACTCTCCTTATGATAGATGGTGCTGGCAGGTTCGTACCAGATTTCGTAACCTGCACGACGAATCATCATGGACCAGTCGAGTTCCTCATAATAGAGGAAATAACAAGTAGGCATGATGCCGGCCTTGTTGATTGCTTCACGACAAACCATCATAGCAGCACCATGGCCATAAGAGGTAGTGTGTGGTGTGTCGTACTGTCCATAATCAGACTCGTTGAAACCAATAGCGTGGTTGCGCTGTGTAATACGAGAGAGTGGGGTATAGCCAGCATACTGGATAAGATTTTGTCCCCAAGTAAAGCGAATCTTCGGACAGACCATGCCAACCTTGGGATTGGCTTCGAAACGCTCTACCAGATGTTTGAGGGCTGCTGGTGTACCCGACTTTCCAATAGGATCATCATGTAGATACAGCAGTGTATCGTTGTTGATAAAGAAAAGATATTTGCCACTGGCGGCTTCAATGCCCAGATTGTTGCCACCAGCAAAGCCTAAATTCTCCTTGCTGCGAATAACCTTTACCTGTGGATAACGTTTCTCAATGACAGTAGCTTCGTCTTCGCGTGAGGCATTATCTACCACGATTACCTCTAATGACGCATCGTCTAAAGGTAACGTTTCCATCAGTTCGCAGGTGTCTTTCAACCCGTTGTAGTTGATGGTGATGATAGATATTATTTTCTCTTCTGTCATGTCTTAGTTTCGCTTAAATGTGTTATACTCTTGAGGTCTTCTTCTTCTCTTCTTTTAAGCGTTTCTTCTCTGCCTCTTTGGCAAGTTGTTCCTCTTCATAAGCAATCCATTCGTTCTCTATATGGGGAAGGACATAGACGATGGCCAAGCCGCCATAGAATATAAGGCAGTTGGGAAACTGCATGAGTACTTGGTTACCATAGCCTCCTAATTGTTGAGATATCATCGCACAGCAGAACCCTGCCCCAATACCTCGTAGTGATGGACTCTTTAGCCGAGAAAGCACTATCCAACAGGCTCCTGCAATCATTATGACTGTACAAATGAGGAACAGCGTGATGCCAATAATACCTGTATGAATCCAAATAAACACATACTCAGAATCTGGGGCTACTGTAGCCATAAAGGTATACTTATTGTTGGCTGGAACATTTTTGTAACCAACAGCTAGTCCTATTCCCCATGGTGCCTCAGCCAGATATTTCTTCATAGCAGCTTGATTCATGGCACGCACATTTGCTGATGCATCATTCTGGTCGAATGCAGAACGCATACGACGGATTTGTTGGTTACCTTGTCCAATTGTCGTGAAAGCAAGGATAAAAATAAAAAGAGCAAAAACAATTGTAACAGGAATAGCAATCTTGAAAGATTTCGAGAGAAATACGTAAGCCATAAATCCTGCCATTAAACAGGCAATTGCTGTTCGTGTGCCAGAAGGGAACATTGCCCAAGCACATACAAACCCTGTTGTAAGGAAAAAAAACTTATGTCTTTTTATTTTACTGGTAATACCGAAAATAAGGAATGCTACAGCGGTAGAGGCTATGCCAATACCAAAGTTTGCGGCATCACCATATAATGAAAAATAACGGATGAGTGTTCCTGCTTGTAGGACGTGTGTTTCATGGCCGCGTGTCATCAACCACCGCTCTTCTGATGCCATAAAACCAAGATATTGCTGTTTCCACACCCAAAATGCAGCAAACAATGCCAAAGCTCCCCATAAAAAAAGATATTTTGTCAGTATTTTGGGATTTGAAATATAGATGGTGAATACAATGAAAATATACATCAATTGAAAGGCAATAGAACGAGCTGTTGTGTACCATGCTGCAACATCAATACCAATACCGCACGTGTCATTTAACACTTCTAAAGTAATAAAACCACACCATACGGCGAGTGTAATGAACATAAGATTACCGCATCGCTCAAATTTAGACTCTTTAACATTGATAATGGCCAATGCTATCAATAAAATTTGTATAAGCTCATTTGGAACAGAAGTGGGAATGGGAAGGGGAGGCATTCCATGCCACATAATGAAGAAGTTAACAATAATCAACGTCCAAAACATAGACGTTTGACGCTGGAATGTCCCTAATACTACAACGATAACAAGGGGAATACAACAAATAATGGCAAATGTACTGAATCCTGCTGTAACAAACTCGTAGAGTGCAAGCAAAAACAGGAGAAAGAGTAGCGATACTCTTCCTCCGTTTTCTTTTGCGTATGTGCTGAACGAGAGTTTGTTCATTATAGAGCGTGTTCGTTTTCTGTTGCAGTCAATCCTAATTGAGACATACGGTATACGAAGTTGTTGAACTTCGTATAAGGAGGTAGCTGACCGACAAATTCTTCCACGGCATAACGGGTAGCTTCCGTCAGATACATAAAGAGCGTATTTTTGTGCTCCTCGTCCAACATGGCCTGCACTTCGTTAAGGGCTTTCTGGTCAACATCCTTCCAAGTGCGATTGGCGCGAGTGACCATCAAATTAACAGTACCCATATTCAATAGGCTTGGTGAGATGGAGTAGTCGTCCAAATTCGGATATTCAATGATGGCTATCTCGTCGGGGAGAATATCAGGGCAGAGATCCTTGACGTCCTTGGCCAAAATAAATTTACTGTCTTCTGCCAGGAAGTCTTCATCGTAAGTAAGGCGACGAACCTGCAAACCGATGGATATCCAGTAATTCTCTAATTCCTGAGCCAGATAACTCTTACCATTACCAGAGTCAGTCGAAAGGAGATTAAGTACGTTCTGCTGACCTTCCTTGAAATGGGGGAGCAGGGCTTTACTCAACTGTTTCATAGCCATATCGGCAATGGTCTTGTTGAAACGACGATAGCGCAGATTACTCTCCTTGGGGAAGCAGCCCATAACAGGTATTTGTGTGATGCGCTCAGAACGCATGCGGTCACGCAAGGTACGATCGAGCATCTCAATAATCAAGAAATAGAGTGCCGTTAACGCAAAAGTCAACATGAAAGCGCCTAAGAGCACCATCAGACGATTGGTAGGCTGAGCGTTCAACGGGAACATCGGTGGGTTGAGCACACGCAGGGTCGCTGTAGACATCTGCAGGTTGCGCTGGCGCATACGAGCAGAGTTTAATGCTTTCAGCATCTCCATATAGTTACCTTCAATAAAACCAATATGGCGTGACTTGCGATCCAGTGTAGCGCCAATAGGTGCATAGAACAAATATTGCCTATCAATCTCGTTCTGCATGATATCGGTAGCCGTCATTTCTGCTTTGGTTTTCTCCAAAAGTAAAAGTTGCTCTAACCAACGCCCTAACATGTCTTGGGATTTGACACCCGTTTCTGTGCTGAACGATGCCGCCTCGATGTCTCTTGTTAGCTGGTTGACACGTCCTGTGGCACGCTGTAGGTCACGCTGAGCTTTTTCCAGCTCTTCCTGCGATTCGTTGTTGTTATCACCTCCATCACTGCTCATCAGTTTCAAATTAGAAATACGGGACTGAATGCGCGAGATGTCACGAACTTGACTGGTGAACTCCTTATTGGAACGAATAATCTGTGCACGATTGCCAAGTTGCTTCTCCAAATAGTCGAGCAGTGCCTTGGAAGTGGTGTAATTCATCAACTGGTCATTGCGAAAGTTCTGCTGTTGGGCCTCCAAAGTGGCAACTTGCTTAGTTTGCTCACCATAGTTGATAATGCGCTTGGAAACATTATAGCGGATAAGGTCATCCTCAGCACTGGTTAGAATGCGGTATAAGCGGGCTACTTCTTTCTCAAAGAACTTGATGACATTGCTTGTTTCTCCATAGCGCAGCTGTTGATATTGTTTTGAGAAAACGTCATTTAGAATGTCCAGCGTGTTATAGGCAATACCGGCATCGTTGGCTGAATAGCCTATATCAATAATGTCACTCTTCTGAAGTTGTAAAACTTTTAAACGGCTAGTGATGCTACTAATAGCGAAATAAGGATGAGAGTTCGTCAAGCCAAAAATGAAATTATCCTGTGATGGTTTCTCGTAGGCTTTGAGATTTGCGTATGTAGCAGACTCGTTATTGTGGTTGATGAGTGCCTTGACATCAGCAGGGACCATGGCGTCTAATTGACGGAAATGTTCAGCAGAAATGTAATTGTTGTCTTTGTTGGGATTGCCATACATCATGCAGCGGGCAAACAGACGTAATGCCACTTCATGGATGGTGTTGTCTGTTTGGATAATCAACATCAAGTTGGTGATGTTGGTCTGTGAGTTACCGCCAGCCGATCCTGATCCGCCCTCAATATTATAGCCAGTAATCATACCTGTATAGATGGTGGTATTGGTATCATAGATACGCTCCATGTCGCGTGTCATAAACCACGCGACAATAAGGGCAATCATCGGTAGGATGACTAAATACCATCGAATCTTATATAGAAAACGAACGAAATATCTAAACAAATCCATATTGAGTGCGTGTTATTTGTTCTTTTTGGCTTGACGAGCAGCTTTTCGGAGTGCTTTCTTCTCAGCTTGTTCCAGCATCTTGTATCTCTTGTCTTCTTCTGCTGCCGCTTTCTTGATGTTCTTAGCTACTTCTCGGTTTTGCTTGCGAATGGCTCTTTCTGATAGTTGCTCATCGTCAAGGGTAATGTCAGTTGTGGTATTGGTCAGAATCGGGGTGTGCGTTAGAATCTCTAAGGTGATGATGTCGGTCGTGATAGTGGTTTGCAGAGTTTGATATTTAGTCACTACATCAACCTCGTGCAATTTGGTACCTGCAAAAACCTCAATAGTCATATTCCCTTGATGGAAATCTTCCTGATTCAAAGCACCGGCACCCTGATAGATGGCTGCACCCTCACTTAACGTCTTCAATGAGACAAGGTTGTTGGTAATCTTAATATACAACGAAGCAATCTCTTTCTTCAGGTTGTCGAATGCGATGTCTTTTTCAATGCGGGCCTTGTCGACTTCCAAACGTTTACGCTTAACCGATGCTGTAAGGTCGAGGATATCCTCCAAGGGAACGCTCAGGTTAACACCAACATTCCAATAGCTCTGTTCATTTCCTTGGAACTGATAGATAGTGGTGTAGCTCTGTGTCGTACTGTTGTTTCCCCACATATCGGTCTTACCATAGCTGTAGCTGGCATGTCCTTGGATGTAGGAGAAGATGTGACGCTTCTGCTTGGCAACTTCTGCCTGCGCAATCTCCTGAGCCTTGTTGAGTGACAGAATATTGGGGTTCTGCTTGGCATTCTCATAGAGCACAGCCAATGGAGGCAAGTGGAAGGTTGAGAAATTGATTGTACTGGTCTCACTGGAATCAAAGAAACCTGCACTGACACCACTATTATTATATTGCGCTTGAGCAACTGTAGTCGCAGCTGCCAATATCGTTGTAAGGATAAAATGTCTCACACCATTCATAGGCAATTAACATATTAAACATTTCCTTTCTGGACAAAAGCCTTGAAAGTCCTCAAGATAATCTTCATATCCAGCATGAAATTATAAGTCTGTCCATAAGTGATATCCAACTGCTTGCGTTCTTCTGCAGACATGGTACCTCCGCGACCGCGCTCCTCCACCTGCCAAAGACCTGTCAGTCCGGCGGGAGCCATGAAACGGTCGATGCTGGAGTCGGATGTCAGTTTCTCAGCCTCGTATAGTGGCAATGGACGGTTGCCAACGATAGACATATCGCCTCTGAGAATGTTGAACAACTGGGGAAGCTCGTCAATGCTATACTTACGGATGAATTTTCCAACCTTGGTAACACGTGGGTCGTCTTCTATCTTGACAAAGGCATTGTTGATCTCCTCCTCCTTCTGCTTGTTGAAATCGCTCTCGGCTACCACAAAGTCGTCACCCACCAACATGATTTCTTCGTCGCTAATCATCATCTCCGACTCCATGCCCATATCCATCATAGCCATTTCTGCCTGGTCACCCAATGGCGCTGTGATGGTGGACTTGGGCTCATTTCTTTCTTGATCCCTGTATTGGTTATGCTCTTTGCTGAGTTCCTTCAACTGGTGCTCTGCATCGACATACATACTACGGAATTTTAGAAAATCGAAAATGGTATAGTTGGTACCTACACGTTTTGACTTAAACAGCACAGGGCCCTTGCTCTCCAACTTGATGGCAATGGCTGTAATGATGAAAATCGGTGAGGTGACGATGATGGCGATAATGGAACCAACAATATCAAAAAGTCTTTTCCAGATGGGAATCTTAAACTTCAATATGCCACGCCAAGGGGCTTCATTGGAGAAAAGAACACTCTCGCGCTCGGAGATAAATTGAATTTTTTTGTTCAACTCTGTTACAGAAGCTTCTTGCTGGATAGTGTCGTTGATGCCACATTTGATATAAACGTTGCGCTCTTCGTCTGTCATCGTGTTTGTTATGAGGACAATATACACGCTGGGACATTTCTTGCGCAGATAGGTGATAGCGGTAATGTCCTCGTTGAGAATATTACGCTCATAGAACACCAAAAAGTGCTCGTTGGAAACGTGTGGCGTACATATCTGGGCAGCATCTTTGTAGACATTGGTCATTCTGACTAGCTGTCCGGGTATGTATTTTAGACGTTCTTGTGTCTTAAGATTATTTCCTAAGTATACAACACCTATCATGTCAATGAACTATTTGACAAATAACAATAAACGTTTAGTTTTATATCTAATTAATAATTAGGATGTCAATTCGGAAGGATCTTCTTGACACGAATCTTCAGCTCCATGGGGTTGAAGGGCTTGACGATGTAGTCAACGGCACCAATCTCCAATAGGCGGATGCGCTCGCTGGTAGAGTCTTCACTTGACAGCATGATAACGGGGATGTGACGGAACAACTCGTTCTGCTTAATCCACTCCAAAAAGTCGTCACCACGCATACCTGGCATACGGATGTCGGATATGATAAGGTCAGGCGTGTTGCCTGCCTGAAGCCATTTTACACCTTGTAAACCATCAGGCAGCCACTGAACGTCGTAGTCGCTCATGAGATAGATAGAGAGTACCTTTGCAATGGTCTCTTTGTCGTCAAGTATCAGTATTTTCTTTTTCATAAATCAAACAAACCTTAGCTAATTGTTGTTTTTTATATTCTGCAAAGGTATGGAATTTTTTTTAATTGTAGTCAAATAATGATAAAAAAAACTTGAAAATCTGTAAAAAAATTGGTTTTTAAAGATTATTTGCAGAATTTTGTAGTGCGAAAACGCAGTAATTAAGATTTGAAATCATATTTATTATCAACAACTAACTATGGCAAACAGGTATTTATTAGGTTTTGATGTCGGCAGTTCGTCTGTCAAGGCATCGCTCGTTAATGCAGACAGTGGAAAATGTGTGGCTACGGCATTCTATCCTGAGAAGGAAGCTCCGATTATGGCCGTTAAGGCTGGTTGGGCTGAGCAGGATCCCCAGATGTGGTGGGATAATGCCAAGCTGGCACTGAAGAAGATAATGTCCGACGCAGGTGCTACGGCAGATGACGTGAAAGCTATCGGTATCTCTTATCAGATGCACGGTCTGGTTTGTGTAGACAAGAATCTACAGGCTTTGCGTCCAGCCATTATCTGGTGCGACTCGCGTGCTGTTCCTTATGGCGAGAAGGCTTTTCAGGCTTTAGGTGCTGACCAGTGTCTGAGCCATTTGCTCAACTCTCCAGGCAACTTTACTGCCGCCAAACTGGCATGGGTTAAGGAAAATGAGCCAGAAATCTACGAGAAGATTTACAAGATTATGCTGCCAGGCGACTATATTGCCATGCGTCTTTCTGGAGTTGCCAATACTACTGTTAGTGGTCTGTCAGAGGGTATGTTTTGGGACTTTAAGAACAATCAGGTGGCAGACTTCCTGATGAAGTACTATGGCATTGAC
>Ga0247608_10005234_pt1 | contig 14116 bp, 12 predicted proteins | sample 176DNAGHGlowgp2_FD_193490 | JGI IMG/M metagenome (GOLD analysis project Ga0247608, IMG submission 193490) | Sheep rumen microbial communities from Palmerston North, Manawatu-Wanganui, New Zealand - 1766 DNA GHGlow gp2 | ecosystem: Host-associated > Mammals > Digestive system > Stomach > Rumen ...
CTCATCCCAAGCATGAGCATATTGCTTACTATCCCTGATGATTGAAATTTTCCAGATTTCCTTACAGGATAATATTACAACTGCTCTTTTTCTAAGTTGAGATCTTTATAACGCACTCCTACACTATAGAGCACTTGAAACTCGATACAAATATATAGCAAATAATCCACATTTAGCATAAAACCTACAAATTATTAGCAATTTTTGGTAAAATTTGCTCTAGATTGGATAAATACAGCATCAAAATTAAAGGTAGAGCACCATAACTGATGCCCTACCCAACCATTAACTATAAACTCTCCACAATTCCAACGTATCACCAACGACAAACCAACCTTTATCTTTAATATACCATATTTCTTTTATGCCATACGGATTATCTTTAACCTCATATTTTGCAGAATTGTAGGCATACCAAGGAAATTTCACTTTTTCGATTTCCTCTTTATCGTAATCTACTTCAAAGGCTCGAATTGTCACTAATATGACTTTTGTGTAATACTGTATCTTTCGGGTCTCCCATTTGGGGCAATTGTTTTTTATAAGATATAAATACGGATTTAGAAAAGCATTCACACCTTCAACCATGCCACTTTTGGGACACCAATCAAATTTCATTGTTTGCATAGTCATAAAAATATAGGGGAACACCTCATTTCTGAGACATTCCCCAAGTTAATACTAACCAATGAACCAAGAATATTTCTCGTCACCATGTAAAGCGTTATTTATACCCGTTGCCACTTCTGTAGCATTAACAGCACGTGAAATATAGCTATCAATATAACTACTTTTGTTTGACTGTGTGAGTAAATTGTGAAAATCGAACATTGATATTTGATTATCCTTTACTCCAAACGTTTCATTGTGATAGAACTCACGGCAAACGCTGTTTATCTGACTATCAGTTATCAATAGTTTAGGTATTCCACGCTGCACATTGTTTGGAAGTGCCTGATACATTCTGAAACGACCTATGACTTGTGCGAAGCGTGACTCACTTAAATAGGTATTGGATAATGTCTGTAAAAGGTGCAAATCTCTACTAGGGATAAAAGCACTAAACAAGTCCATTGCAGTTTTATAGATGTCTCTTAGGCTCATAACCTCAAAGGATAGCTTCACACCATTTCCCGAAAGAATTTGGTTACTGCAAATTTTCATGCGCCATCCCACAAAGATTGAAAACTTCTCTGCACCTTTAGTTTGACGATAAAGGTTTAAATCTGAGTAATTCCTGCACCCACCTACACACAATTCGAGTTTTTCTCCCTGTAGAGTCTCAAATAAACTTGGGATAGTGAAAGCAAATGCCATTCTTTGATAAAATTGGGTCTTTTCACATTCCAACAGTTCTGAGGCTCTTTTCCCAAGTGCGCTTGGAATGCGACCACGCACAATATGAGAAACACGTAATTCAGGAGTACCAAAACATTCACCGTGATAGTAGTCTTTCGCTGCACCATAGACACAAGAAACGAAATCTTGATGAGAGATAGTTAATTCCTGATTTCCCCATGTTGGAACGACACAGGAATTAGTTAGTTCTTCCATAGTGATTGCATTTGTGTTAGCATCTAAGAAACTAACATTCTGTGCAACCTTTGGAACTTCCACGATAGGCTCGATAATCTCAGCGTCTGAGAAATCAAACCTTTTTCTTGCCATTGTAGGCATTAAAACTAAATCGTTCATAATGAATTGAATTTAGAAGTTAATAAATGAAGTGAATTAACACGAAATTTCAATTTCTGACAGAAAGAACGCTATATATAAAAGCATTCTTTTCTATTCAATAATGGGCAGGGGACTTTGGGGGTTGTGTGCCAGCTCTCAGATCACTTCGTCAAATTTCAATTCATTGGTATATCAATGAGGGGAGGGGGCTTCTATATACAAGTACCCGTACCTGCTTGCTCGTCTCTCTTCCTTTGATTTTCCAGAAAGCCCGTACTGTCAACTTATAACATAACGAGTGTATTTCATTGGTATTAGATTGTTGAGGCTTATTTCAGAGTACATACTATAAATAGTCAAATTTGAGAGGTTGATCTATGAGAAACCGGAGGTCTGGATTAGTGCGCTTGGGGATGTATAGAGGCTTTCAGGAAGGTCAAAATTACATTTTAACATATTTATATATATGGGTATATATAATACAGAAATTATGGATTATGTCAGTTTCGGCTACACAACAGCCATAATCAGCCTATATCCTCTGCTTTTCCCATTGCTCCATGCCTCGACTTGGAAGTAGTCCTTAATCATGCTACCCTTGACGGTTCTCTCTGGGTGTATTTCAAGCATATCAAATATTCGGGTCAGTTCATCCTTTATATAGTCATTAGTGTAAGAATTGCCAACCTTGAATGAGTTCTTAATAAGTCTGATAGCCCTATTGCCCTTGCGCTGTCTCAATATCAATTCCTCGTTTATTTTCTTCTGATTGTAGTTCAGTTCCTCTATACCCTCTTTTCCTAACACTTTAAATGCCTCGACAATGAGCGGATCAATTTTGCGAATCTTGTTGATGAAGTCGAAAGCGTTTTCAGAAAGAGGTTGTTCAAACTGACTCAGGATCTCCACCATCTTTTTTCTTTTATCTCTAACGGTGCGGGCTGACATAATGATTTCCATTTTCTCGTCATTCTCGTCACTATTGCAAACTTCAAAAGTCGGTGTGAAGTAATGACATTCATTGTACCAATCAATTATTGTCTGCTCGGACTTATATCTACCCTCCACCAACACCTCATTAACTTTACAGTCAATCCTAAACCAATTCTTAGTAAGGTCTGGATATAGGTACTTACGAAAAGGATGAATATCTATCACTTGCCCGAAAGCCATTCGATCCTCTCTATTGTCGGCATTTTTATAGTATCTTCGGAGTGTATTATAACCGATTTCCAGATCGTGTATATCCTGTTCCACTTGTTCCTTGCTTTTGACACAGATTTCAGGATTTACCCTATAGATATGGGTAGCAGAGTTGACACCTTTACGGAAACGACCACATATTTGTATGCAGTCTGTATCGACATCAAGCATTGTGTATGGTGACAAATAGGGATCAGTAATCATTACCAAGTCAGGCTTATAATCTAACTCCAAATCAAACGCGGAAAAGAAACGTCCTGTGAAGAAATTGTATTTTTTCATGGTCTCTGCGCTCCATTCTTTATAGGCATTAGTAAAGTCGTAGCCCTCTCTCAACTTGGTTACACTTTTGGGCGCACAATATACAGTTGATTCTTCCAACAACTTGAAATGCTTCATTATCGAATAGATTTGAGTTACTGAGTTGACGAAGAAACATACTGTTACGTTCTGGTGGTTCTCCAAATATTCACCAATAGCCTTGGTTGTATTGTAGGTATTGATTACCGTAATGCCCTGTTGGTAGTCATAATCGGTACGAACTTCAAGGGTCTCAAAATTCTTCAAGCGCGGATCACTGAATCCAAGTGGGGTAGCTGACACCATCGCCTTATTTTTGAAACGAAAAAAGTCAGCCATTGGTAATACAATATAGTCTCTGTAATCCACATCTTTAATTAGTTGGTGGCACTCATCCATTAACAAGAAAAACTCGGAATCGATGTTGATGCCGCATTTCTCGCAGGCTACTTTAATCTTACCAAAACTTTCGGGGGTAGTCATCATCTTGTACCGTGTATTTTCCTTTAGATAGGTGACTACATCACTTACGGAAACGTCTTCATACACTCCCAATAGATTAGGGAACTTCTTTACCTTACTCTGAATAACAGGAACATTCGGAACGATAATAATGGAATTTCTATCAGTGGTTAATTCCAATGTTGTAGCACCACAGCCAGGTACTCGTTTTGACAGGATGCAGTCAGTTGGAATCTCACTTAAAACGTTTGACAGGAATTGTCCTTCTTTTAGTGTAATCATAATCCCTTCTCAATTAAATAGTTCATAAATTCATCGTTTCTCCTTATGCTGAAATACAGCTTGCCGTAGCGAAAGAAAGCACATATCTCAATATATGGCTCAGTCTCTCTTAAAAAAGGTACACGGGCAATATTTTTACCACCTCGTTCTATCAACTCCTTAATTCGGCTCTCACAGTCAATGTCTGCAACCTTTAACGGGTCAACTCCGTAATCCTCATAGCACCCTGTTTCCAGATAATTAAGAATCCATTGCCAGCCGTTGTCGTTGAGCTTGTATTTGAGCCGTGTTATTCCGAAGCAACTTATTGAAATCTCGTTTTTCTTTACATAAATATCAAGGTGGTTACGTTGCTTCATCAATAGCAAGACTTGACGGTGTGCGGCTACATTTATTGGGTCATCAGACTCTTCATCGTCAGCTTCTTCGTCCTTTGATTCTTTATCATTTAATGATTGTTTCAGACGTTTTTCTTTTGGAACTGTTATAGTAGGCTCATGCTGCTGATCCTCAGACTCTATTCGAGCTTCTTCATCGGTCTGATTCAACAAAGACTGCTCTATAAGCTGTTGCTCTATGTAAGCATCTATAACAGCTTGCTCTTCTGCTTGTTCAAGTAGAGCCTGTTCTTCCATCATGTCGATCATTTGTTGCTCCTGTTCCAAAGCAAGCAATTCTTCTTCATTGACATAATCGTTGAAATCGGTTTGTAAATCAGGAACATCTGTAATGTTCTCGTTAACGTCTTCATTAAATACTTCTCTTTTCATTTTCTTACTATTTTAATAATGTTGATAACTTTACCTCAGCTATTGTTTTAGCTGTGGCAAAATTACCTCGGATTTTATGAATAAAAGAAAAAAAGAAGTATTGCTATGAGTACAAATAAGGCATAAAAAAGTATCTCCAAATTTGAAGATACTGACAATTATCTATAAAAACATATCAATATTAGTAATGCCAAAACTTAAAGGGTTTGTATCTACTGAGGTAGCCTTTTAGCTGATTCTGTTTTTTGCTTTTCTCGTTAAGGTCTGTATATAGTTTCTTATCCTCACTAACTCTGAATACATAAATCATTCGGGAAATTAAGAGGCTTTTGTCTTTTGAGGCATATATCCCCTTGGTTGCTTTCAACTGCTTGACAAACGGGCTTAAATACTCATGGAATAGGTAGATCTTAGTTCTTACAGACAAATCTACTTTCTCTAATTCACTTGTCCTATAGCCTTTAGGAGAAATAAGAGCATCAGTATCTTGTTGCTCTAAAAAACTCTCAATGGCTGCACCGATAAAAGTCAGAGTGTTAGCATCATCTATAATTATGGTTTTACCATCACCTACTTTGAATGTAAGCGTGGCGGGAACTTTAGAAACGAACTTGCCGCCTTGGAACTCTGGAGATAGTTTCTCAAACTCGGAGATAAGATTATGCAGCTTTTCCTTTGTCGAAGTGGGGAACACGAAAGCGGTCTTATATTCATAGTCCACTCTCCACTTGATAAACATGCATAAATACCAAAACTTAGAACTATCAAGTCCGAAAGCCCTCAATGTATCTTGAATGTCTGGGCTTTCGTACAAATCCATATATATACTCTGGGTATCTATCTTCCCATTGAGATAGTCACTCGCAAAACGGAACGGTTGTAGATGTGGTGTGCTATTATAGCTTCCATCTGGGTTAATATCGGTCACAGTCTCACCCATCATGTCCGATATTCTGGTGACATAGTCAAACAGTGGCTCACTCTCGTAATAAGCCCATTCATCTTCGTGTTTTGGTAGTGGTTCTATCATTATCACAGAAATTTTCGGCTAAGGTATAAAAAAACTCCCACCTACGCAAATGTAAATGGGAGAAATTATCATTAGAGTAGGTTTTTCATTGCAGAATCGACCTGTTCATTGTCAAATTCACTCAAATATATCTGGGTGGTCTTAATATCTTGATGCCCCAAAGCCTGTGATATGATCCCAATATTGACACCCGATTTCTTTAGCACGGTAGCAAATGAGTGACGGGCTACATAGGTCGTAACATCTTCTTTGATCTTCAATTTAGCCGTTATCTTGTGAAGCTCTTTATTGAGTTGAGTACACAACTTTCGGACTCGGTTAAACTTCTGCATCGGAGTAATATGTTTTCTATTATCCAAAATCGGAAATAAGTAGCCAGCCCGTTTTTGATAGGTAGTATATTTCTCAATAATGGTTTTCGCTTCATCAAGCATTACCAAGTTTATCATCCCATGAGTTTTTTGCCGTTCGTAAATCAGCCGTCCATCTATAATATTGTCAGGTGTTAGGTTTGCAACATCAACAAGTGAGATACCGCCACAGTAATAGGAAAAAGAGAAAACATCATGTGCCAGACGTGCTTTCTCGTTCATAGCAGAGCAATCCATTTTCAGGATCTTCTTCACGCTCTCCTTAGACAAAGCTCGTTTCTTGGTCTTAGTGCTAAATCGACTCAGCTTGTATTCAATGAACGGACTTTTTTCACGATCAGCACATTTAGCCTCGATAGCCTTATTGTATGTAGCTCGAAGTGTGCGGAAATAATAGTGCATCATGGTATCTTCAAACTGATTCTTACGCATCCATGCTTCAAACTTATTGCAGAAACTAACATCTACGGTATTAAAAAGAAAGTTCAACTTCTTACCGTAAAAGTTATGCAAGGTGGTACGCAGATTTAGGTAGGCATAGCTATTACCAACCTTACCATTATCCCTTAACTGCTGAATTTGTGACGTTAGAAAATCCTCCAACGTTACCTTGTTTGATTTAACTTCATTCTCAGTGATAATCGTAGAGGCGGTTACATCTTCCCCTTTAACTTTGACCTCCATCACCTTACCTTGGTACTGGAGCAATGTCTGGGAGATCAGTTGCATCAACACAGTACGATTCGGACAATTCTTCTTGGGACAATTCTTAGCGAAATCCCAATAGACAGGATTCACTGACACACCCAAACTCTTCATAGAACGTTTACCGTCCTTAGCTACTCTCACCATTATAGGAGATTCGCCATTACTCAAAACCTTGCTCTTGTAGCAAACTACCGAAATTGTAGCATCCATAATTTTCTGGTTTACTTCTCGGTTTACTTTTCGCGTCAACCAGCACGTCAACCACCACCCAACCGTTTTGAGCGATATAAAAAGAAAAAAGACCGAAAATCTATTGATTCTCAGCCTTTTTCCTTCTGTCGGGATTACTGGACTCGAACCAGCGACCTCGCGCCCCCCAGACGTGTGCGCTACCAACTGCGCTAAATCCCGATCCTTTTTGCTTGGCACCGACCTCAATAGACTGCATCAGATGCCGTCTGTTTGCCGAATGCGGGTGCAAAGGTACATAGTTTTTATGAAATAGCCAAATTTTTCTGCAACTTTTTTTGCTAATCCGAAATATTATGATTACTTTTGCAGCGTATATACGACAGAAATCAATGAAACAATATAGACTTACAGCACCAACCCGGCTTGAAGCAACAATCAGTCTTCCTGCCTCAAAGAGCATTTCCAACAGGGCACTTGTCATCCATGCACTCAGCGGCGGCAATAATCTGCCAAGCAACCTGAGTGACTGTGATGACACGGAAGTGATCGTCAACGCGCTGCGCAACATGCCGGAGGAGATTGACATCAAGGCGGCAGGTACGGCGATGCGGTTTATGACGGCCTACCTGAGTGTGATGCAGGGGACTCACGTGCTGACGGGTACCGAGCGCATGAAGCACCGCCCGATCTCAATCTTGGTGGATGCGCTGCGCAAACTTGGCGCAGATATAGAATATGTAGGAGCAGAGGGCTATCCCCCACTCCGCATTACAGGTCAAACGCTCAACGGCGGGCTGCTGGAGATTCCCGGCAATGTGAGCTCGCAGTATATCTCTGCGCTGCTGATGATTGCCCCGATGCTGAAGGAGGGGGTGACACTCCATCTGCTGGGTGACCTCATCTCGCGCCCGTACATCGACTTGACACTCTGGATGATGGGCGAGTTTGGAGCCGACGCGGAATGGACGGGCAACGACACCATCACGGTGAAGCCCCAGCCATACAGAAGCCGCGACTACTTCATCGAGAGCGATTGGAGCGGAGCCAGCTACTGGTATGAGATGATGGCGCTCTGCGGGGACGGTCTGTCGGAGGTGAGACTCACGGGTCTGATGGACGGTTCGAAACAAGGCGACTCTATCGCGAGGTATATCTTCAGCCTATTGGGAGTAAAGACCCAGTTCGAATCCAAGCAGGCAGGCATCGCTCAGACCATCACTCTCAAGCAGAGCGGACGCTGCGTGCCCAGGCTGGAATACGATTTCAGGAATGCCCCCGACCTGGCACAGACATTCGTGGTGACCTGTGCGGCGAAGGATATTCCATTCCATTTCAAGGGACTCTCCACGCTGAAGATCAAGGAGACAGACCGCATAGCTGCCCTGAAGACAGAGATGCGCAAGCTCGGCTACGTGCTGGAAGACCGCAACGACAGCGAGCTGCTGTGGGACGGTGAGCGATGCGAGCCTGATTTCGGGCAGGGCATCGACACCTACGAAGACCATCGCATGGCACTGGCCTTTGCACCTTATGCCTTCCTGCACGATGGACTGGTCATCAACAATCCGCAAGTCGTCACAAAGTCCTACCCTCACTATTGGGAAGACCTACGGCTGGCTGGTTATAAAATAGAAGAACTATAGGATATGAGTTTTGCAACCGTCTGCATCGCCCTGATCGTTGGCATCGGCATCATAGCCGCCATAGCCTCGCATTTTGACAAGGGAGAGGACACCATCACCACAGGACACGACTGCTCCACCTGTACGGCAGCCGACGAGGGCGAGTGCAAGATTCATTGTCTGATGGAAGAAGCGAAGAAGAAAAAGGAAGCACGGGGTGAAGCATAGCGCATGGTACACGGCACTCGCGGCGACAGCGATATTGCTGACGCTCAGCTGTTCTACAAAACGGAACACCGCCAGTACACGACGGTGGCACGCCTTCAATGCGCGCTATAACACTTATTTCAACGGTTCGCAGGCTTTCATCGAGGGCAATCTGGAGAAAGAAAAAGGCCACAAAGACGACTATACGGAGATGCTGCCGCTCTATATGGTCGGCAACAGGCACAGCCACGATATAGGAAAAGGACAATACGACAGGACCATCGAGAAGTGCGAGAAGGCCATCCGGCGCCACAGCATCAAGGCCAAGCCAGAGTGGAACAGCAACAGGCGGAAGACCGCAAAAGACCGTGAGTGGCTTGGCCGCCGCGAATACAATCCCTTCATCTGGCGGGCATGGCTCCTACTGGGAAAGGCTCAGTTCCAGGAGGGTGCCTTCGAAGAGGCTGCCGCCACCTTCAGCTATATGACGCGCCTCTATCAGACCCAGCCCATGCAAAACGGCCTGGCTCGCGCATGGCTGGCGAAAAGCTACACAGAACTCGGCTGGATGTACGATGCCGAGGACGTGATCCGGAACATGAGTCGCGACTCGATGGATTTCCGTGCCGTCAAGGACTGGGACTACACCTATGCCAACTACTATATCCGCCAGGGCGACTATCAGAAAGCCGTGCCGTATCTGCGCAAGGTGATCAGTCACGAGCGCCGCAGGGTGCAGAGAGCCAGGGAATGGTACCTCATGGGACAAATACAGCGGCAGATGGGGCATCGCGACGAGGCCTACAAAGCCTTCAAGAAGGTGGTGGGCTGCCATCCCCCCTACGAACTGGCGTTCAACGCGCGCATCGCCCAGACAGAGGTCTTGGCCCACGGGAATGCCCGTCAGATGATCGGCAAGCTGAGACGCATGGCTTCCGACGACAATAACGCCGAATACCTGGATCAGGTCTATTATGCCATCGGCAATATCCATCTGGCAGAGAAAGACACACTCCAAGCCATCGAAGCATACGAGAAGGGGAATCAGAAGTCTGTGAGAAACAGCACAGAGAAAGGCGTCTTGCTGCTCACGCTCGGCAATCTCTACTGGGAGCGGGCGCAGTTTGGCGACGCAAGGCGCTGCTATGGCGAGGCCATTGGCCTGCTTGACAAGGAGCGACAGGGCTACAAGGAACTGTCTGACCGCTCAAAGGTGCTTGACGAGCTCGTGCCCTTTACGGATGCCATCCATCTGCAGGACTCGCTTCTGGCATTGTCGGTAGCTTCTGAGGAAGTGAGAAACGAGGCCATCGACCGTGTCATTGCCGTGCTCCTGAAAGAAGAGAAAGAGCAACGCGATGCCCAGCAGGAGGCGGAAAGTGAACAGATACAACAGCAACAAGCCTTCACCAACCCACACACCCCACAGCAATCACCTGCATCACAGACCCAGCAAGGCAACGGGGAGTGGTATTTCTACAATCCAGTCGCCGTCAGTCAGGGTAAGGCCGCGTTCCAACGGCAATGGGGCAGGCGTGAGAATAAAGACAACTGGCAGCGCATCAACCAAACTGTCGTTGCCAACGTGAGCCAACAAGGCGATGCTACGGCTACCGACACGGACAGCATAGATGCTTCCTGGGCCGATGACAGTCAGCCGACCCCTGCCGACACGATGCCCTCAGAAGCCAACGACCCGCATCAGCGAGCCTACTACCTGGCACAAATCCCATTCACGACGGACCAGAAAGCAGCAGCCCACGACATCATCAAGGACGGTCTGTTCCATGCAGGCATCATCTTCAAGGACAAATTCGACAGCCAGTCTGCCGTCAGTCGTACAGGGAGACATTTGCAACTCAGTGAGCAGCACCTGCGACGCCTGGTAAACGATTACCCCGACTACGAGCATCTTGACGAAGCCTGGTATCATCTGTTCCTGCTCTATTCCCGTCTGGGCAGGACAAGCGACGCCAACGACTGTCTCCGCCACATGCAGCGCGACTTCCCCAAGAGTGAGTGGACCGTCTTGCTGTCCGACCCGAATTTCAAGGAGAATGCACGCTTCGGCACCCATATCGAAGACTCGCTCTACGCCGCCACCTACGATGCCTTCAAGAACGACCGTCACGACGTGGTAAGTGCCAATGCACGCCTGTCGGCAGAACGATTCCCGCTGGGTGAGAACCGTCCGAAGTTCTTGTTCATCGAAGGTCTCAGCCGACTGAATGCCGGTGATGGTGACGGTTGCATCAGTCTGTTAGAAGAGGTGGTGGAGAAGTATCCTGAAAGTGAGGTAACACCCTTGGCAGGCATGATCGTCAAAGGTGTTCAGGAAGGGCGCCGGCTCCACGGCGGCAAGTTCGACATCGGTGACATCTGGTCGCGCCGCGACATCGTAATGGCTGAAGACACGACGGTGGCACAGACATTCAATGACGAACGTAATGACAAGTTCCGGTTTATCCTGGCCTATGAGCCAGACTCCGTGAACGAGAATCAGCTGCTCTTCGAAGTGGCACGCTATAACTTCACGAATTTCCTCGTACGCAACTTCGATATCCAACTTGACGAGGACAATGGGCTGCACCGGATGCATATCAGCGGATTCCTCAGCTACGACGAAGCCATGCAGTATGCCCGCCAGCTCTATGCCGACAAGAGCATGGCAGAACGGCTGAAGCCGTGTCGCAGCCTCATCATCAGCGACACCAACCTCCAGCTGATAGGCACAAGGTTCAGCTACGACGACTACAAGAAGTTCTACGAGGAGATATTCGTGCCGATGAAGGTCAGTCAGGAGAAACTCCTGATAGAGCCTGGTGAAACCGAGTACCCCGACATCGAGGAGGTTGGGAAACAGGAAGAGCAACCGACTGAAGAGACGGACGACCTCTTCCCTGAGGACACGAGAAAGACCAAGGTGCAGGATTTCGACTTCGGAGATGACTTCTGGTGATTAATTAGTTTATAGTTTACAGTTTAGAGTTTACAGTTTATAGTTTAGAGTTTAGAGTTTATAGATGACAAACGGATATTTACTCTGGGTGGATGACGAGATCGATTTGCTGAAGGCTCATCTGATGTTCCTTGAGAAAAAGGGCTATGAGGTGGTGACAGTCACCAACGGCACCGATGCCATTGACCTGTGCAGGGAAAAAAACTTCGACCTTGTGCTGCTCGATGAGCAGATGCCAGGTCTGAGTGGACTTGAGACCTTACAGCAACTGAAAGAGCAGCATCCTTCACTCCCCATCGTAATGGTGACAAAGAGCGAGGAGGAGAACATCATGGAACAGGCCATCGGCCAGAAGATTGCCGACTACCTGATCAAGCCCGTCAATCCCAATCAGATACTGCTTGCCCTGAAGAAGAACATCCACCGGCGTGAGATAGAAAACGAAGTGACGCAAAACCAGTATCAGCAGAACTTCCAGCAGATAGCCATGCAGATACTTGACAGCAAGACCTGGAGAGACTGGGCCGACGTCTATAAGCGACTGGTACACTGGGAACTGGAGCTGACTGCCACGGAGAGCAGCATGACAGAGATGCTGAGGATGCAGAAAGAAGACGCCAACAACGGCTTTGCCAAGTTCATCAAGAAGAACTATATGGACTGGATAGAACGTCTGGAGGCCCACAGCCCCTGTGACGACCAGCGTCCCATGCTGTCACCGGAAGTCTTCAAGCAGAAGGTATTTCCACTTCTGAACCAAGGAGAAAAAATATTCCTGATCGTACTCGACAATTTCCGCTACGACCAGTGGCGTATGCTCGCCCAGGACATCAGCAAACAGTTCGACATCGATGAGGATCTCTACTACAGCATCCTGCCCACCGCTACGCAATATGCCCGCAATGCCATCTTCAGCGGACTGATGCCCAACAAGATCGCGGCCATGTTCCCCGATCTCTGGGTCGATGAAGACGAAGAGGAAGGCAAGAACCTCAACGAGGAGCCGCTTATCCGGACACAGCTGGAGCGTTATCGCCGGAAGAACACTTTCTCATACCATAAGGTGAACAGCTCTGCTGACGCCGACAAGCTACTGCAACAGTTCAACACGCTGACGAAGAACGATCTCAATGTCGTCGTCTTCAACTTCATCGACATGCTCAGCCACGCCAGGACAGAGTCGAAGATGGTCAGGGAGCTGGCAAGTAATGAGAGTGCCTACCGCAGTATCACGCTGTCATGGTTCCGCCATTCTGTCATCTCCGACTTCTTCAGGCAGCTGGCCCAGACAGACTGCAAGGTCATCGTCACAACCGACCACGGCAGCATCCGATGCACCCAGCCCGTCAAGATTATCGGCGACAGGAACACGAACACCAACCTCCGCTACAAGCTCGGCAAGAACCTGGCACACGACGACAAGCGTCTCTTTGTCATCCACACGCCCCAGAAGGCCCAGCTGCCGGCACCGAATCTCTCGACAAGCTATGTCTTTGCGACAGGCGACTCGTTTTTCGCCTATCCGAACAACTACAACTACTATGTCTCCTACTATAGAGACACCTTCCAACATGGAGGCATCTCAATGGAAGAGATCATCATACCCATCATCACACTGACAGGAAAGAAAAGATAAGATAAGAATATGGAAATCAAGATCAGCAACTTAGACAGCATCAAGGAGGCCGCCTCAGCGTTTGTCCAGCAGATCGGCGACCGCAAAGTATTTGCATTCTACGGCAGCATGGGTGCCGGTAAGACCACCTTCGTCAAGGCCATCTGCGAAAAGCTGGGCGTAGAGGATGTCATCACCTCGCCAACCTTCGCAATCATCAACGAGTATCACGCCCACGACGACGTCATCTACCATTTCGACTTCTACCGCATCAAGAAATTGGAAGAGGTCTATGACATGGGCTACGAGGACTATTTCTACAGCGGCGCCCTCTGCTTTATTGAATGGCCGGAGCTGATTGAGGAATTGCTTCCGGAAGACGCCGTAAAAGTATCCATCAAGGAGAATCCCGACGGATCAAGAACCGTCGTGCTTTAGGCAAAAGAGAAGGCGAACCGTTACTTGGTCCGCCTTCTCTTTTGCTATTCATTCTGTTCCTGGAAATCCAGGTCTGCCTGAACGATGAAGAAAACCTCTTTCGGATTGAACGAAGAACAAAAGTCCTCGTCCTTTGCACGCTTACATACGAACTCGGCCACTTCCTCCAGATCGATTTCCACTTCGTCTTCATTGCTCTCCAATATGCCGCTCGTGTAGTAATAGTCAACAATGAGGTCCATCATATAGAGGATATCCTTGTCGCTATAGAACTTCTTGA
>Ga0247608_10005238_pt1 | contig 14108 bp, 11 predicted proteins | sample 176DNAGHGlowgp2_FD_193490 | JGI IMG/M metagenome (GOLD analysis project Ga0247608, IMG submission 193490) | Sheep rumen microbial communities from Palmerston North, Manawatu-Wanganui, New Zealand - 1766 DNA GHGlow gp2 | ecosystem: Host-associated > Mammals > Digestive system > Stomach > Rumen ...
GAACCTGACACTGGCTTCAACACTGAGAAAAGAGCTGGGAAAATACAGCCAATGGAACACTGGTATTCAGCTGGCAATGAACAAGGGCATGCACTTCCAGACCATGGAGGACCTGCTGGGTGCAAAGAACTTCCATAACATCAACACCTACGCCCTGGGCAACTATCCTTCCTCCGACCCGCGTGTTCAGTACGACCTGAACAACCCCAACGGCACGGTGAAGGAAGGCGACCGCTTTGCCTACGACTACAACCTGCTGGTGCGCAAGGCTTCAGCATGGACCTCGCTGCAATATAAGAAAGGAGCATTGGCAACCTTCGTTGCCGGTCGCATCGGCGGTGTCACCATGCAGCGCGACGGTAAGATGCGCAACGGTATTGCCGAGGCTCTGGGACAAAGCTCGTACGGCAAGAGCGGTACGGCAAAGTTCCTGGAAGGCGGTGGCAAGGCCGGTCTGACCTACAACATCGGAGCCGGCAACACCATCCAGCTGGGTGTCGGCTACGAGCTGCGTGCTCCGCAGGCACAGACCGCTTTCGTATCTCCCGAGATTACAAACGACTTCGTACACAACCTGAAGAACGAGAAGGTGTTCAGCTCGGAACTGGGCTACCAGTTTGAGACATCATGGATGAAAGCCAACATTGGCGGCTACTACAGCCACATCAGCGACGCTACCGAGTGGCAGCAGTTCTTCTATGACGACATAGCCTCGTTCTCCTACGTCTCCATGACGGGCATCAAGAAAGTCTACTACGGTCTGGAATGGGGTCTGAATTTCAAGATTACCCCAGCCTTCAGCATCAAGACCCTGGGCACCATCAGCGAGGCCAAGAACACCAACAATGCCAACGTGGTGTACATGAACTCTACCGAGGGACAGTACTACGGTGACATAGTATATAATAAGAACATGCGCGAGGGAGGAACTCCGCTGTCAGCCTACAACCTGACACTGTCCTACAATGCCAAAGGATGGTTTATCGATGTGATGGGCAACTACTACGACCGCATCTACCTGTTCTACTCACCCTCCTACCGCTACGGCTCTACGTTGGACAACCGCCAGAAGTCGTACGAGAACAGCGGCATCAAGGCCGAGCAGGTCTATGGAACGAACGAGGCCGGCGACAAGGTGCTGCTTGCCGACGCCATTGCACAGGAAAAGGGCAAGGGAGGTTTCATGCTCGACATCTCCATCGGAAAGAGTATCCGTATGAAGAAAGGACAGCTCTCCATCAACCTTATGCTGACCAACGTACTCAACAACCAGAAGATTGTTACCGGCGGTTACGAGCAGAGTCGCAGCAACTACTCGGTGAACTCGACTACCGGCGAAGTGGGAAATGCACGTATCTATAAGTTCGACCGCAATCCCAAGAAGTACTATGCCTATGGAATCAACGGCATGCTGAATATTGGATATAGATTCTAACCTCTAATGCAGACGATTATGAAGACCAGAAAATATATTTTCTTCGCACTTGCAGTCTTAGGACTTGCCACGTCGTGCGAGCGATTAGAATGGGGTGCTCCCGACAATGTAGAAAACGGAGTAGAAGCTTTCGGCAACAAATACATCCAGGTGACCAACCTGAAGAGCATTGCCGAGGTAAAGCAACTCTATCAGAACGAGATTAACAACAACAGCCTGAAGCTGGTGAAAGACCCGATGCAGATACGTGGTATCGTGGTCGGTAACGACGAAGGCGGCAACATCTATAACTCACTCTACATCCAGGATGCCACGGGTGCCATTGCCATCAGCATTGGTCAAGGCGGACTGTTCGGCCCCTTCGCCGTAGGCCAGGGCGTACTCATCGAGTTACAGGGACTCTATGTCGGCGGCTACGGCAAACAGCCACAGATAGGTACCTCCTACCTTAATCCCAACCGAGAGGATGCCACGCCGCAGGTAGGCCGCATGAGCCGCTACCAGTGGCAAGAGCACTACCGTCTGCTCACCAAGGGCGACGGTATTATGGACGGCATCTTCGCCAACCCTCTCGAGTGCAAGTGGAACCTGAACAGCCTGGACATAGCCCAGTACTGCGGTCGTCTGATTACCCTGAAGGGCGTTGAGCTGGCTGAAGCTGACGGCACTGCCGTCTTCGCTCCTTCTGACGGTAGCGTGAGCCTGACAGCCAACTGCGCCAACCGGGTGATTAGCGGACTGAGTAATGTCGTGTTGCGCACCAGCACCTACGCTGACTTTGCCAACAAGCCCATGCCTACAGGCCGGGTTGACATTACTGGCGTAGCAACCCGTTATAACGACGTATGGCAAATCCTGATGCGTACAGAGAATGACATCAAGGAGTCAACCACTGAGGCCGCTCCCGTCGCCGAGCCGAAGGGTTCCGGCACACTGGAAGACCCCTTCAACGTAGCAGCAGTGACAACCTTTACCAAAGGAATGGGCGCTGACAAACAGTCGGCAGAGATATACGCCAAAGGCATTATTGTCAGCGTGAGCGACATCGACACCGAGGGCACCTACGGCAACGCCACCTATCTCATCTCCGACCAGCGCGACGGCTCGACAGGTACTTTCCAGATATATCGTGGCTATGGTCTGAACGGTCAGAAGTTCAATGCCAAGGGCGCCACCATCATCAAGGAAGGCGACGAGGTCGTCGTCTACGGCAAGGTAGTCAACTACAAGGGCAACACCCCACAGTTTGCCCAGGGCAGCACCATCGTATCTATCAAGTAATCATCAATAACGAAACAAAAATAAAAACAAGAATATTATGAAAAGAATAGCAAATTATCTGATTGCGCTGGCCGTAGCGGCCTTCACATTCACCAGCTGCTCAGACGTGCCCTCACCGTTTGGCGACATCGTCAAGCCAGCCTCAGGCGACGTTGTGGTCATCGAACCCTCTGGTACTGGTACCGAGGCTGACCCCTACAACGTGGCAGCCGTGCTGGAGTACATCTCAGGTCTGGGTGCCGACACACCTTCACCCAAGGAGGTCTACATCAAGGGCTATGCCGTCGAGTTGACCGACATTTCGGCACAGTACGGCAACGCCACCTTCACCATGTCCGATAATGCTGACGGCACCGCCAACAAGTTCACCGTCTATCGTGCTGCCGGTCTGGGCAACCAGAAGGTAACCGACGAGAGTTTCATCAAGCAGGGCGACATGGTGGTCGTCTGCGGTAAGGTAACCAACTACAAGGGCAACACGCCTGAGACCGTTCAGGGCGCTGCCTACGTCTACTCCGTCAACGACAACAAGGGCGGCGGCACTACTCCTGCAACAACGCTCGGTACCAAGGATGCTCCTCTCACTGTTGCCCAGGCTCTTGAAACCATCAAGGCACTGGCTGACAACGGTACTACCGAACAGGATGCCTATGTCACCGGTAAGATTACAAAAATCAAGACAGCCGATGCCGACATTTCCAAGTACAAGAACATCGACTATATCATCTCTGACGGCACCAACGAGCTTACTGTCTTCCGCGGCAAGAACGTGGACAACACCGACTTCACCGAGGCAGGCCAGATCAACGTAGGCGACGAGGTTGTGGTTTTGGGTAAGCTGACCAAGTATGTGAAGGACGGCAACACCACACCTGAGGTTGCCCAGGGCAACTACATCGTCAAGCTCACCAAGGGCTCAGGCGGCGGCAACGACCTCGGTACTAAAGACGCTCCACTCACTGTAGCAAAGGCACTGGAGATTATCAACGCACTGGCAGATGGTGGCGAGACTGCTGATGCATACGTCAAGGGAACCATCTCGCAGGTGACAAGCTACAACTCAACCTACAAGAGCATTACCTACTACATCTCTGACGACGGCAAGACAACAAACGAACTGCAGGTCTACAGCGGCAAGGGACTGAACGGCGCCGAATTCGCTGCAAAGGAAGATCTGTCCGTGGGTGACCAAGTAGTCATCAAGGGCAAACTGAAGAAGTATGTCAAGAATGGCAACGTAACACCAGAAATCAACCAGTCAAGCGAAATCGTCACTATTGTCAAGGCATCCGGTGGCGGCAACGACCTCGGTACTAAGGACGCTCCCCTCACTGTAGTCAAGGCTTTGGAAATTATCAACGCACTGGCTGACGGTGGCGAGACTGCTGATGCATACGTCAAGGGAACCATCTCGCAGGTGACAAGCTACAACTCAAACTACAAGAGCATTACCTACTACATCTCTGACGACGGCAAGACAACAAACGAACTGCAGGTCTACAGCGGCAAGGGACTGAACGGCGCCGAATTCGCTGCAAAGGAAGACCTGTCCGTGGGTGACCAAGTAGTCATCAAGGGCAAACTGAAGAAGTATGTCAAGAATGGCAAAGTAACACCAGAAATCAACCAGTCAAGCGAAATCGTAACCATCACCAAGGCTTCGGGCGGCGACAATACCGGCGGTGGCGAGATTACAGCAGCCTTCGGCGACCTGGACTGCAGCAACATCGCCTCCATCAAGCTTAGCGACGGCACTACACTGAGTGTAGCACAGGAAGACGGCAAGAGCGCTCCCATCTACCATGAGAACACGAAGATTATCCGTATCTATGCCCGCAACTCCATCACCGTCGACGCCGGCAGCAAAAAGATTGCAAAAGTGGAATTTGCCTACGACACCTACAACGGCACAGCCTATAAGGGCAATGACGAGATGTACGGTGAGGTGGGAAGCGACAAGATCAAGCCCAGCAAGGACGAAAAGAACGTGACCTTCAACAATGTGAACAGCAGTAAAATCAAGCTTGTCAACTGGCTGGAGAGCGGCAACAGCGGCGGTACCCAGTTGCGCATTACGGGGCTTACCATCACCTACGCTAAATAACCCCCTGCTTTATTCATAAGAAAAACGGCTGCAGACAAGTTCTGCAGCCGCTTTTCTTATATCCTTTTACGTCCTTGCCTTACGTCTGGTTCCATTCTACCTCCATTCTACCTCCATTCTACCTCCATTCTACCTCCATTCTATTTTATGAAGCCAGTGTGTAAACAGACTTTTTATAAAAAAATGCCAAAGATGGGAAACAAGCATCGAAACAATGCTTGGAAAACCAGAATATATCATATTTTAGCATGGAAACTTGGCTATTTTAAGTTTATTTTGTATTTTTGTAGCCGATTAGACATATCATTGAAGTATGAAGCAAGTGACGCAATGGATGCAGACAGTCATCTTTACGATATTCGGTATATGTGTATTGACCGCATGCACTAAGGATGGCGATGTTATATATGTGACTGACCCCGCAGACCAGGTCAGCAGTGCGCCGCTTGTCATTGTGGTCTATAGTGCCAATGCACTGGGCGACGGGTTTACTACTGGCTATTATACCGACTACATGACGGTCTCCGAGTCTGAGGCCGAAAGCAAGGAACTCACTATAAAGTATCTCTCCGACGATGTCTATGGAGGCTTCACCGTAAGCGATGACGTCGTCGTGGACATCATGAAAGCTCCCATCAAGCAGTCATTTTACAACCTGGTGGTCCCCATCTGCGGAGGAGCTGCCACCACCTTCCAGCGAATTTAAATTAATTATCAATCACTTATATCAACTAATCACCTTTTTGACAATGAAGAAGACTTCATTTTACATTTCTTCTGCCGTTGCAGCCTTGGTACTGACGGCATCGGCCTGTTCTCAACAGAAGACAATAGAGAATTCATCACAGGACCTGACAACCGTGGGCAATCCTTACCTGCCTCTCTGGGAGCATATTCCCGACGGTGAACCCTATGTATTTGAAGACCCCGACCAGCCAGGCAAACAGCGTGTGTATATCTATGGTTCGCACGACACCCGTATCACCGACTATTGTGGTCGCGAGCAAGTGGTATGGTCTGCATCGGTAGATACGCTGTGGAAGTGGCGCTACGATGGCGAGATACTACGTGTCGACAAGAATGCAAAAGGCGAGCCCTTCGATTCTGTTGCCACCGCTGACGTGTTGTTTGCACCTGACGTAACACTGGTAACCGACTCAAATGGCGTCAAGACTTATTACCTATATCCCAACGACCAAGTTGGCGGTCGCAATGGTCTGATAGCCAAGAGTACACGCCCAGACGGTCCTTTCGAGGTATGCAACTGGAACAAAGAGAACCCTAATGTAAACGATGGTATTCTGCAGTTTGACCCAGGTGTCTTTGTCGACGACGACGGAAAGGTATATGGCTACTGGGGCTTCGGACACTCTATGGCCGCAGAGCTGGACCCTACGACAATGGCTACCGTAAAGCCAGGAACGAAGGTGGTAGACGGCATGATACCTGGATACAAGGAAGGCGATAACGACTTCCGCTTCTTTGAGGCATCCAGCATCCGCAAGGTAAAGGATAAATACATCTTTATATATAGCCGTTTTACGAAGGAAGGAGAGTTCGGACTACCCACCACCAACTACACGCTGGCCTATGCCTATAGCGACAATCCGCTGGGTCCCTGGACCTATGGCGGCACCATCATTGACGGACGCGGACGCGAAATCAACGAGAAGGGCGACACCATTGCCTCGGCGAACCCCTCGGGCAACACCCACGGCAGCATCTGCGAGATCAACGGACAATGGTATGTGTTCTACCACCGCCAGACGGGTCTCAACGAGTTTGCCCGACAGGCTATGGTGGCCCCCATCACTGTCAAAGTAGAGGAAGGTAAAGGCGGCAAAGTATATATCTCAGAGGGCGAATACAACTCCGAGGGTTTTTCTCTGAACGGACTTGACCCCTTCGAGCGCCACTCTGCAGGTATCGCCTGCTGGTACACCGGTCCGAAACCTGCCGAGCACGGATGGCCCAACTACACCTTCTATGGCTCATACATCGAGACCAGCTACGGCACGGACGACAACTTCAAGGCCCCCTACGACCTACGCAATAACACCAACCGCGTAGTCAACAACACAGACGGTAGCATCGTGGGCTATAAGTACTTTAACTTCGATGCCAGAAAGCTAGCAAAGAAAGAGAATCTGATGCTCGTCCTGCGACTCATCCCAGAAGGCATCGACGGCACCATTGAGATTATGATGGACCGTCCTTGGACCTCGCAAGGCGGCAAGAAGATTGGCGAGATAGCACTGAAAGCCGACATGGAGAAGAAAACCTGGGACATGGCGATAGGTATCTCAAAAGAAGCTAAAGAAAACGAGCTTGCGGGCAAACACGCCATCTTTATCCTCTTCAAGTCTGACACTAAGGATAAGTCGCTCTGCATCCTCGAAGACTTGGTCTTTACATTCGACAAATAAAAAAAAGGCCATAAATATTTGGTTAATTGGATAATAATTCGTACCTTTGCACCCTCAAAATGCGAACTTATATTTATAACAATTAATAAGAACAAGTAAAATGAAAAAAGGTATTCATCCAGAAAACTATCGCCCCGTCGTGTTCAAGGACATGTCCAACGGCGATATGTTCCTTTCGCGTTCTACCGCAAAGACGAATGACACTGTAGAATTCGAAGGCGAAACTTACCCTGTGGTAAAGATTGAAATCTCGAGCAGTTCACACCCCTTCTACACTGGTAAGAGCAAGCTCGTCGACACCGCTGGACGTGTTGATAAGTTCATGAGCCGCTACGGTAAGGCTGCGAAGAAGTAAGATATTTCACGCACAAAAAGACATTAAGGCGCGTTCTTAGGTAGTTGCATATGCCTATGACCGCGCCTTTATCGGCTAAAAATCTACTCACAATCAAACTATGAAAACTACCTACCGCTTACTGCTTATCTGCACTACCCTACTCGTACTCTATGCCTGTGGCGGCGATGGCGATGACATTATCATTGAACGCAACACACAGCCTTCGACACCCGCAAAACCCGTTATCAATGAAAACCGCAACACCACTGGTGTCACGGCAGCACAGACACGCCTGGAATTTCCAAAACTGAAAGGTAACGGTAGTCTGGTCATCGTCCACAGGGCTCAACTGAACAAGACACAAGAAGGTATTAACTATTGCGTAGAATGGGATCCGGCTATAAATGCCCAACGCTGGAGCTGCTATCAGATGTATAGCAGTATCAACTATCACTCCAGCTATAATGTCTCCAGATACAAGGCAGACAATAACGGTACTCTGTCACCTGAATGCCAATATCCAAACGACCCTGACCTACCCGTTGCCTACCAAATGACAGCAGACCCCTATAAATACAATGGCTACGACCATGGTCATATCTGTCCCTCGGCTGACCGGTTACGTTCGACGGAATCAAACTACCAAACCTTCTATATCACCAACATGCAACCACAGCTGAAAGTGTTCAATGCTGGCATATGGGAAGTCATGGAGGAACAGGTGCGCACATGGGCAGCCATGAGCGATACGTTATATGTCTGCAAAGGCGGTACCATCGACAAACAGGAACATATCATCAGATATCTCACCGACCAAATTGACGGAAAGAATAAGATTCCCGTTCCACGCTACTTCTTTATGGCTATACTCAGCAAGACCGGCAGTAACTACAAAGCCTTGGGCTTTTGGGTGGAACACCTTAACGAAGACCACAAGATGGACGCATTGAGAGGCTATACTGTCAGCATCGACCTGTTGGAGAAGTACACTGGTATCGATTTCTTCTGCAACCTTCCTGATGACATTGAAGACAATGTAGAAAAGACACTGACACTAAGTAGCTGGAATCTGAAATAAATCATAAAAGATTTGGTAGTCACGAAGATTATTTGTAACTTTGCCAATATATAATATTCTAACACAATTAATAAAAACAAATGAAAACCGTTTACGATTTCGCTGTCAAGGACAGAAAAGGCAAGGATGTATCACTGAAAGAGTATGCCAACGAGGTTCTGCTGATTGTTAACACTGCTACCAAATGTGGTTTCACCCCCCAATACGACGAATTGGAGAAACTGTACAAAGACTATCACAGTCAGGGTTTCGAGATTCTTGACTTCCCCTGCAACCAGTTCGGACAGCAGGCTCCCGGCACCGACGAGAGCATCCACGAGTTCTGCAAACTTAACTTCGGTACTGAATTTCCACGCTTCAAGAAGATTAAGGTCAACGGCGAGGACGCTGACCCGCTGTACAAGTTCCTGCAGGAGCAGAAGGGCTTTGCCGGCTGGGATCCCGAACACGAACTGACACCCATTCTGGACGAAATGCTCGGCAAGGCCGACCCCGACTACAAGCAGAAGCCTGACATCAAGTGGAACTTCACTAAGTTCCTTATCAACAAGAAAGGTCAGGTTGTTGCCCGCTTTGAACCCACTACCAAGATTGAGGTAATTGAAGAGGCCGTAAAGGCAGAACTAGCAAAGTAAATCTCCTTCCCTTTTTATATCAACAAGGAATGGAACACGTAAAATGTCTTATTATTGGCAGCGGGCCCGCAGGGTATACCGCTGCTATTTATGCCTCCAGAGCTAACCTGCAACCCGTGGAGTACTGTGGCATGCAACCTGGCGGACAACTGACACAAACCACAGAAGTAGAAAACTTCCCAGGCTATCCGCAAGGAGTAGATGCCAACCAGATGATGATGGAAATCCGCGAACAGGCAGAACGCTTTGGTGCCGACATCCGTGATGGCAGCATCACCAGGGTTGACTTCTCACAGCGCCCCTATAAGCTATGGGCAGAGGACGGCACCGAGATTGAAGCCGAAACAGTGATTATCGCTACGGGTGCTTCTGCAAAATACTTAGGACTCGCTGATGAGAGCAAATACAACGGACAGGGAGTATCGGCATGCGCCACATGCGATGGTTTCTTCTACCGCAAGAAAACTGTTGCCGTGGTCGGTGGAGGCGATACCGCCTGTGAGGATGCACTCTATCTGGCAGGACTTTGCAAGAAGGTCTATATGATAGTCCGTAAGCCCTTCCTGCGTGCCTCGAAAGTAATGCAGCAACGTGTCATGGAGCGTGAGAACATCGAGATACTGTTCGAACACAATACGCTGGGACTCTTTGGAGAAAACGGCGTAGAAGGTGCCCATCTGGTAAGGCGTAAAGGCGAAGCTGACGAGACGCTGGTTGACATTGCTATAGACGGTTTCTTCCTGGCCATAGGTCACACGCCAAACACTGCGCTCTTCAAGGAATGGCTCGATACTGACGAAGTGGGCTACCTGAAGAAGATAGACGGCACCCCACGCACCAAGCTGCCCGGCATCTTTGTAGCAGGCGACTGTGCCGACCCTACCTACCGTCAGGCCATCAGTGCTGCAGGAACAGGATGCCAGGCTGCCATTGAAGCCGAACGCTTCCTCTTGAATCAGTAAAGTGTATTTTCGATGCTTCGAAACTATCATCAAGCATACTAAAATGAAAAAGCCCCGCTTCACAGCGGGGCTTTTTCTAAAAAACTAAATTAATCAACCATAAACCTTAACCATTAAAAACTTTATTCTCTTAACTGTTATGAGTCTCACGGCTCTATTATGTTAAGTCACGAACAAAAGTCCGTTTAAATAAGACATTACAAAAGTAGTGTTTTTCTGGTAATAGCAGGTTCAGTTAACGATAAATGAAGTTTAAAATACGTTATTATCACGTTTTATCAACTATTATTCACGATTTCTACACCAAAAAGAGCCATTAAATAGTCTTTTTAGCCATCTAAAAGCACTTTTTTGCCCCCAAAATATCGGAAAATGGAATTAATAATGTATCTTTGCAGCATGAATCAAACCGGTATGAATCAAATAGAGTTTATACTTATAGCCATTATCTGCTTCCTCAGCATCGCCATTCCAGTGGGCAGATGGCTCTATCTACGCAGTCTGCGCATAAGAAATCGTCTGCAGATGAGCTATATCTTTACTAATATCACACACGAGTTGCTTACACCCTTAACCGTTTTAGCTGCATCGGTAGACCACCTGAAATCATCACTACCCGAGGGTGCTCCCGACTATGCCATGATGGATTTTAACATTCAGCGGATGGTACGCCTTCTTCAGCAAATCCTCGAAACCAGCAAGTCGCAGGAAGGTAACCTAAAACTGTTAGTAAGCCGTGTCGACGTCATGAAGTACATTCAGGAGACAGCACATTGCTTAGAACCCTTGATGCAACAGAAAAACATTGAATTCACCATCCACTGCAATCCGGTAAGCATGCTGGGTTGGATAGATACCGACAAGGTTGACAAGATTATCTTTAACCTCCTCTCCAATGCCGCCAAATACACAGGTACAGACGGTAAAGTAACCATAGACGTCAGTACCAACCGAACCTACGACCACATCACAATCCGTGTGAGCGACAACGGCAGCGGCATCCCCAAGGATAAAATGAAGTATCTCTATACCCGCTTTTATGATGGCGACTACCGTCGCAACCGCACCATAGGCACCGGACTGGGACTGTCGCTAACCCGCGACCTAGTCTTCCTTCATAAGGGCAACATCCAGTGCGACAGCATCGTAGGTCAGGGAACCACCTTCCTGGTAGAGCTGCCCATCTCGAAGAAAGCCTTTGGCTTCACCCAGATAGACGAGAACCAGATAGTAGAGGTAAAATCCCCCTCAAGTGACATCATCGACCTGCCACAGACACCGCAGATTGTCCCAACAGACATCACCCTCCCCGAGACAGACGACGAAGAGGCATACAAAGTACTCATCGTAGAAGACAACGACGAACTAATGATGCTGATGCAGCAACTGTTACGCCCCCACTACCACGTGATGACAGCCAGCAATGGTCTGGAAGCTTTGGATATAGCGCGACAACAGGAAATTGACATCATTATTTCCGACGTTATGATGCCACAGATGGACGGTTATGAACTTACGCGCCGGATCAAGCAGGACGAACAGACAAGTCATCTTCCCGTCATCCTACTGACCGCTAAGGTCCAGAGCGAGGACCAGCAAGAAGCTCTCAAAGCCGGTGCGGACGACTACATCGCGAAACCCTTCAGAGTGGGCGACCTGATACTACATATAGACAATATCGTAGAAAACCGCCAACGCGTGCGCCGTACCGTCCAGTCGACAGTCAACACCGGCACGGAGGATGACAACACCAAGCCTACGTCCCTGGATGAAGAGTTCCTTCGCAAGGCTACTTATTGCGTCAATGAGCACATCGACGACAGCGACTACGACCGTGAAGCATTTGCAGCCGACATGGGGGCCAGTGCCAGTACGCTATACAACAAGCTGCGTGCCCTGACAGGCATGAACGTCACGGCCTTCATCCGCGACATCCGCCTGAAGACGGCCTGTCGTCTGGCAAAGGAGAACCCCGACCTTCGTGTCAGCGACATCGCTTACCGGGTAGGCTTCAAAGACCCCAAATACTTCGCCACTACCTTTAAAAAAGAGATGGGATTTCAGCCTAAAGAATACTTCGACAGACTCAGGAGCGACGAAAACCCGTTAACCATAGAGTAGCAAACGTCACCAAGCCGTTCAGCAACAGCAGTTCATAGCCGAAGCGATAGTTCATCCACGTCCCAGCGGCACAATCAAAGAAATAACATAACAAGGGAGAAGCCACGGCGATATATGGTACCAAACGGTCGTTGACACCTCGTCTGGTCAGCATTCCGAAAGCGAACAACCCCAGCAGCGGACCGTACGTATAGCCTACTAAAACATATATAGCGTCGATAAGACTGGTAGAGTTCAATGTTTTAAACATCACGATGAAGAGCACAAAGAGACAGCACATCAACACGTGCACCCTCTTCCGTAACCTTTCGTCCTCAGCCTTTTCCTTGATGTCGACACAGAAGATGGTCGTAAGTGAGGTCAGTGCCGAGTCGGCACTGGAGAACGAAGCAGCCATGATACCCAGCACAAAGAGGATTTCTATAACATTTCCTGACCCCATCCTGACATACGACGGCAACAAGTCGTCGCCCGTGGCAGGCAAAGCCAATCCTTGATGCTGATACCACATCGTCAGCAACACACCTAACGAGAGGAACAACAGGTTAGCAGGCAAGAAGGCTATGCCATAGGTACACATGTCTTTCTGGGCCGAAGGCAGGTCCTTACACGTCAGGTTCTTCTGCATCATGTCCTGGTCGAGGCCCGTCATCACGATAGCAATAAACATCCCACTCAGCAGCTGTTTCCAGAAATACTGTTTTGACCACCAATCGTCCATGACAAAGACTCTCGACAATTCGCTCTCTTTCACAGCCGCCACCGTCTGACTGAGGTCCATTTCCATGTCTGTCATCACCTTATATATAATAAGCAACAGGGCGGTAAAAAGACACAGCGTCTGGAGAGAGTCGGTCCACACCAGCGTCTTAATACCCCCACGCCTCGTATAGAGCCATATCAGCAAGACCATCACAGCCACCGTCCCTACAAAAGGAATACCCATGCGAGCGAAGATAAAGTCCTGCAAAATAACACACACCACGTAGAACCTGACGGCACCACCCGTCATCTTTGACAAGAGGAAGAACGACGCGCCCGTCTTGTGCGACAGGCGACCGAATCGTTGGCCCAAATAAGCATAGATAGACGTAAGATTCATCCTGTAATACAATGGCAGCAACACAAAAGCTATCACAAGATAACCCAGGAAGAAACCCATGCACGTCTGCAGATAGCTCATCTTTGATGTAATCACCATGCCAGGCACCGACACGAACGTCACTCCCGATATAGATGCACCTACCATACCAAAGGCTACCATATACCATGGTGAGCGACGTTCAGCACGATAGAAGGTATCGTTCGTGGCCCGTCTTCCCGTCCATCTGCTGACAATGAAGAGCAAACCAAAATAAAGCAAAACAACCGTTATTAACACCATAACAGCTGCAAAGGTACGATTTTTCTTTCTATTCTTGACCGAAAGTACAAAAATAAAACTACAAAACGTTTGGTTATTCGGACGAATTACACTACCTTTGCAAACGGTAATTATTCACCAACAGCAAAAAAACAATGTCAAGACAAAAGAAATTCATCCTTCAAGAGAGTGAGATTCCTACACAGTGGTATAACATTCAGGCTGACATGCCCAACAAGCCCATGCCGCCCATCCACCCTGTTACCAAGCAGCCCCTGGGTGTCGATGACCTGGCACACATCTTCCCCCGCGAGTGCTGTGTGCAGGAGCTAGACACCGAGCATCGCTGGATAGACATCCCCGAGG
>Ga0247608_10005239_pt1 | contig 14108 bp, 13 predicted proteins | sample 176DNAGHGlowgp2_FD_193490 | JGI IMG/M metagenome (GOLD analysis project Ga0247608, IMG submission 193490) | Sheep rumen microbial communities from Palmerston North, Manawatu-Wanganui, New Zealand - 1766 DNA GHGlow gp2 | ecosystem: Host-associated > Mammals > Digestive system > Stomach > Rumen ...
TTATTTGTATGTGTCAGATTTGAAAGGACTTGCTTTGCACGCCATGACTTAAATAAAATATCATAAACTTGCGGGTAGACTATAAAAATCATTATCACACTCAGGGTCATAAATCCTGCAAGCTTAAACATCAATTTATAGTTTTTCCGGTGTAAAAATATTAAACAGCCAAATAATGTTGCAAAAAAAGAAAAGAAGATGGCATTATATTGATTGAATATTCCTAAAAATGAGAACAAACAAATGAGCAAGAATTCTTTGTTTGTCGCCTTATTATTCTGGATAATCTTCACAATTTCGTAGCACAAACAGATGTAAAGTAACGTCTGTAAGACATACATTCTCAAATAAACAACTGTGCTTACACCAATGACGGAAAATCCCCAAAATGTTGTCACACAGAGCGCTAATATATCATCTTTTAAGAGAAGTTTTGATAGCTTAAAAAGCATCAGATAAATTAGGCAAAAGATGACCAGATTCATTGTACCGGCATACCATTTGCTAAAACTTTCAGGAAAAAATGAGCAAATCGTGTGTATCAACATAAAATATAAAGGTGGATGTTCAACGTATTTCAGATTGTGATAAATGTTTCCGTATGAAAATTTATTATTTTCTTGAACAGTCAGATAATTTGAAAACGCAGAGTTATCCGTCCACCGATTAAAAATTTCGGCATTTTCGCTTACTTTTAAGAATGATGTCGTATCCTTATCCAAATAAACCTGTGCACTGTTGGCGCGGGCATAGGACCATTGTTCATCCGAGTGAAAGCCTTTCTTATCAGCAAAACAATGCAAAATCACACAGAGATTAATGACCAGCAACAAGCAAAACAGCGTGCTTGTCTTTGTGAAGAGTGCCAAAATCTTTTTTACCATAATGAAAATACCTTAATTTTGTTGTCTTATCCTTTTCTGTTTTACCTAAAATGTCAAATAAATTATTTCCACTACACCTTGTGCTTATTTTATACTTGCATTATGAAAATTCTTCGCTATTATGCGGTTAACTTTTGATACAACAGTAATTTAGAGTTTGATATGCCTGATATTACAATAAATAAAAGAAAAACTTTTGCGATTATTTCGCACCCTGATGCCGGTAAAACAACCTTAACCGAAAAATTATTACTGTTCGGCGGAGCTATTCAACAAGCAGGTGCGGTTAAGGCACGCGGTGAAAACAGACGGGCACACTCCGACTGGATGAAGGTTGAGCAAGAACGTGGTATTTCCGTTGCTTCTTCGGTGATGACTTTTGAATATAAAGACATTACATTTAACCTTTTGGATACTCCGGGGCACGAGGACTTTTCCGAGGATACGTATCGTGTGTTAACGGCTGTGGACTCGGCGGTGATGGTTATTGACTCAGCAAAAGGTATTGAAACACAAACCAAGAAACTTTTTGAAGTTTGCCGGTTGCGTAATATTCCGATTATCACTTTTATCAACAAGTTGGACCGCGAGGGGTTGGACCCGTTTATGCTACTTGATGACATTGAAAAGACATTGGCCTTAGATGTATGTCCGGCGAGTTGGCCTATCGGCTCCGGTAAAGATTTTTTAGGTTGCTATGATTTGCTTAATGACCAGCTTATTTTGATGAATAAGACCGGTAATAAAGGACAAGTTAACAGTGTGATTGAAACTTGCAAGGGGCTTGATGACCCGAAACTTGACAACCTCCTTCCGGCACATGCCGTGGCAAAACTGCGTGAAGATGTGATGATGGTTAAAGAGCTTTGTCCGGCATTTGATTTAGAGTTATATTTAGCCGGTGCCCTAACTCCTGTATTCTTCGGCAGTGCCATCAATAACTTCGGTGTTAAAGAAGTGTTAGAGGGATTACATGCGCTTGCACCTACCCCGCGTCCGCAACCGGCAGCTGAACGCGAAGTGAAGGCTGATGAGAACAAAGTAACCGGATTTATTTTTAAAATTCAGGCCAATATGGACCCGAAACACCGTGACCGTATTGCTTTTATGCGTATTTGCTCGGGACATTTTAAGCGCGGTATGACCTTAAGTCAAATCCGCACCGGAAAGCCAGTCAAAGTAGCAACACCGGTAATGTTCTTGGCGCAAGAGCGTGAGCTTGCCGAAGATGCTTATGCCGGCGATATTATTGGTATTCCAAACCATGGACAGCTTAGAATTGGTGATACCTTAACCGAGGGGGAAAAATTGCATTTTACCGGCATTCCATCTTTTGCACCGGAATTATTAAAATCCGTGCGCGCGCTTGACCCACTCAAATCTAAGCATCTTGGTAATGCGTTGCAACAAATTGCCGAAGAAGGCGGTGCAAGTGTGTTTAAACCGGTTATCGGCTCAGAGTGGATTGTCGGTGTGGTCGGGGTATTGCAATTTGAAGTGATGGCTGACCGTATTCGTACTGAATTTAATATTCCGGTTGTCTTTGAACCGACACAGTATTTTACGGCACGTTGGATTGCCTCCGAAGATAAAAATATTTTGAATAAGTTTATTGATGCCAACCAAGCGAATATTGCTCAAGACCATGACGGCGAAACCGTCTTTTTGGCACGTAATGCATGGCATTTAAACAAAGCTAAAGAGGACTTTCCGAAAGTGGAACTGAGAACGACGAGAGAGCAGGTTTTCTAAATTTTATTTGACTTGTCACTTATCTTTTGACGACCTTCGGAAATATATTCCGGAATTTGTGCATAGCAGACAGGCGTTTTATCCAGTGAAAGTGAAAAATGTTTTTCAACAGAGAGTACGTCCTCAAATCCCTTATTCGTTTTTACTTGTAAAATCGGGATAAGCAGTGTTTTTCCCAGACCTTCGGAACGCATTTTTGAATATGTCATGGAAGATACCACCCCATTTTTATCTTTAACCAAAGAATTAACAGGCGTATCAAAGGTGTGAACTAAACCATGTAAATCCAGATTATATTCATGTTGACTGGAAACAGCAATATAGTTTTGGGCTTTATTAAGCTCTTCGTCAATAAAGCCGTTATAGCGGAGCGGGATAAAGTGGTGAACCTCTTTTTTATGAAAATTTTCACCAAATATATGAGATAAGTTTTTATCAAAATTATCTGCTATGGTTTTATGTTCTGCTTCATCACGAAAGGCAATACGTTCGGCTTTCAGATATTCATTACTGGTTTCACTCTGGGGGATTTTTGTAATTTCTCGTTTTTCAAAACGAATATTTAGGCCAAATTCATTAAGTATCTTATTCATCTGAGCTATGTCATACTCATTTTGAGCGCGTTTTATACCCGCATTAAACACACCGACACATAGAATTTCTGCAGACAACTCATTGGATAAGGGCATGATACTCTTGTTCTGCGATTTAATTTCACATAAAGCCTTTGTGATATTGTTTCTCATTTGATTGTCATTATCAAAATGAAATATTTCCGAATGTATGGTTTGGGCCTGATTAACTGCATGGTCTAAAAAAATTTCATATTGTGAGTAACGAGGATTATCAGGTGTTTTATTAAAATATGACCATATATGCGTATTGCCTGTTTCACCTTTAATCTCTTGTTCAACAAGGGTATGGAGAGCTGTACCAATAACCGTTTCAATATCTTCTTTTCGTGGCAAGATATTTGAAGAATCGGGATTAAGTTTTGATTTTGATTTTATCTTGAGCAACTCACTTAACTTATTTGATAAAAATTCCTTGTCCGCAATATGCCGCAAAGGCATCTTATTATCAGACAATTCGCTGAATATGATATGATGCTTATCCATATATTCCTTGCGAATTTTAATCTCTTCTAAAAACTGTTCTTGGTGCATAAAGGACAATTTTCGGTAAATTTCATATTCATGCTCAATATTGGGAGAAAATTCGGTTGTACAAGCCATTTTCTTGTATTGAGCCAGCGTGATGCACTTGTGCGCAGGCTTTGCGCTAAGCAATTCCTGTTTAACGGTAGAAAATGTCAGCCCTTTATTATCTACTAATTCCTGCACTTGTGTCGGAGATAAAAAATCTTTTTGTTGTTCAAGAAATTCCTTCTTTTTTGCGGCAGAGGTTACACCATCTGCTTTTAGCTTAAGGTTCCAAGATGCTTTTGTAAACAGCTTCTTATTATTTTTTAGGAGATTGATACTTTCGGTGGTTCCGTCCGCAAAGGAAACTATAAGTTTCTTGTTATCTTCATTCTGTACGGAAAGTAAATTTTTATTTTCAACATCACAACCGTTAAAGCTCAGTTCATTAAGTGTTTTCTGCTTAAAAGTTGCTTCCTGTTTAAATAGTTTGTTATTTTGGCTACGAAGGATATCTTCTTTATTGATTGCTTTTGCCTGCGAGGAACTTGCCGCCTCATCTTCAAGCGCTGTTTTGCGCCATTTTTCTAAGTCAAAGTTTGTTATGGACGTTTCTTTTTTGAGATAACCGACAGCTTTTTGATATGTTTGAACAGCTGTTTTCTCAGGCAAAAGAGCCAGATATTCCTCTATAAGCTTTTTAATTATGTTATCTGATTCACAAGAATTGTTGTAGGCAAAGATGTCTTGCCTAATCGTGTGCAACAATCTTAATGTATCAAGCTCTGAGGACATGGCAACTCCTTTCATGTAGTAAATTATAACACAATTATTAAAATTATTAAACAAAAAATAATAGAAAAAGTGCTTGCAAAGGTCTCTTTTTTGTGCTATATTGTGCTCGTTAAACAATAAGGATATGAGAAAGATTATGTCACTCTCGTTCTTTGCAAAGAGGATGGGAGTAAGTGTTCACCGCCTCAGTTGGTGTATTGTCTACACAAAAAATGAGGACGGCGAAAAAAAAGAAACCCCGGCAATCTGCATTGATGGTTCAGCACAGTGTTTCAATATCTTAAATGATAGTTTGGAAACCCTGCTGAACGTTGGCGGTTGTCAAACAGTCGTTACTAAGGCTCGTGTGAACGAAACCGAAAGCGGCTACGAATTCAGGCCGAGCAAAGGGGATCGGCTTTTGGTGACCTTTGAGGAGATTCAAAAAGTTTATGAAAACAAAATCAACTCAAAGGAGTTAGAACGCAAGGCGCAACGCTTTGCTTAAAAAGATTTACCCTTGTCGCCTTAAAGCGACGAGGGTTTTTTAATAGTATTTCGGTTTAAAATCTTTAAAAAATAATTCTTTATCCATACCGTTGATGTGGGTGATGTTTTTGTTTTGCATAATCTCTGCCAACTCAGTGGTGCAAAAGGTACTGCGTTTGTCTGCGCCTTCCACAAAAGCATGAATATCGCCGCTTGCTGCTTTGATATAACGCGACGAAGCAAGGCGCCAAATTTTGGTGATTTCTTCACCTACCTCATTGACCTTGCCGTCTAACCCCAAAGCTATCAAAGCTTTACCGCAAGGCGTATCATCTAACATTTTTGCTGTCGGATTTTCTGAAATGAAAGCTAGGGCTTGTTTTTTATTCTCATCGCTCGGCATATAGCTGATGCTATATACAACCGCACCGTTCGGTGGTGTGGACACATCCTCGTTTTGAGCAATCAGCTGAGCTTTTTTAAGAAGGCTATCCATTATTTTTTTCCGGCTTAAAATTAAATACGGTGATTTCTGATGGGGCGAAAAGACGCATCGGTACCCCCCAATAGCCGGTACCACGGGAAACGTACATTTTAACGCCGTTGACATCATAAAATCCGGCAAGTCTTCCCTCATTACTCTGCTTTACAAAGTAGTGGAACGGAAAAATCTGCCCACCGTGGGTATGGGCGGATAATTGCAAATCTACATTATTCTTATTAACGCCTTCAACCAACTTCGGCGTGTGAGAAAGCAATACGACACAGCTGTCTTTATCAGCAAAATACAGGGCATTTTCTATTTTTACTTTCATGCCGGCGGCATCTGCGGTATTGATATCCGGTATACCGGCGATATATATACCGGTATCACCCAGTTTCTCCCCGTAGTTGCTTAAAAATTCAAAGCGCATACGACCAAACACTATTCCCCAAGACAAACCGCCATGATAAAATTCATGATTACCTAATGTGGCAAAAACATTTTCTTTGGCTTTCAGTTTTGCTAATTCCGTCATCTGCAAAGCAAGACTATCCGGAGAGCCGTCAACTATATCGCCAACCAAAACAATAGCATCCGGATTTAAGGCATTAACGCGATTGACCAGATTTTTAACATATTCTGTTGAGACGGACGGGTTAATATGCAAATCAGAAAGCATCACAATTTTGGCTTCTTTCTTTATCTTCGGAGATGTTATTTCATAGGTTTTAATAACAGCGTCTTTTTCTGCTTCATAATAGCCGTATGCACATACCAATAAGCATAAAATTATGGTTATGATATTGGCTTTTTGCAATTTGGATGTATCTTTCATATCATCCAATGATTTGCGGCGGATGACATCTACCATGCTCCACAAAATATCGCGGATAAAAGTTATAACAAACAGCAAAAGAACAAAACCAAATAACAAATATAAATACTTGCTTGTTAACTGAATAGAAGCTGAAGGAGAGTTGAAAAATTTAAAACAGATGGCCGGAGCAGATAACCCCAACAACAATATGATAAATGTACCAAGCTTTACAAACCAGCGATAATTTCCATAACCGACATAGGTTTTATACGTAATTGCCAACACTGCTAAGGCAACAATGGCATAAGCAAGTACCACAGACATCTTATCCCTCCCTGATGTTTTAAGCTTCTGCTACTTTTTTTGTGGTTACACGGCGACGATATACTCTTTTAGGTTTGGCTGTTTCTTCCGGTTCTTTCTTGTCTTCGTTGATTTCTACAACTTGAAAGCTTTTGACCGGCTCTGATGCAGGCAAAGTTTCCACATAACCGTTAGGTGCGCTGACAGCTTCTACCGGCTCTCTTGTTTCCGCACTATTATTGCTCTCTTCAGCGGAGGTTTCCTCTGCTGTGGAATTTTCCGTATTTTCTGCCTCTTCAGAACGATTTTGATTATCATAACGACTTTGGCGACGTTCGTTAATATCGGTTACGATTTTGCGATAATGCTCGGCATATTGGCGATAAATTTCCATATCAACGTAGTCTCCATTGCCCTGTGCTTCTTTTGCCAAGTCATTATACTTTCTGATTAAATCCAATGCTGTGCCACTAATTTTACCAGCAATACTAACACTATCAAACTTATAATTAAGGGTATAACCGTTGTTATTACCACTACGAAATCTATTTGGTTTTTTCATACATATTCCTACTTCAGGGGAACTCTTACCCCATACATTACTACAAAATTAAAAAGGAAACAAAAGTGCTCATCTGTCTTATCTTTGCACTAAATACGTCGTTAATATATCCGTTCTATTTTATTTTGCAACAGATTTTTTTAAAATAACACAACGCTCAATATCCGATAAATCTTTAGCAATTTCTATGAGCTTTAAGTGTTTTTGGGTAAAAATACCGGCAACATCTCGGGCTTGATTGTAGCCGACTTCCAATAAAAGATATCCGCCCTCTTTTAGCAACGGATACATAACTTCGGCTATATCACGGTAGCATTTTAAGCCATCGCTGCCACCGTCTAAAGCTGTTCTCGGATCATAAGTTTTGACCTCTTCATCTAGAGCTTCTATTTCCGTGCTTGGAATATAGGGTGGATTTGAAACAACCATATCAAAAGTACCGTTGATAAAATCATCCTCAAGCCAGCTTTTGTTGATAAATGTTACCCTCGCTTTAACACCTAAACTTTCAGCATTCTCTTGAGCAACGGCTAATGCCTCTTTGGAAACATCTACCCCTACCCCTGTGGCAAATTTTCTTTCTTTGAGCAGAGATAATAATATACAACCGGAACCAGTACCTAAATCCAATATTTCAGCAGGTTTGTCTTCAGACAATAATTCCAGAGCTTTTTCAACTAAAATCTCCGTATCCGGACGGGGAGATAAAACTTTATCCGAGACCTTAAATACAGACTTGTAAAACTCTTTTTTGCCGATAATTTTATCTAGGGGTTCATGTGCCAGGCGACGGGCTAAATATTCTCGGGTTCTCTGTTCTTCTTTAGCATTCATTGCAGGGTAATTCGGTGCTGCGGACTTTAATATAATATCCGTTTCTAATCGGGGTGATGGTATTCCACCTTTCACTAATGCCGATATTATTTCTTCTCTTTGTAACATCTATGCTGCCATGGCTTTTTTGACTTCTGCCGATAATTTTTCAAATGCTTTCTTTTCTATCTGACGGACACGCTCTCGGCTGATATTAAAATATGCACCGATATCATCTAAAGTACACGGATTGTCCGTCAACATTCTCTTTTTAATGATGTATTGTTCTCTATCATTTAATTTTTGCAAGCACTCCGCAAGGATTTTGGCTTTATATCTTTGCTCTTCACGACCGGCTAATTTGGCTTCTATATTTTCTCTGTAATCTACCACCAAATCAAGTTTTTCGTGGCCATCTTCATCGTCTCCGATATTGACGTTTAGTGAGCTGTCTCCCCCGATACGACGGTTCATCTCGGTTACTTCTTTTTCATCTACCATCAGCTCATTGGCGATTTGCTTAACAACCTTCGGCTCAAGCTCTTTGTTTTCATAAATACCTAAGCGCGCTTTAATACGATTTAAATTGTAAAAAAGCTTCTTCTGAGCGGCAACGGTACCTATTTTTACCAATGACCATGAGCGCAATATGTAGTCGTTAATCGCCGCCTTTATCCACCATATTGCATAAGTTGCCAGACGTACTTTCTTGTTCATATCAAATTTTTTAACAGCTTGCATTAAGCCTAAATTTGCCTCTGAGATAACATCAGACATCGGCAAACCGTAACGGCGATATGTTAGGGCAATTTTGGCAGCTAAACGCAGATGCGAGGTTATCAGCTTTTGCGCAGAAACCAAATCTCCTTTGGTCTGGAAATCATACATCAGCTTCTTTTCTTCTTCTTCTGTTAATACCGGAAAAGATTTAATCTTATCCAAATATGCGTAAACACCACCATCATCAACCACCATAGGCAGTTGATTTTTCTTTTCTACTACAACTAAATTCTGATGTTCACTCATTTTTCTCTCTTTAAGAATTTATATTGTTTCTTCTGACAAAAAAATCAAGTCCTATTCTTTGTAGATGAAAGATGCTTCCTCGCCAACCATCTGTCGCTCAATTAAGTTAATGATGTGTACTCTGTACCCTTCTTCGGCCGGATATATTAACAAATATATTTGACCGGCATATTTATCTTTGCTGATATTTTTGCATAAACGCATATTTTCTTCAGCAACAGCATGATTTGTTTTGATGTCTGCAATAATGTCGGAAACAGGACTTGTTTCTCTGGTCTTATAATTGGCAACATTCTCCGTTTGGAATTTATCCAAATTGTGTAAGATGAAGTAACGACGGCGACGATAGAGTGTTCCCGCATTATCATTTTCAGCAAAATAAGCCTCTATGAACTCAGCACTTCTTTTTAATAAGGTATCATCATCACAGGCCGGCATCGGAATAACTTTCTTTTCTACCTGGTGGATAATTTCAAGCTCCGGCTGTTTTTCTTCCGGCTCGGAAGATATTTCCTCTGGATTTATGGAAACCTTTTGAGTATTATTTTCTTCGGGTGTTGCGACCTCTTCTGCAACATTTTCAGTAACAATCTGTTCTGTCGGTTCTTCAGCATAAGCATTAAATGTACTTATTGCCAAAGTTAAAATAAATAGCAAAAGGTTTCTCATATTTTTCTCCTAGAAGTTTAATGACTTTGGTGTTCTCGGGAATGGTATCACATCACGAATATTAGCAATACCGGTTAACAACATCATCATACGTTCAAAGCCTAAACCAAAACCGGCATGCGGTACCGAACCGTATTTACGAGAATCCAAATACCACGAATAATCTTCTTCACGCATACCCAATTCTTTGATACGTGCTTTTAAGACTTCATAACGCTCTTCACGTTGTGAACCACCGATTAACTCGCCTATTCTCGGAACCAAAACATCCATCGCGGCAACTGTTTTACCATCGTCATTCATGCGCATGTAGAATGCTTTGATTTCTTTCGGGTAATCGGTTACGATAACCGGACGTTTAAAGTGTTCTTCAGCCAGATAACGCTCATGTTCGGTTTGCATATCAATACCATATTCCGGTGCGTATTCAAATTTTTTACCGGATTTTTTCATAATCTCAATTGCTTCGGTGTAGGTTATGCGGGCAAAATCATTGTTTTTAATGTTGTTTAAAGTATCCATCAATGTCGGATCCACAAACTTGGCGAATAGTTCAATATCTTCCGCGCACTGTTCCATAACATAGGAAACACAATAACGAACCATATCTTCTGCCAAATCCATATTATCTTTAAGATCCGCAAAAGCTATTTCCGGTTCTATCATCCAAAATTCGGCAGCGTGGCGGGCGGTGTTGGAATTTTCGGCTCTGAAAGTCGGCCCGAAGGTGTAAATATCACCTAATGCACAGGCATACATTTCACCATTTAGTTGACCGGAAACGGTTAAGTGCGCCTGTTTGCCGAAGAAATCCTGGCTGTAATCAATCTCTCCGTTCGGCAACTTCGGCGGATTTCTTAAATCCAACGTGGTTACCTGAAACATCTCGCCGGCACCTTCACAGTCCGAACCGGTGATAATCGGGGTATGAACATACTTAAAACCGCGCTCTTGGAAAAACTTATGAATAGCATAAGACAGTGTGGAGCGAACACGGAAAGCCGCACCGTATTTATTGGAACGCGGGCGAAGATGTGCTATTGTACGCAAATATTCGTCCGTATGTTTTTTCTTTTGTATCGGAAAATCTTCCGGTGCGAGGCTATAAATCTCAATATTTTCAGCAACAACTTCATATTTCTGGTTTCCACCTTGCGACTCCACTAACGCACCGGTTACCGCAATTGAAGAACCGGTGGATATGCTTTTCACATCATTATAATTGGGGAGATTATTTTTTGCTATAATTTGTAAGTTTTTAAGGCATGAACCGTCGTTTAATTCTATAAATGAAAAATCTTTGGCATCACGTCTGGTTCTTACCCAACCTTTCGCCAATACTTTGTCTTGTGTGGTTTCTGATTTCAGTAAATCAATAATTTTTGTTCTCTTTAACATTTTAAACAATTCCCCATTCATTAAATGTTGTTTTTAAAGCAGAAAAGAGTTTATGCCCTTTTGTTTTAAATGTAAACACATTATTTAACAAAAAAACAGCCCCTGCTTATGACAGAGACTGTTTTCTTTAATTTATCACTAAATTAAGCAGACTTGCCCAATTGAGCAGCAACTTCTGATGCAAAGTCTTCATCACGTTTTTGTAAGCCCTCGCCAAGCTTGAAGCATACAAAACCGCCAAGCTTAACTTCTGCACCGTTTTCCTTGCCGAATTCTTCAACAATGGTTTTAACCTTCTTATCCGGATCCATAATGTAAGCTTGTTCTTCAAGAACAACTTCTTCATAATATTTGCGGATACGACCTTCAACCATCTTCTCAACAATGTTTGCCGGCTTACCGGAAGCAAGAGCTTGCTCAGAGAAAATTGCCTTTTCACGAGCAACTGCTTCTGCCGGAACTTCAGCTATAGTCTGAGCAATCGGAGAAGTGGCAGCAATATGCATTGCAATATGCTTGCCTAATTCTTGCATTTTTGCTTTATCCGCATTGCCTTCTAAAGCAACTAAAACGCCGATTTTACCAACGTTCGGACGAGCCGCATTGTGAATATATGAGCAAACAATACCATTGTTTGCGCTTAAATAAGCTGAACGACGTAAATTCATATTTTCACCGATTTTAGCAATCATATCCGTTAAAATAGTGCCCATTTCTTTGCCGGTTACCGGACATACAAAAGACTTCAAAGCTTCAACATCACCCTTAACGGCTAATGCGGCTTTAGCAGAATTTTCTACATAATCTTGGAAAATTTCATTCTTGGCAACAAAGTCGGTTTCAGAGTTAACTTCAACAACTGCACCGGCGTTACCCTCAACATATACGGAAACCAAACCCTCAGCTGCAATACGACTTGCTTTTTTGGCTGCTGATGCCAAACCTTTTTTACGAAGCCAATCAACTGCTTCTTCCATATTGCCGTTGGTCTCTACCAATGCCTTTTTGCAATCCAACATACCGGCACCGGAGGTTTCTCTTAAACTTTTTACCATTGCTGCGGTAATTTCAGCCATCTGTTTCATCCCCTTGTCTTAGATTAAAAAAATTGTGGGCGGCAGCGGTTGCTACCGCCCTTTTCCAACGTCTAATGTGAATTTTAAGCGTTTTCTACATCATCAAACGTTTCTTCGGTATTTTCTTCTACCTTAACGCCTTTATCGGCAACTTCCTGGCTCATACCGTCCAAGATTGCAGATGATACCAATTCGCAATATAATTGGATGGCACGGATAGCGTCATCGTTACCCGGAACCGGATAATCAACATCATTCGGATTGGCGTTTGTATCGGTAATACCAATTACCGGAATACCCAACTTCTTAGCTTCTTTGATAGCCAAAGATTCTTTTGGTGTATCAATAACAAACAATAAATCCGGCTGACCGCCCATGTTTTTGATACCATCTAAAGAAAGAGCCAACTTTTCTTGTTCTTTCTTGATGTTCTGCATTTCTTTCTTGGTGTAGCCTTCATAAGCGTTCTTTTCTTCCATCTCGTTTAACTTAACAAGACGGTTGATAGAACGGTTAACTGTCTTCCAGTTGGTCAGCATACCACCGAGCCAACGATAGTTAACATAGAATTGTCCGCATCTTTCTGCACTTTCTTTAACGATTTCTTGTGCCTGGCGCTTGGTTGCTACAAACAAAACCTTACCACCTTTGGCTGCAACATCACGAGCAACTGCCAATGCTGTGTAAAGCATCGGGTATGTTTTCTGCAAATCAATGATGTGAACGTTATCTTTTTTGCCGTAAATATACGGAGCCATTTGCGGATTCCAACGACGTGCGTGGTGTCCGAAGTGTACGCCTGCTTCAACAAGCTGACGTAATGTAAAAGTCGGTAATGACATATTTTATTTCCTTATTTTCCGGTTAAACCTCCGCAGGCGGATAGCCTAAATTTCTTTAAGCACCGGAGCGTGAAACTTTGAACTCCAAAGTTGACGCCATGCCTACGTGTGAACTATGAAAACAGCGTTATTGCTGAATTCGGGAGTCTTATAAGCTTAAAATATTTATTTTGCAAGTGTTTTTTTAAATTCTGCATAAAAAAAACTACCCTTTTTCCAAAGGATAGCTTTTCTTTTTTTAAAACTTGTCGTCCAATTCTTCTGCAAGTCTTGAAACCTTCACTTCTTCCGGTTCCCGCTTAATGATGACATCAGCTGATGAAATGACGGTACCGCCTTCAACATCTTTGATGTACAGTTCCACATAACTTCCTCTACCAAGAAGGCTTAATTTTCTTATCAGCTCTTCTCGTTTGGCATCATCATTTTCAATGAGTAGCGCATTTAAACGGTACGGTTTATTGGGGCAGATTTCTCGTGCCGGCACATCAGCATCACAGAAATGTAACACATGAACACAGATAAATACCCTATTGGGATTGGCAATCGTTCTCCCCAGATAGACTCCGAAGACTTTTAAGTTTTTTGTTTCCATAATTCTTAGGTTTGTTTAATAATTTTGGTGATATAATGATAGTTTAGATGGTGTTTTTATAGCACTTATTTAGCAAAATGCAACAGATTTTTCTTGTTAAAATATGGCAGATTTTGCTTGTCGCGGGCTTTTTCTTTTTATATATTTTCTGCCATGAAAGCTTTAATCAATAAAGAAAAAAGGGCATAAGGGATATTATGAGCGATTTGTTTGAGAGTTCGGCTGCGGTTGCCGCAAAAGAAGAATATTCGGCACAAGATATTGAGGTTTTAGAGGGGTTAGACCCTGTGCGCCACCGCCCGGGTATGTATATCGGCGGTACAGATGAGCAAGCCCTGCATCATTTGGTGGCAGAAATTTTAGATAACTCAATGGATGAAGCCGTGGCCGGTTTTGCCAGCCGTATTGATATCTCGGTTAATGAAGATTTGTCCGTTACCATTACCGATAACGGTCGCGGTATTCCGGTTGACCAACATCCT
>Ga0247608_10005241_pt1 | contig 14107 bp, 6 predicted proteins | sample 176DNAGHGlowgp2_FD_193490 | JGI IMG/M metagenome (GOLD analysis project Ga0247608, IMG submission 193490) | Sheep rumen microbial communities from Palmerston North, Manawatu-Wanganui, New Zealand - 1766 DNA GHGlow gp2 | ecosystem: Host-associated > Mammals > Digestive system > Stomach > Rumen ...
GCATGAGGGACAATCCGAACATCGATTCCGCCGAAATCGAGAAGCTTGTCACACCACGCACCAAAGTCATTGTCTGCGTCCATTATGCCGGCGTCGCCTGCGACATGGACGCGATCATGGACATCGCGAGGCGGCACAATCTTCTTGTCGTCGAGGACGCCGCGCAGGCCGTCGATTCGTTCTACACGGGGAAGGACGGCATCCGGCGCCCCCTTGGGTCGATCGGCCATCTTGCGGCTTTTTCGTTCCACGAGACGAAGAACATCATCTCCGGCGAGGGGGGCATGCTGGTCGTGAACGATCCCCGGTTCGTTCGCCGAGCCGAAATCATCTGGGAGAAGGGCACCAACCGCGCCGAGTTCTTCCGCGGCGAGGTCAACAAGTACGGCTGGGTCGACACGGGCAGCTCCTTCCTTCCGTCCGAAATCGTCGCCGCCTTCCTCTGGGCGCAGCTCGAGAACCTCGACCGCATCCAGGTGCGACGCCGCGAAATCTGGGACGCCTACCGCACCGGACTCGTCCCGTTCGCAAAGAAGGGCCTTTTCTCCCTGCCGCACATCCCCGCCTACGCGACGAACAACGCCCACATGTTCTATCTTGTCCTTCCGGATCTCGCTCGCCGTACGGACTTCATCGCCCGCATGAAGGCGCAGGGGATCCAGTGCGTGTTCCACTATCTGGCTCTACACGATTCGCCGTTCTATCGCGACCGGCACGACGGACGCAGCCTACCCAATTGCGCTCGCTATGCGGACTGCCTCGTCAGACTGCCCCTGTACTACGAGCTGGATCCCGAACGGGTTCTGCGCGGAGTGTGGAACGCATGTGAGAATTAGACAAACGATGTCCGAACCTCATATGTCTAGATGGACAGCATCTGCCCGATTCTGAAATTGTCGTTTTCGTCCTCGAAGCTGAAGTTAAAGGCTCCGGGTGTAAAGGTCATTTCTCCCAAGTACACCTTTCCCCGGACTTCATAGAAGTCGACCCGCACGAACTTGAAGTCTTCCGAAAGAGCCTTTGAATACTCGACCATTTTGTCCAGCCCCGCGGGCATCGCCCATTTCTTGTTGACGTCCCTGGGATAGTCTTTCCTTGACAGGTCCAACAGATTTCCGTGCAAATCGTAGTGGTTGATCGGACCATGTCCGCCGCCGGCGCCGATAGTGAAAAAGCCGGGACTGCCGTTGAAGCACCAGAACTTGTAATCGACGAGGGATTCCTCCTGCCCGACGTCCTGGAGAAGCTCCTCGGCGAAAGCCTTCCTGTCGATCCAATGGTAATGCGACTCGAATCCGTTTCTAAAGGAGAAGTCCTCGCCCAACCACTTGCCAAGCTTTTCCATGCTATCGAGAATATTGAGCCTTGATTTGTCGCGGCAGATTATGGTTCCGCCGGAGTTGTGGTTCGTCTTGAGGACAAACTGATCCGGCAAACCGTTCCAGTCGATGTCGCCGATGTGATCATATACACAAAACGTCTTTGAACAGATGTCGATTCCAAGTTTCTCCTTCGCATACGCCTTGACCTGCAACTTGTCGGCACAAACGCTTTTTAGAGGCATGTTGTACTTTTTGGACCAGGGCACATCGAAAACGTTGAGCCACATCAGTTTTTCCTGAATGGTCCGCGGGGCCGTCGAAGGAAACTGCCCGATTCGACGACTGTTTTCGACATTGAACCGTCTGACTTTCGCCGCATTGCCCCCATGACGATTCTCTGAAATGCTGCATTCCGGGATTCCCGGGACGATCTTGCGGAAGAGCCAGCGCCAGGCGCGCAGGGAGAAAGCGAAGCGCGCGCACTTGACGAAGAATCGCCACCCGTCCCGGCGGAGGAGTCCGAACACGAAGGAGAACGCCGAGCGTGCAACCTCCGGGAGGGACCGGCGACGGACGACGACGGGGAGACGGGCGCGCGAGAACTCTTCCGAGAGGCTTCGCAGGGCCGCGGCGCCGGGATCGCGACCGGCGGGACCGTCGTCGTAGAGAAGCAGGATTCGGTCGACGAAAACGGGATGGTCCGCGCCGCAGAGACGGGCGAGGAAGGCGAGCTCCGTCGGCGCGGTCGGCGGCTTCGAGGAGCCATCGCGGCGAACGGCGAAGGCTCCGGATGGCGCGAAGGCGCGGAGGATTCCGTCGGCGCAGGGAAGAAACCCTCCGACCACGGTGTGGCCACCGACAATCCGGTCGGCCCCGACGCAAAGGGCCGTTCCGAAGAAGGCGTCCGCGCGCGGTTTCAGGGCAATCCGCGCGGCGAGGACCTCCAGCGCGCGGTCGCGCAAGGCGTCGCCGGGAACGAGCGGAAGAATCCATTCGTTCTTCGCGGCCTCCTCGTCGGAGATCGTCTCGAAGTTCCGGTAGGTCTGCGCATCAAGGGAGGCGCGCGTCTTCGCCAGCGCCTCCGTTGGAGCGTTCTCCGGAAGCACAACGGAGAACGAAGGCTGCGCGGACGCAGGCGAACCGTCCTTTCGGACAAGGGCACCGCCCTCGCAGCGGAAGTCGTCCTCGGGCCGCAGAAACGGGAGCAGGTCCCTCGTCGTGTCCGGATGGAGCTCGACGAGCATCCGATCCATCTTCGCGGCCATGTCGTAGCCGCCCGCGATCGACTCGGGGTTGTCGTCGCGGATCGTGAAGGACGCCTTGTGCAGCCGCCATCTCGTCAGGCGCTCGTGGACGACCCAGACGTCGTTCTCCAGGGCGATCTGGCGCCACAGCCACCAGTCGAGGTTCGACGGCCGCGGGACGGACAGAAAATCGCATCCGAGCAGGACGGAGCGCCGGACCATGACGATGGAGAACGTGAATATCCAGTTGACGCGTCGGAACTGCTCCGGCGTAATCCGGTTGCGCTCGCCCGAGAGCGCCTCGCGCCGGAATGCGCGCCCCTCCTCGATGTCCCGGCAGCGGTCCGGGTCACCGAAGGGCTGCAGGTCTGTGATCAGGAAGTTCGCCTCGCCCTCCGACTTCGCGACGAGATCCATGCACCGCTCCAGATGCTCCGGCATCCAGACGTCGTCCGCCTCGCAGAACGCGACGAACTCGCCCCGGGCAGACTCCACGCCGAGCTTCACGCTCGCGGGAAGCCCTTTGTTGACCGCTCCCTCATGCTGCAGGAGCCGGAAGCGCGGATCGCGAGCGGCGTACTCGCGAATGATGTCCGGGCTGCCGTCGGTCGAGCCGTTGTCGACGACGAGGACCTCAAAACCCCGGAAGGTCTGCGCGGCAATCGCGTCCAACGTCTCGCGGATCAGATGCGCGTAGTTGTAGCTCGTGACGACCACGCTGACGGCGGGCGCGGATGTTTCTTCGGTTGTTTGGTTCATGTTCGGTTTCCGTTTTCCGGCATTTCCTCAAATGGGGAGACAAGGGAAGAGAGGGCTCCGGCGGGATTCGCCGCCGAAACGCCGCCGTCCGGCGGGAGCTCGGCCCAGAACCGGATGGCGTCGTCCGTTCCGGGGGGAAGTTCCGTCGCGGGCGTCGGGGCGGCGAGGACGGGAAGGAAGGCGCGCCCGACGGCCCAGCGGGGACGGTAGGGGAAGGGAAAGGCGGCGTGCTCGGCCGGATAGACCGCAACGTCCGCCTCCCCCAGCACATCGGGCCAGACGCCGTCGACGTTTGGGCGCGGACAGAGGATACGATCGGCGGGAATCGTCCGGACTAGATCGGCGGCGCAGGCCATCGCGACGGCCTCCGGATCGGCTGCACGACGGTCCGGAACGACGCAGGCGACGGGGCGGAAGGGCCCCGCGGCCCCGGCGGAGAGCGCATCGAAGAGCGGGCGTGCGGGAAACGCGCCGGGGGCCGAGACGAAGAACGTGCAGCGAATCGGATCGCCCCGCTCCGCCCGCGCACGGATCGCGGCGGCCTTGCGAGGCCAGGTTGACGGCAGCGTTTCGCGGAGACGGCGCGCCAACCGGTTTCTCCGGAGCGATTCGCCCCGCCGTTCGCGGACGAAAACGAGCCGGCCCAGCGCTGGATTGGCCGCGCGGAGAACGTCGAGGACGGAATACGGGTCCTCGCGAATCTCGCCGTCGAACGCCTTGACCTTGACGAGCGGCATTCTCCAGCGCCGCATGAGCTCCAGAGGGCGCAGCATCGGATTCGGATAACCGTCCTCCGCCTCCTCGAGGAACGAGCGAGGGACGAGCGAATCGTAGGAGAAGCCGCGTCCGTGCAGGAACGCCGTGAGCCGCGTCTCGTAGTGGACGATGGCGCTGCCTCGCCCCGTCAGGCTCCGCACGCCGGAGAGGAATTCGCCGAGCGATGGATCGTCCAGGACGCGTCGGCGGAACACGACGAAGTAGGACTGGACGTGCTCGGCGCCGCCCTCGTCGTTGACCGTGAGCCCCCAAAAGTCGCAGGGCCTTCCGCGCATCGACTCGAACGACTCTTCAAGGGGGAAGACGGGGCCGAAGCAGGAGTCGTTGCAAAGGATGAGCTCGTCCGCCGCGTCCGCGACGAGCAGACCGCGCGACTCCGCGACCTTCCAGCCGCGCTTCCAGGAGCCGAAGTCGTATTCGCCATGGGGTTCGCACAGAATGTCCGAGACAAGTCCGCGGAGCTTGCCGGCCTCGTCCGGAAACAGGGGGGCGCTCGAGACAAAGACGACGTTGTCGGAGACCGCCGCGACGCCGCGGAGAAGAAAGAGCGTCCGCTCGCGGATGCGTCCGTCGGGGGAGAACGACGCAAAGATTGCGGTCCGCCGGCGCGCGGGCGGTTTCGCGGGAAAGGATTCGCGGAGGGGGACGGCGCCCTCCGGGAAACGCGGCTCGAGTTCAAGAAACGAAACGGCCTTCCGGTTGAACTGCCCGACGCCCTCGTAATCCACGAGGGGGTGGACGCCGGCCCGGATCAGGTCGACGTGGAGCGCCAGGTATTCGTCGGAATCGAAATCGGGGCCGGGGCGGACGGAGCCGTCCACGCCGCGTTCCAGGACAAAGCCGACCGCCCCCCTCGGATACGCCTTCGATTCCGGATAGCGCCTTTCGACCCACTTCCGGTCGAACCAGGGCGACAGCCAAACGAGATTCAGAGCGGGATTCCGCCAGCAGCCACTCACGAGCCAGCGCCAGGCCGTCCAAGAAAAAAGGCAACGAAGAGCCCTTCCGAAAAACTGCCGCCAGCCGCGGCAACGAAACGACTGAAGAAAACGGCTTGGCGCGTTCCGACTCACCGGCGTCCTCCATCGCATTCCGTGTAGTAGACCTTCTTTTCGCCATCGTCGATCAGACAGAGGCGGAAGACCCCTAGGTACGCATCCGCCTCCACGTGGAAGCCGACGTCATCGGACGGTAGATCGTATGCCGCCCGGACGTCCGGCCTTCGCATCGCGCTCGCCTTGAATGCGCAGGGGCGAAACGTCCGAGTGTCCTTCGTGCTGGAATCAAGCATGGTGGAGATGGGAAGATCAGAGTAGAAGATATTGTTCCTCGACACCACGGCGGTCGAACAGGAATGCCCGGGAAGAAAAGCCCATCCCGCAATCACCGAACGGTCAAGCCCGACGTCAAGACGGTCAATTTCATGCGGGAAGGATAGTTCCTCCCACCGATAGTCCTCCGGGATGTCGACACGAGGAGAAATGGCGGGAACGTGGCGGGTAAACTGGAAATCCCGAAGGCGCGTCCGAAGGTTCGGAAGAGCGATGTCCCGCGGACGAACACCGTGTTCGAACAGAACAAGGGACAGGGAGAGCTGGTCCCGTTTGGACAGATTCCGGACAAGCATCCACCAGTCCTCCATCATTCCGACGACCTCGGGATCCATGTGCCGGCGGTAGACAAGACAGGTCTCATTCAGCCCATAGTGGCGAGGCATCCGCCTTTGCTCAAGAAACGCGCGCTGCCGGTCCAACGTCTCCTCGTCGTCAAGACCGCTCTCCCGCACCACGTCCCATTCATCGAAGACGCAATCTCGGTGAAAGTGGAGCGGAATCAAGATCTTCGAGTCTCGTTTCCGGATTTCTTCGAAGATCCACCCGCTTCGCAGCGTGAAGCTCGAATCAATCCAAAGGCTTTCCTCGCAGTCGGGAAACAGCAGATGCGGATGCGTCTTGTGCCACCGCGCGTTCCGGACATCGTCCGACCCGGAATACCGAAGGGGGCAAATCGTCCAGACGCCGAATCGTTCCATTCGGAGCAGCTCCGGATTGTCCGTAAAGCAGACCCAGCGCCAGGACGGCTCGACGAATTCCGGCGGGGGGAGGACGTCGTAGCCGCCCGTGATGCAAGTGTAGACCGCTCGGCGGGCCGGCGTTTCGTTCCGTTGAATCCGAATCACATAATCCATGTTCTCATAGACGCCGCGAAGCTTTCCTTGAACGGCTCCTTTGACTCCGTATTCCAGGGCGTGGACGCTTCTTTCCAGCGCGACCGTCCGGCGCATGCATCCGTCCGTCCGCTTCGCAGCCTCGTCGAGGGCGTCGATTCGAGCGGAAAGCCCATCGAGAACGGGATCCATTTCCGCGTGAAGCACGTATTTCACGAAGGATGCAAGACGCTTGCAAAGAAGCGATTTGAACGGAACGAACATGGTGGACGGGTTCTGTTTCTTTGGTCGCGAGTGCGATTCTTTGGTAAAGGAGAAATCATCGGAAAAGGTGCCGCCCCAATTCGGAGAACAGACGCATCGGGTCGATGTCTATCTTCCAGAACCGAGCGACGTCCCCCTCTTGGCCACCGGCGCCATCGTCCGGAACGAAGATGGGAAGGAAGTCCCGGCCGACGGCCCAGTGCGGAGCATAGGGAAATGCCGTTTCGTCCGGACGGGGCGGATACACGGCGAGGGCCGCGTCGCGAAGAACGTCCTCCCATGCCCCGCCTTCGCCACGAGACGCCTGGAAGACCGAACCGGCGGGAAGCGCCGCGACCTGGGCCCGGAAGCATCGGTCCATGCCGGACTCCGGACGCGCAGATCGGTAGTCGGGAACGACGCAGACGACGGGACGGAAGCGACCGGAAGCATCGGCCGACATCGCGTCGAAGAGCGCACGCGCCGGAAATTCGTCAGCGGATTTCACGAAGAAGACGCATCGAAGGGGCCCGCCTTTCGCCGCGCGGGCGCGCCACGCGGCCACCTTCGCCGGGAACGATGCAGGAAGTCCTTCCCGGAGAGAACGAAGCCATGCGAGCTTCCGGGACGATTCGGACTCACCATCGCGCGGACGGGAAACAACGAGCCCGGCCAGTTCCGGATTGGCCTTGCGGAGGAACGCGAGCGCTTCCTCGAGCGGCTCCTCGATCTCCCCGTCGAGCGCCTTGACCTTGACGAGCGGAATCCGGAAATCCCGGAGCAGAAAGAGCGGACGAAGCATGGGATTCGGCGACGCGCCCTTTTCCGCGGGCACGGCGCCGAAAGGAACGAACGCCGCCGGACGGAAGCCCGTCTTTCGCAAATGGTCCGTAAGGGCTGTCTCGTAGCGCAGGACGACGCCGCCGCGCCCCGGCAGGGCCACCACGCCGTCGAGGAACGAATCCAGCGCTCCGTCGTCGAGGACACGGCGACGGAAGACGAGGAAGAAGGACTGCAGGTGCCTCGAGGCGAGCTCCTCGTTCTCGGTCGCGCCCCAGAAGTCGCAGTTCTTGCGCAGCATCGCGGCGAACATCTCCTCGAACGGGAAGACGGGACCGTAGCAGGAGTCATTGCAGAGAACGAACTCGTCGGCGGCTCCGGAGTCCAGCAGGTTCCGCTCCCGGGCGATCCGCAGGCCGCGCTTGTAGGATCCAAAGTCGTATTCGGCGTGCGGTTCCGCGAGAATCTCGGTCGCAAGCCCCTCAAGTCGGTCCGCCTCGCCCGGAAGGAGCGGATTGCTGGCAACGAAGACGACATTGTCGACAACCTCCACAAGGCCCCGCAAATAGAACAGGACGCGATCGGAGACGCGGCCATCGGACGAATGAGACGCGAATACGGCGGTGCGGCGCGTCCGGGCGGGGCGCGGCGAAAACGACCGACGAACGGGGACCGCTCCTTCGGGGGGCGGCGGGACGGCCGTCTCGAGGAAGGAGACCGAACGGCCCTCCGACTTGCCGGCGCGCGCGTAGTGAAGCAGCGGATTGGCGCCGGTCGCCGTCACGTCGGGATTGAGGGCGAGGTATTCGTCCGCGACGAAGTCTGGCCCGGGGGAAACGCGGCCGTCCGCGCCTTCGAACAGATACCGAACCGCCAGTTCCGCGACGTTCGCGGGAACGGGCAGCGTCCGGGCGGACAGCCACGCCGGATCGAACCAGGGCGACGAAAGCGCTTCGAGGGCGTCCGGCCCCGCTTCGCCCGCCGCATGCGACGCCCGGGCGGTCGGCGGGAACTCGATCGGAGCGTCCTCCATGCGGATCAGGACGACATGCTCGACGAACAGCGCGCCCTCCGCATCGATGCCGACGGGGAACGGGCGCCGCCGGGAAAGGCCCGCAAGGCAGGCGGCGGGAGGCGGGGCTCCGTCCTCCCGCCGCAGCGCGAACGCGCCGGAGCAGGCGAGACAGAAATGGGGACGGACTGAAAGCGGACGCGGCAGGAGGAACGACCGGCCCGTCGCGCTTCCCTGGGCGACCGCGTGGATGGAGGTCGCGCCGGGATCGAGGATCGCGCGGCAGGCGAACGTCTTGAGTGCATCCGGGCGCAGAACGTCGCCGGCCTCGAGCGGGAGGATCCATTCCTTTGCGGATTCCATGCCGAGGACGGCGTCGGCGGGGAACGGGGCCGCCGCGGGAGCGGACGGCCGGAAGTCAACAATCCGGATCGCCGGAGCGTCCGCATGAACGAGAAGGGACCGGACCTCCGGGAGCGTCAACGGAAACCCGCCGACGAGCGCCACGACCTCGAAGTTCCGGTAGGTCTGGTTCCGGATGGACTCGATCGTCCTGCGGAGCCGTTCCGGATCGCTCCCGACGGAAAGGAGGATGGAGAAGGAGGGCTGGGGCACGTCCCCGAACCGGAAGGCGAGCCGTCCGTCCCGGCACGAGAAGACGTCCTCCGGGCGCAGGAAGGGGCGAAGGCCGTCGGCTGAGACGGGATGCCGATCCAGCAGGATGCGGTCCATTCGCGCGTTCATCTCCAGCAGGTCCGCCATGCGTTCGGAAGTTCCGTCTCGCATCAGGTAGGAATCGCCGTGCAGGCGCCAGCGCGTCAGCTTCCGGTGGACGACCCAGACGTCGTTGTCGAAGCAGATCTGCCGCCACAGCCACCAATCCAGGTTGGAGGGGCGCGGAACGGACAAGAAATCGCAGCCGAGAAGAACCGAGCGTCGAGCCAGGACGATCGAGAAGGTGCAGATCCAGTTCATCTCCCGGAACGCGACGGGGGAAATCCGGTTGCGCCGTCCGGCGAGGCCAGACGCCCGTTTCGCGATCTCTCGGTCGAGCTCCGCGCACCGGTCGGGCTCGCCGAACGTCTCGATGTCGTTGATTACGACGTTCGGCTCACCCCAGTGCTCGCGAAGCAGCTCAACCTTCCGCTCCAGGTGATCGGCCGTCCAGACATCGTCCGCCTCGCAAAAACCGACGAACTCGCCCGACGCCGTCTCGACGCCGAGCTTGACGCTCGCCGGAAGGCCTTTGTTGACGCAGCCCGCGTGCTGCAGCAGCCGGACAATCGGGAACTTCGCCGCATATTCCCGGACAATGTCCGGGCTCCCGTCGGTCGATCCGTTGTCCACCACGAGGATCTCCCGGGCGGGATAGGTCTGGGCGACGAGGGCGTCGAGCGTCTCGCGCAGGACATGGGCATAGTTGTAGCTCGTCACGACGACGCTGATTTCCGGATGCCAGCCGCCCATCATGCGGCGGCTGCGCTCCCGCTCTTCCGGCGGCGCGTCGAACGGGACGGGGCGGAACGGCTCGGGTGGAGGCGGCGGGGATTCGGGAGGTTCCGACCTCGCGGCTCCGCCCCGCAGGAGCCAAGCCCAGGCATCGCGCGAAAAGGCATAGCGGGCGCACTTGTTGAAGAAAGCCGGCCCGTCGCGGCGGAAAAGGCGAACGAGGGCGACGAGAGAAGCGGGGAACAATTTCATGTCGGGACGTAGAATGGCTTCCCGGCAGGGGCGAAGGACGGATCGACGGACAGGACCGCGTCGCGCTCGGCGTCTCCGACGGCGATGCGAATTCCGGGAACATCCGGCCGGGCCAGACGATAGACGGGGACGAGATCCGCGGCCCTTTCAAGAAAGACATGGACAACCGCTCCCTCGGATCGCCAGTCCGAGGGAGCGGCGCGGTAGGGCTCGCCCTCGTCGTCTCCGACGGCGAAGAAATGGCTCGTATCGTGGAGGTTGCAGAACCGATAGAGAGGCATCGTCCCCGGCCGAGGGACTGCAAAGGATCGGAACGCCACGCCATCGCACGCCCAGCTCGGCAACTCGGCCAAGACCTTCGCCGCCGTCGTCCTGTTCGCTGTTAGGAACTGGCGTCCGTCGGCTTTGTCGTGGAAACGAATGACCGGGATGGTCCCGTCGGCACGCGGCCGCGTGAACTCCTCGATTGGAAGGAAGGGAAGCCGAGAAAAATCCTGAAAGATCGGACAGACGTCCTCAACCGGACCATCCATCACGACCCGCCCCTTCTCGAGCCAGATGGCGCGAGTGCAGAGCCTCTCGACGTCCTCGAGCCCATGGGAAACGAAGAAGACCGTCGCCCCGTCCTCGATAATCTTCTTGATGCGCGCCTTGCATTTCGCCTGGAAGGCGGCGTCGCCGACGGCGAGAACCTCGTCGAGGATGAGAATCTCCGGGGTGGCTGCCGCCGCGATCGAGAAGGCGAGGCGCATCGTCATGCCGGAGGAGTAGGTCCGGACCGGCGCGTCGATGAAGGCGCCGAGTTCGGAAAAGTCGATGATGTCCGCCTCGTGCGCCCGGAGCCAGGGCTTCGCGTAGCCGAGGATGGCGCCGTTCAGGTAGATGTTCTCGCGTCCGGTGAGCGTAGGATCGAGGCCGTTACCGAGCGCCAGCAGCGGCGCCACCTGCCCGCGGACTGAGATCGAGCCGGAGGTCGGCTCCACGATGCCCGTGACAAGCTTGAGGAGCGTGCTCTTGCCGGCTCCGTTGCGGCCCACGAGCCCCACGGCCTCGCCGCGCTTGATGCGGAACGAAACATCGTCCACCGCGAGAAAGTGCCGGCTGCGGACCCGGCCGCGCAGGGCGTCGAGCGCCCATTTCTTGAGACTCCCCTTCTTCTCCGTCGGCGCGGAGAAGCGGAGCGAAACGTGGCTGGCTTCGATAAGCGTGTCCATATCGTTTCAGAGGACCTGGGCGAACCTGTTCTTCAGACGGCGAAACACGAAAAGGCCGACCGCGAGAGACACGGACGCGAACAGCGCACACACGGCGAACTCGCGAAACGGGGGAACTGCCCCGTTCAGCACAGTCCGGGAGAAATGGATGATGTGGTAGAGCGGATTGAAGTAGAGCATGTAGTGGTGCCCTTCGAGCAGCATCGTATCCGGATAGAAGATCGGCGTCGCATACATGAAGAGCATGCAGGCGAACCCCCATAGGAAGGCGATGTCCTGGAAGAACACCGCGAGCGCCGAGAGAAGGAGCCCGACGCCGAGAGCGAAGAGCAGCATGCACGCCGTACTATAGAGAAGCAGAACCATCGACGGGCGTATCGGAACCCTCGTCAAAAACACAACCGCGAAGAGGGGAATTAGGGCGAAGAGAAAGTTGACCAGGCTCGAGACGGCGCGCGTCACAGGATAGGTCCAGAGCGGAACCTTCACCTTTGCGATGAGGGCCGCGTTCTCCCGGATGGATCGCAGGGCCGAGGACGTCGTCTCCGTGAAGAACTGGTAGAAGACGATGCCGGAGATGAGATAGAGCGGGAAGTTCGGGATCGCGCTCTTGAAGAAGAACGAGAAGACCGCATAGAGCAGGGCCATCGTGAGCGTCGGCTCCAGCACGCACCAGAACATCCCCAGCACGCTGCGGTCGTAGCGCGCCTTGAAGTCGCGCTTCACGAGCTCCGCGACGAGGAAGCCGTCATGGCGGAATCCCGGCTTGCGGTAGGGGTTCGGAACGTCCGGAGACGTTGCTGTCTGGTTGACCGGCGGCATGGACCGCGATTCTAGCAGATGCGGGTGTCCGGCGCAACTTCGCGCCGGCCGGAGACACGCGGCGGGATGCGGCGATCGCCGCGCCCCGCCGCGTGCGCGTGCGAGGGGACTAGTGGAGCATCAGGAGCGTGCCGCCCAGGCCGCGGATGTCCGCCGCGACGCCGGTCGGGATCTCGCCCTCCGAGGTCGGCGTCGTGCGGATCTGCGGGAAGCCGTAGGTGTAATACATGTGGACGCCCTTGCGGTCCTCGAGCCGGACGCTCTTCACGTCGATGCCGGCGCGCCACTGCATCAGCTGGACCCCGTTCCGGTGGCGGCCGCTCTTGAGGAGCGGGCTGTCCTTGTCGACCGAGAAGACGATCCGGCCGCCGTTGACGGCGCTCGGGTCGCGCCAGGCGAACTTCCGGTTGTCGGTGCCGCCGCCGTAGTCCGCGTAGAGCGGGATCTGCTCGAAGCCGTCGACCGGCACGGAGAACGAAACCCGGACGTCGTTCGTCATGGCGTCCTCGTTGTTGTTCCACGTCCGGAAGTAGGCGTAGACGCGCAGCTGCGAGTCGCCCGCGATGGAGACGACCTGGTCCTCGCCGACCGCCGTGATGCGGCGCTGCGGGATGAAAAACGGCACGTTCATCGTGGAGTCCTCCAGCCGGAGGCCGCCGCCGAAGCCGCACAGGTCGAAGCCGGACGACACGTCGCTGCCGAGCGACCGCCACTTGATCTCCGAGCCGCCGACCGCTTCGACCCACGTGTTGGTGCCGAAGAGGTGCATCCAGCCGTTGTTCGTGCCCATCGAGAGGACCGCGCCGTTCTCGAGGCGCAGCGTCGAGTCGCGGCTCACGCGCGTGCTCCAGTTGAAGTGGTCGCGCGTGTCGTAGAGCTCGACGCCCGAGACGACGATCCGGACGCCCGAGAGATCCGTCCAGTCGTTGTTCTCGTCGGTGTTCTGGATGTCGCCTTCGAGACGGCAGACCGCGGCGTTGGTGCCGGCGAACGTCACCTGGAGGCCCGCCGCCTTGAGGCTCATGTCCTGGAAGACGAACGAGCGGTCCACGGCGATCGCGGCCGTCGTGTTCGCGACGAAGCGGACCTTCGCCTTGGCGTTGTCCGGGTAGCCGAGGACGTCGTTCGCGTCCGTGACGCCGGAGACGTCCCAGTTGGCCGGGTCGTCCCAGTCGCCTTCGGTCTTCTCGGCCTTCCACGTGTAGGTCGCGGCGTCCTCGGTCGTGATCGTGTAGACGGGCGATTCGCTCGTCCAGGTCGTGCCGCCGGGGGCGACGTTCTCGCTCACGATCTTCCAGCAGACCAGGTGCGGGTCGCCCGGCACCGTGCCGGTCACGGAGAACGGGCCGACGCCCTTGAGGACCTTGGACGATCCGTCGACGGGGGCGAGGGAATTCTCGTCGGAGCCCGCCCAGAGCGTGACGGTCGTCGTGCCCGCGCCAAGCACCTCGAGCGTGCCCGAGGCGGTGATGTCGTGGTGCGACACCGTCGCCGTGGCGAGCTGCTTCAGGACCGAGCCGCCCTGCGTCTCGAACGCGGCCGGGAGCGTGGCGTCGACGCCGCCGTCCGACGTGCGGGCGACGAGCCGCCACCAGCCGTTCGTCGACGGGATCGCGGGGACCGCCTTGGAGAACGTGCCGTCCGCCGCGACCGTCAGGTTCGTCGAGTCCGCGTCGGAGAAGTCCTCCGTGTAGCCCCAGAGCAGCGTCAGCTCGAAGTCCGCGCCGGTGCCGAGGCTCGCCATCGAGCCGGAGACGGTCAGGCGGTCGCCGTCCGTGACGGTGGCGACCGGGCCGATCGTCGGGTTCGCGGCGTCGAGCACGACGGGCGCGGACCAGACCGTGTCGGCCGACGTGTCCGTCGGGACGAACGCGAGGCGCATGACCGGATACGCGACGGTGTCGAACGAGAGGGTCCGGGAGATCGCGACCTCGTCGCCCGAGTTCACGGCCTGCACGGTCGCCGAACCGGTCCAGGCCGAAACCGCGGCCGAGTCCCCGAGGTCGGACGCGCCCCAGACGGCGAAGACCGAACCCGCGTTCGGGCGGCCGGACGAGAGCGTCGCC
>Ga0247608_10005242_pt1 | contig 14105 bp, 18 predicted proteins | sample 176DNAGHGlowgp2_FD_193490 | JGI IMG/M metagenome (GOLD analysis project Ga0247608, IMG submission 193490) | Sheep rumen microbial communities from Palmerston North, Manawatu-Wanganui, New Zealand - 1766 DNA GHGlow gp2 | ecosystem: Host-associated > Mammals > Digestive system > Stomach > Rumen ...
TGTAATGGGGGCGCTCTTGCATACGCAAGTCGGTCTGTGTGCTGTTGGCAAGCCCCCAGTCGGTATCCAACTCCGAATAGTCGTTGATGCGCACACCGGTCTGCTGCACTCTGCCCCTCAGGGTGACAATGAACTTGGTCGGCGGCTTTCGCACATAGCGGTCGTCGAGGTAGCGTGGGGGGCGGTTAAGCCTGTCGAGCACCTGCTTGATGACCCCTGGCATCTTCCCGTCCGCTTCCACGCTGTCGGCGGTTTCCTGGGCAGTGGCCGCCGGCTGTATGCACAGCAGCATACATACCGCGAGCAAAGCCTTCCGGCGGGTTCTGTTCGAACCTTTCGGGATAGGCAGGGAATGGTGTTTAGAATAGAATGTCATAACTGATACTGGACTTTGAAAGGTGAGACATGATTGTTACGAACTGAAAATCTCCTCTGCATTGAACGTGTCTATCAGCAGGTTGAGGCTGGCCATGAACACCTGAATGAAGAACCCTTCGGGCAGGTTGTGCCGGGGGTAGCGGGGGGCACGGCGGAAGAACAGCCGGAGCCCCCAAGACAATCATCAGCAACCATACAGTAAAAAGTGCCTTGCCGTCAAAAGAATGTTGGCATTCAATCATCCATTTTCTGTTTATATGAATAGACATAAAATGAACTCTCCTCATTCTGCTTCATGTTATTTATTTTTTGGCTACAAATATACGAATTTTGTGCGAGAAAATAATAAAATCACACGGAAAATATGCATATTTTAATTTGTCACATCATTCATGAAGCGGCAAAAGGATATACCAAACCGTTGGAGCGCAAAATGAAAACCACTATCTTTGCAATGCCGTGACTTGGTGGCTCAACAGGCTTTTCGGACTGAGCCAAAAAAAGCCCATCGGAATAACCAATGGACTTTGCGGTGCGTACGAGATTCGAACTCGTGACCTCCTGCGTGACAGGCAGGCATTCTAACCTACTGAACTAACGCACCAAAGCGCTATAAACATAAAAACCAGCGGTGCGTACGAGATTCGAACTCGTGACCTCCTGCGTGACAGGCAGGCATTCTAACCTACTGAACTAACGCACCAAATAGCGCCTCTTTCGTATTAGCGGGTGCAAAGGTACGGATAAAATCCGAAACTACAAAACATTTTCAGACATTTTTTTGATTTCATCGCAAAAAACTCCTAAAACACGAGTTGCATGAGTATTGCATTGTGGTATTCACGCCCGTCGTAAAGCCAATCGGTGATCGTCATCGACGCCTGATAGCCCATCTTGCGGAACAGTTCAAGGGAAGCCTCGTTCCGCACATCGCAGAAGGCATACAGCTGATGCAGATGGAGCACATCAACCGCATAATCGGCCAGAGCCGCCAAAATGCTGCTGCCATAGCCCTGCCGACGGAAGGCGTCGAGGACTATCAGCCCCACTTCGGCGCGACAGTTACCGGGATCGAAATTCACCACGTCGGCAATACCGACAATCTCCCCTGCCCCATTCTCGACCATCATCCTGACCTGGCGGTCGACGTAGATGTCGTCGGTGGCATTGGCCACATACTCATGAAGGGTATAGCGCGAATAAGGCACGTTCGTGTTGCCGACATTCCACAGACGGACATCGTTCTCGATGCGATACAGCAGATCGAGGTCTTCAGGCTCAATGGCCCGTAACTTTATTTCCTGTTTCATCTGACAATCTCCCAAGGCGTAATAATCGTGTTAGTGTGAATATGATAGGTGCCGATGAAATGATGATCGGGCAACTGACGCATCATCTCTTCGTAGCTGAAGGACGCGGCATCGAAAACCACGATGCGCAGACGGCCGTCAGGCTGACCGGCTACTGCCGAAGCGAGCTCCTTATTATTATAATAGGTGGCGGCGAGCCCTTTGTGGCGGGCTAACTGCCGACAGGCATCGAGCATCGCCTCACTGCCGACAAAGACATACTCTGGCTGTTTTGACTGACGGCTCACGAAGCCCAGCGACTTCCTCAGCAAGCGGGTCTGCATCTGGATAAGCGCGATGAACGCCCTGAAATAGATGGCGATGCGCACAGGAAGTGTAAAGAGGAAATTGAGATTCCCGTAATGCTTGCGGAAGAAGATGAGCATCGCCTCGTAGAACACATGGATATAACGGAAAGAGCTCTTCTCGGTGCTCTCGCCCTTATAGTGCAGGATGGGCGAAGGGATATACCAGTTCTCAAAACCGCCCTTCAACAGTCTGTAAGAGAGGTCGATGTCCTCGCCGTACATAAAGAAGTCCTCGTCGAGGAGACCGATCTGATCCAGAGCCCGACGGCAAAGCATGCAGAAGGCACCGCTGATGACCTCGATGCGCCCAGGCTTGTCCCAGGGCAGATGACTCATATAGTAACGGCTGCTGAAGCCCAGCATCTTGCGGAAAGACACCATCGGCGTAGGAATAGCCCGTCGCGACTCGTTGGCCCTGCTTCCATCGGTATTGTGCATCATAACCCCTGCCCCGCCAGCCTGAGGATGGGCATCCATAAACTGCAACACATCGCTGATGGTATGCTCGCCGACAATCGTATCGGGATTGAGCAGCAGGACGTATTCGCCGCACGACTGGCGGATGGCGATGTTGTTGGCGCGGGCAAACCCCAGGTTATGATTGCTGTCGATGAAATGAACGTCAGGGAAACGGGCTGACAGATACGCCACACTGCCGTCCTTGGAGTGATTGTCGACCACGTAGATCTCGCCTTCAATACCCTCAAGCGCTTTCTGCACACTCAGAAGGCATTGCTCCAGATAATAGCAGACGTTATAGTTGACGATGACGACTGTCAGTTTCATGATTCCGTCTCCGCCTCGCAACGGGCCTCACTGGGATAGACAAACGGCAGACAGATGGCCAGAATGATGGCCATATAGCCGAATGTGGTATTCATAAACAGATAATAGAAAACCGTATTGAGCGGCATGGGCAGCAGCAAGATGGCCAGACGGATCAGTCCCCAACGGCGTAAGCCGTCGGCTTTGCGGGTGACCAGATCCTGATGTACCTTCTCGAACTTGAACAACCTCAGCGCCATGTAGACACAGGTCAGCGTGAGCAGTTCCATCAGCGTGGTCAAGAGAAACTCAGTCTGCTTTTCGGTAGCCATCAGGCCTGAAGGCAGAACGTCTGTCTCGAACAGGACAACGAGCACAACGGTGATGCCTATCATCGAAAACATGAATGTCTGGAGTTGTCGTAACGTTTTCTTCATATTTACTTTTCTTCAAATAATGTACGGTTGGTAATGGAGCGCCCAAGGGTCACCTCGTCGGTATATTCCAGTTCGTTGCCTACCGAGATTCCCCGGGCGATGACGCTGATCTTGACATCGTAGGCGGAGAGTTTGCGATAGATGTAGAAGTTGGTGGTGTCACCTTCCATCGTAGGACTCAGGGCCAGTATCACCTCCTGGATATTGCCTTCTGACACCCGCTGCACCAGAGAGTCGATCTCCAGATCGCTGGGGCCGATGCCGTCCATGGGCGAGATGATGCCGCCAAGCACATGATAGAGTCCGTGAAACTGCTGGGTGTTCTCGATGGCCATCACGTCCTGGATATTCTCGACGACACAGATGGTGGCTGCGTCGCGACGAGGATCGGCACAAATCGGACAAGTGTCGGCATCGCTGACGTTATGGCAGATGTGGCAATACTTCACTTCGTGTTTTAAACGATGGATTGCCTCTGCAAACTGCTCGATGTCGGCATCATCCTGACGGAGCATCCACAGCACGAGCCGCAGCGCAGTCTTACGCCCGATGCCCGGCAGTTTGGAGAACTCTGCGACGGCCTTTTCCAAGAGTTGTGAGGGATATTGCTGTTGTATCATAATGCTCAATGTTCAATGGTCAATGTTCAATCTCAGAGAGTTCCAGCCAGCGCATGGATTTCTCGTCGAGCTCATCCTTGAGCAACGGCAGGCGCTTGCTGATCTCGGTAATCTTCTCTACAGAGAGCGTTCCGCCGCAAAGGGCATCCTCCAGCTGGCGCTGCTCTTCCTCGAGTGCTGCGATGTCCTGTTCCAACTGTTCGAACTCGCGCTTCTCCTTATAGGTAAACTTCCGTTTGGTTTCCTGATGGTCTTTTCGCTCAGGGGCCTCTTGGACGGTTGCAGGCTCCTTTGCCTTCTTGGGTGCCGAATCCGTCTGCGACTGTAGGGCACTCCACTGACGATACTGGGTATAGTTGCCGGGGAAATCCTTGATCTCACCATTGCCCCGAAAGACCAGCAGATGGTCGACTACCTTATCCATGAAATAGCGATCGTGGCTGACGACAATCACACAGCCCGGGAAATCCTGCAGGTATTCTTCCAGTATCTGAAGCGTCACGATATCCAGATCGTTGGTAGGCTCGTCGAGCACCAGGAAGTTGGGATTCTTCATCAGCACGGTACAGAGATAGAGCTTGCGCCGCTCGCCGCCGCTGAGTTTATACACATAGTTGTGCTGCTGTTCGGGTGTGAAGAGGAAATACTGCAGGAACTGCGAGGCCGAGAAATGCTTGCCGCCGCCCATATCGATATATTCGGCGATGTCCTTCACCACATCGATGACCTTCTGCTGTTCGTCGAACTGCAAGCCTTCCTGCGAGAAATAGCCGAAGCGCACGGTGTCGCCAATGTCGAAACGGCCGGTATCGGGCGGAATCATGCCCAGCAGCATCTTGATGAAGGTTGACTTGCCCGTGCCGTTATTCCCCACGATGCCCATCTTCTCAAAACGGGAGAAGTTATAGTAGAAGTCCTTCAGGATGACGGTATCATCGAATGCCTTCGACACATACTGGCACTCGAAGATCTTGCTGCCGATATAGACATTGCGCGACTTCAGGCGCATCTGGCGCTCTTCGATACGCTGCTTGGCCACCTTCTCCAGTTCGTAGAAGGCTTCTTCACGATAGCGGGCCTTATGGCCTCGTGCCTGGGGCATGCGGCGCATCCATTCCAGCTCCGTGCGATACAGGTTGTTGGCTCTGGCAATCTCCGCCCGCCGGTTGTCGATGCGCTCCTGGCGCTTTTCCAGATAGTAGCTGTAGTTGCCGCGATAGGTATAGATGGTCTGATCGTCGAGTTCAAGGATCACGCTGCATACCCTGTCGAGGAAGAAGCGGTCGTGGGTAACCATGAGCAGCGTCTTGTTGCCGCGATTCAGAAAACCCTCCAGCCATTCTATCATCTCCAGATCCAGATGGTTCGTGGGCTCATCGAGTATCAGGAGGTCAGGATCGGTAATCAGCACATTCGCCAAGGCGACGCGCTTCTGCTGGCCGCCGCTCAACTGCCCCATCGGCTGGTTGAGATCACGGATCTTCAACTGAGTCAGTATCTGTTTGGCCTTGAGCACCTTCTCCGGATCTCCTTCATGATTAAAGCAGGCGTCAAGCACGCTTTCCGCAGGGTCGAACGCCGGCGACTGTTCCAGCATGCCCACCTTCAAGTCGCGACGGAAGATGATTTCGCCGGAATCGTAGCCCTCTTTTCCCGAGAGGATAGAGAGCAAGGTTGACTTGCCTGTACCGTTCTTGGCTATCAGGCCCACTTTCTGTCCTTCGGCAACGGAGAAACTGAGATTCTCAAACAGCACCAACGAGCCGAATGACTTCGTCAGCTGCTGGACGTCGAGATATGGTGTGTCTTTTGCCATTTACTTATTAACCAACTCTTTATTAATCTGTTCAATGTAATCTAATATCTCATCGCGGCCCTGCTTCTTTTCGGCAGAGGTGATGAAGATTGGCGGCAATTCCTCCCACGTCTCACTCAGCACCTTCTTATAGGCTTCCACGTTCTGGTTGGCCTTCGTCGCCGACAGCTTGTCGGCCTTGGTGAAGACGATAGCGAAGGGAATGCTGCTGGAGCCCAGCCACTGGATGAAATCGAGGTCGACCTTCTGAGCCTCCAGACGGATATCCACCAGCAGGAACACATTCACCAGCTGCTGTCGCTGAAGCAGATAGCCGGTGATCATCTGTTCGAGCTTCTGCAGTTCCGATTTCGAGCGCTTGGCAAAGCCATAGCCGGGCAGATCCACCAGATACCACTCATTATTAATAATAAAATGGTTGATGAGCAGCGTCTTGCCGGGTGTGGATGATGTCTTGGCCAGTTTCCGGTTGTTCGTCAACATATTAATCAGACTGGACTTACCCACGTTTGAACGGCCGATAAAGGCGTATTCAGGCTTCGTGTCCTTCGGACACATCGACTCTCTGGGAGCACTCAACACAAATTCTGCTTTCTTGATTTCCATCGCTGATATTTATTTTTGGGTGCAAAGATAGTTATTTTTCCCGAAAATATTTGGAAGTTCGCAAAATAATGCTTACCTTTGCAACGTTTTTCAAAACAATGCTTCCGTCCGTGAAGCATATCTATCACATTTTTACTTAAATTCCGAATCAGAATTTATACACCATTTTATGTATACAAAAGAAGAACTAGAAGCTATGGAAATACCCCAGCTGATGGGTATTGCTAACGATTTGGGCATTAATGTGTCCCAGAACAGCGCATTGGAGGATGTCATCTACGCCATCCTTGACAAGGCTGCTGAAAACAGCGCTGCCGCAGAACCGGCCGACGGGGCTACGAAGCGCAAAAGGACTCGTATCGCCAAGAAAGATACGAGCAAGGTATATACGGTGAAAGGAAAGGACGGCGAGAACCTCGACTCCAAGAGCAATCGCATCAGGAGCAAGGCCGAGGCACCGTCGCTCTTCTCCGACGAGCCACTTCATTTCCCTGACGACGACGAGCCGGCAGCAGAACAGCCTGCAGCAGAAGAAGTGAAGACGCCCAAGCGTCGCGGCAGAAAGCCGAAGGCTGCTGCAGTCGAGGAGGCTGTAGAGGCAGCAGAGGCTCAGGTACCAGAGGCGGCCCTCAGCATGGAGGAGGCTGTGCCCGAAGCTGCAGCCGACTCCAGCGAAGAGGATCAGGAGACAGCCAATGCCGTTCAGATGCTGCGCGAGAAGATGGCCAGCAGGAAAGAGAAAGAGGAAAGTTTCCAGCCAGTGGAAGGTTTCCAGTCAGAGGAGGTTACCGATGAGGAAGTCTGGGAAGGTGATCCCGGTGACGGCACCGACTTCATCACCATTGTCGACATCCCCATTGAGGACAATCAGGCTATCCCGACACTCGACATGTTTGACCGTCCTACGGCACAACAGCAGGTAGATGCTGAGGTTAATTACCCCAAAGAGCAGAATACGCCAAAATATGATTTCGAGGATTTCATCACAGGCAACGGTGTCTTGGAGTGTCTGACCGACGGCTACGGATTCCTTCGCAGTTCAGACTACAACTATCTGTCGTCGCCCGATGATGTGTACGTTTCTCCGCAGCAGATCAAGAAATATGGTCTGAAGACTGGCGATGTGGTAGAATGCACCGTTCGTCCGCCTCATGAGAACGAGAAGTACTTTGCGATGTCTACCGTCAAGAGCATCAACGGACGCGAGCCGTCAGAAGTTCGCGACCGTGTGGCTTTCGAGCACCTCACCCCACTCTTCCCCGAAGAGAAATTCACACTCTGTGGCGATAAGGCGACCACCAACCCCAGCGTTCGTGTGGTTGATCTCTTCTCTCCTATCGGTAAAGGTCAGCGTGCCCTCATCGTGGCCCAGCCTAAGACTGGTAAGACCGTGCTGATGAAGGACATCGCCAATGCCATTGCGGCCAACCATCCCGAGGCTTATATCATGATGCTGCTGATCGACGAGCGTCCTGAGGAGGTGACGGATATGGCCCGCACGGTGAATGCCGAGGTGATTGCCTCTACCTTCGATGAGCCCGCCGACCGTCATGTGAAGATTGCCGGTATCGTACTCGAGAAGGCCAAGCGCATGGTAGAGTGCGGTCACGATGTGGTGATCTTCCTCGACTCCATCACTCGTCTGGCCCGTGCTTATAATACGGTTTCGCCTGCATCTGGTAAGGTGCTGACTGGTGGTGTGGACGCCAATGCCCTCCAGAAGCCGAAGCGTTTCTTCGGTGCCGCCCGTAACATCGAAGGTGGCGGTTCGCTCACCATCATCGCAACGGCTCTGGTAGATACCGGTTCTAAGATGGACGAGGTGATCTTCGAGGAGTTCAAGGGTACGGGTAACTCTGAAATCCAGCTCAACCGTTCGCTCTCCAACAAGCGCATCTTCCCTGCTATCGACCTGGTGCTCTCTTCTACTCGCCGCGACGATCTGCTGCATGATGAGACCACGCTCAACCGCATGTGGATTATCCGTAAGTTTATTGCAGAGATGAATCCCGTTGAAGCAATGAATACCATCCGCGACCGTCTGGTAAGGACACGAAGCAATGAGGAATTCCTCATGTCGATGAACGGATAGAAAATAAATAATCCCTCGCCACTTGGCGGGGGATTATTGTATCTGTAAAGAAGCGATCTCTTACTTGTTCACCTGGAACTTGGTGTCGCCATCCTTGAAGAAGGCATTGATCTGCTTGGCTGCAGCGATACCGGCGTTGATATTAGCCTCGGCTGTCTGAGCACCCATCTTCTTGGGAGTTGAGAAGTAACGGCCCTCGAACTTCGCGAACTCATCGTTTGCATCAGGCATAATGTCGGTGACAAACTTCAGGTCTTCGCGCTCAGCCATCAGCTTGATCAGCTCAGGCTCGTTGATCACCTCCTTGCGGGCTGTGTTCACCAGCACACCACCCTTCTTCAGCTTGCCTACTAGCGCAGCATTGATGCTCTGCTTGGTCTCAGGCGTAGCAGGGATGTGGAGCGAAACGACGTCGCAGGTCTCGAAGAGCGCATCCTGATTAGCAACGGCGTGGACACCTGCCTGCTCGATCACTTCTGCAGGACAGTAAGCATCGTAAGCATAAACGTCCATTCCGAAGCCCTTGGCGATGCGAGCCACGTTGCGGCCTACATTACCGAAAGCGAGGATACCCAGCTTCTTGCCGAGCAGTTCTGAACCGCTCTTGCCGTTGTAGAAACCGCGAACCGCCATTACCAGCAGTCCGAACACCAGTTCGGCTACGGCGTTTGAGTTCTGTCCGGGCGTGTTCTCAGCTACCACGTTGTGGGCTGTAGCGGCAGCCAGGTCGATGTTGTCATAGCCGGCACCGGCACGAACCACAATCTTCAACTGCTTGGCGGCATCCAGCACCTCAGCGTCGACCTTATCCGAGCGGATAATCAGCGCGTCAGCATCCTTTACGGCATCCAGCAGCTGGGCCTTCTCTGTATATTTCTCCAGCAGCACCAGCTCATTGCCTGCTGCCTCAATCTCTGCCTTGATACCATTAACAGCAGCCGCTGCGAATGGCTTCTCTGTTGCAACTAATACTTTCATCTTATTTTATTAATTAATGATTAGCCTCGAATTCCTTCATGCATGCTACGAGTGCATTGCAGCCCTCGATGGTCTGGGCGTTGTAGCAAGATGCACGGAAACCACCAACTGAGCGGTGACCCTTCACACCAACCATACCCTTGCTCACTGCGAAGTCGAGGAAGTCCTTCTCCAACTCCTTGTACTCGTCGGCCATCACGAAGCAGAGGTTCATCAGTGAACGGTCCTCGACAACAGCCGTACCCTTGAACATCTTGTTGCGGTCGATCTCGCCGTAAACGATCTCTGCACGCTGCTGAGCCAGCTTGTCCATAGCCTCAACACCACCCTGCTTCTTGATCCAGCGCAGGTTCTCGAGAGCACAGTAGATGGGCACTACAGGAGGTGTGTTGAACATAGAACCCTTATCCACATGAGTACGATAGTCGAGCATCGTAGGAATCTCACGAGGAGCCTTGCCCAGCTTCTCATCCTTCACGATGATGATGGTAACACCAGCCATCGAGAGGTTCTTCTGAGCACCGGCATAGATAGCATCGTACTTGCTCACGTCAACAGGACGGCTCATGAAGTCAGAAGACATATCGGCAATCATAGGAACATTGACATCGAGATCCTTGCGGATTTCAGTACCGTAGATGGTGTTGTTGGTCGTGATGTGCAGATAGTCGGCATCAGCGGGAACAGTCCAGCCCTTAGGGATGAAGGTATAGTTGGCATCAGCAGAAGAAGCCACCTCTACCACCTCACCGAAAAGTTTTGCTTCCTTCATAGCCTTCTTTGCCCATACACCAGTGTTCAGGTAAGCAGCCTTCTTAATCAGGAAGTTGAAAGGAATCATACAGAATTCCAGACTGGCGCCACCACCAAGGAAAATCACTGAGTAACCCTCGGGCACGTCAAGGAGTTCCTTTACCAGAGCCACAGCCTCGTCAACTACAGGCTGAAAGTCCTTTGCACGATGGCTGATCTCCATCAGAGAGAGACCAGATCCGTTGAAATCAAGACACTGTTTAGCGGTTGCTTCGATAACCTCGCGGGGAAGCATCGAGGGACCGGCGTTAAAGTTGTACTTCTTCATTTTGATTTATTATTTTATATGGTTTAACTTCTTTGGTTCTGAAAAACGCTGCGAAATTACACTTTTTATTTCATTTGGCCAAATATTTGAGCAGAAATTCACAATTTTATTCGTTTTTCTTTCATTTTGTCAACTCTGCATGTCATTTTACTAGCCATTCGAACACCTTATTATATATATAGACTGCAAAAGTACAAAGAATCCCCCATATACGCAAGCCTTTAGTCAAGTTTAACTAGCAGCTGGATTACTGAAAGAATTATTCACATTTCCCGCAAAAATACCATCACCTTATGGCAGAAATAGACAAAAAGGCAATTCTAAGATCATTTTTTATCCGATTCTTGGCATCATATCGATAAAAATGATTATATTTGCAGCATCAAACCCACAAAAAATTCAATGAATGGAGATAATTTTGAACGAATATCACAAGAAAGCCAACGCCAAAATGAGGCAGAAGGTGGAATACTGGAAAGCGCATCCGCTTTCGCGCAGCGAGTCCTTGAGGAGATTGAAACTCTTGCGGGAACAACGAATTGCAAAACAGTCCAACTGGTAAGACTCTATAAAGGCACACAACAAGTATTTTGATGCTTGTCCTTATTGTATGATTGGCTTTGCCGAGAACCGAGACGGCAAAGTCTGCGCTGTATTAGTACAACCATTTATTGCCGATGCTCGTCTTGCAACGAAAGAGGAAATTCACGACGAGTTCCTGCGCCTTGGCTTCCACCCAGAGGATCATGGAGAATACTACACCAATGGACAGCACGATATTTTTGATGCTGTAGACGGCAATGTATTGATTGATGATGAAGGCAATATGTTTTTCATTGACACCATCATCTATCCGTCAGACACAGGCGGCTATGACACCTATCGCAGCCTTTCGCCACGATGCAGTAAATAACTCGCACACATACAATCTACTTGCCAATCCCGACAGCGGACTGCAACTCCAGAGTGATACTTACATTCTTAACGATCTGCTGCGAGAATACTTATCATCTGTCCCACATGATCGCTGAAGCCTCTATACCAATCCAATAACTCATACGACTTCACTTGAAAATTGGTAAAGGTATAATCAAGGAAGAATGGACAATTCTCTTTGAAAAGATAATAGAATGTGGGAATAGTCTCATTTCCTAATTCCTCACCAGTCTTGTCATGATAGGCACTAGAATACCCCAGGCTCTTGAGATAATCAAAGATTGCTTCGATACAGAATTGCTTCGTAGCTCCTGATTGCCCCTTGTAGCAATTCATATCGCCTGAGATAATCGTCTTGTATTTCTTCAAATAGGGCTCATATTCCTTCAGGGCTTCCATGAGAATCAGTGGATAATGCTTCGGCTTGTTCTGCTCCATCATCGTGGGCCATGCAGCCATAATCAGCTTATCTTCAACCAACAAAGGCAGGAAATAGCGGTGCTCGGGATTGAACCATTCGGGAACGATAGCCTTTAATTCAGACTTCCATATAACCCCAAGTCCTTTTTGGTCTATATCTCCAGTCCACACCATCTCGAATCAACATTTTTCGCATTAAACGGTAGAAAAGTACCAACGTTCATTCTGTGAGTGATAAACAGAATAAAGATTTAACATATTTAACTTTTCAAAACCACAAAAGCGAAGTATTCGTGCGATTATCAGGAGTGATTTTGATGAATTGTTCCATAGAAAAGCATGAATAATTGTCATGTGTAATCTATAATTAGGCTTCAAAAATGAAATATTTTCAATTGTTGACGTTATTATTTATTAATTTTACGAATTGTTGATGTTCATGTGAAATGTTTTTTGTATTTTTGTGGCATTAAAACCACATACGATGGAAGAAAACAAAGATTTAAATCGGATTAAGGTAATGTTGGCCGAGAAGAAACGAACAAACAAGTGGCTTGCTGAGCAACTGGGTGTCAATGCAGCCACTGTAAGCAAGTGGTGTACCAATTCCTCCCAGCCGTCTTTAGATATGTTGAGCAAAATAGCAGAAGCCTTAAAGGTGGATTATACAGAACTTGTAAGAATTAAGCGCATTCATGGCGAAGAAAAATAACGGAAAATATGATTCTGGGGTCAACATCATGGGTAGTGTTCCAAACTACAATGTGATGCTTGACTACATCAGTGATACATACGGTAACACTGAAGGCAGTACTGGTGCCTTTGAGTTCAGAACAGAGAAGTCTTTGCAACGGTTTGTGTCTGCGATAGAGTCATGTATTCTTAAATTTAGGAATGACACTCACAAGAAGATGTTTTTCGATGCCATTGGGGATAAGGCATTTTCTGTGCAGGAAAGACTGGTTATCCTGTTCTGGCAACTAACCTATTCCAATCTTCTCTTCTCCCGTATAACGGCAGAGGTATTCATGAAAGCCGTCTATTCTGGTCGTGTCACCATTACTGCTGAAGAGATTACCAATTTCTTGCGTTTTATAAAGGAAACGGAGAGTGGAGAGTTAGATTGGAGTGAAGACACTATTAAGATTTCAGGAAGCAAGTATCTCACCATCATGAAGAAGTTGGGACTTGCTGATGGTGCTATCAAAAAGTGTATAGTTCATCCAGTCATCACAAACAATCTATTTGTTTACTATATTCGTTTCATTCAGACTGTATCAGATGACAAGACTCTGCACAACCCTTATATCATTTTCTCGTTCAACGAAGAACAGAACCTGATTAGTCGATTAAAAAAGATTGAGAACATACAGCATTGGGATGTCACCCAAATAGGTAATGAAATAACTATTGATTTGAAATAACATGGTATCTACTTATATTCAAGAACACAACCGGTTATTCGGCGACCTGACGGCGGCGTTGGGGCGTGACCTTGCCCACTTGTCTTCTGAAGCAAATGGTGGAAGAAGTATTCTTTTCGTATATCCACCCGTTGACGAAGAGAAATATATAGAGGAGGCAAAGCAAAGGTACACCGATGGATATGAGTTCATTGATCTTCGCCAGCTCTTTGTGGAGTTTGTCGATTCTAAAGGACTTGACAAGTTCAAACGACAATTCAAGAATATGGGTACGGAAGTTTTTGTCAGCCAGAACTACACTGAGGGAACTTTTTATAGTTTTCTGATGAAACGGATCGTAGATTCTGCTGCAAAAGGAGTCTCTCCGATATTGATACATACGGGCGTCATCTACAAGATGGGGTTCTCCAATCAAAATATCATGGAAGATCCGAATGTGATGAAATTCCAGAAACCGCTTGTTTTTTTCTATCCTGCTGTGACGAGGAATGAAACTATCTATTTTCTCAACCTGCAGCCAGCTTCAAAATATCGCTGTGTGGTTATTATGTAATACATATATATTATATTAGATATTAGATTATGACAAAGATAAAAGATATACTTTCAATTCGTCTCGATGATGACATCAAGAGTGTAATAGACCTCAACCAGCAGGACGAGGGCAGCATCATGGATGAACTTGACGGTTTCATCCTGACAGAGAGCCTTGCAAAACATTTGGCAGATTTCTGTGACTTCTTCACATCAAACACAACCCAACCAGGATTATGGCTGAGTGGCTTCTATGGTTCAGGAAAGTCATACTTCTCCAAGATGATCGGTTTCCTCCTGAAGAACCCAACTCTTCAAGGGACTTCTGTCCGTGACCGTTTTCAGAACAAACTGATAGGAT
>Ga0247608_10005245_pt1 | contig 14102 bp, 12 predicted proteins | sample 176DNAGHGlowgp2_FD_193490 | JGI IMG/M metagenome (GOLD analysis project Ga0247608, IMG submission 193490) | Sheep rumen microbial communities from Palmerston North, Manawatu-Wanganui, New Zealand - 1766 DNA GHGlow gp2 | ecosystem: Host-associated > Mammals > Digestive system > Stomach > Rumen ...
CCAATGATAGGCTTAAAAGGTTTCTTCCCCTTCTGTCGTCTTTCGTTGTTGATACGAGAAACATAGTCGAAGAACTCCATCATACCAAACATATTACCATTGTCTGTAATTGCCATGCCAGACATATTGTCTTTGATGGCAGCATCAACCAGTTCCCTTATGCTAGCGCACCCATCATTTATTGAATAATGGGTGTGCACATTCAGATGTACAAAACTTTGAGTTCTCATATTTGTTCAATTTTATTGTTAATCCCATAAATTGCGATAAAATTTACGGAACAAATCAAGCCCTTGCTCGATTCTTCGTTCCTCATCCTCTGTATATGAAGCTGCATATTTCAATAACTCAAAGGCATCTATCATCTTCTGGATGGCATTGTTCCACTCGCACATACCTTTGAAGTCGGGACAATAGCCATGTTTCTCAAGCGCCTTAAACGACTGTAAGCGTGGCACAATAATCTGTGACAAAGTATGGTAAGTGTTCCATACCTCTTCAACAGGGTAGTCATGTTTGTGACTCCATTTTTCAGTGTTGTCTGTTTTTCTTTTCATCATACTCGCAAAAATTCATTTTTCCCAAATTGTACGAATTATGGTGCAAAATAAACAAAGACCTCCGCCAACTGGTGGCAGAGGTCTTTGGGAAAAAGATATTATTTGAAGAAATCTATAACTTCAGGATTACTTCTTTTAGTTCTTTTATTTCTTTGCAAATACCTTCTATAATATCGTTGTCATTATTGCCAAATTGAGAAAACACTTTTTTCCCAATCCAAGCATTCACAGAAATGTTATAATTACGTCCATTCAGAATTTCCTTTAATTTAAGGACTTCTTTATCTTGGTTTTTGTCATAACCCTTATTATCATAGTCAATGTGTCTTATTGCTATATAACCTTTCTCTTTATCTGTTATCGTTATTCCATATTGATTATTCAACTTATACCTATGGTTCTTTTCTTCATAGGCCTCAAGATTGCATTCTGATATAACTTTTTCTACGAGAATCCTCACATCCGATATCTTTATTTGTCTCTTTTTATTGCGGATTCTCTCTTCATATTTCTTGATCTGTTCAGTACACTCTTTGCATATTGATTCAATATCTATATCCTTATAGTTTGTGATACTAAAAAGGAATGGGATAATGGAAGCAACAAGATTCAACTCTTCACTTGTTTTATATGCTGGGTGTGGGATACCAATACATAGTTTTCCATTAAGAACACCTACATAAATATTACCACAAACTTTCTTGTATTCGAACTGGATATTTTCTGACGTTCTTGACAAATTAAAGAGTCTTTCAAAACAGTTCTTTCCACTAAGGAATATCAAATGTTTGGGATTTGTTATATTTATTAAATCAAGTGTATATGGAATTGTCATTTTTAATAAGGAATCGCTAATTCCATCAGCTTTTTTTGTACTGAAAAAAGATGCGTTCGTGACAATAATTTTACTATCATCTTCTATTATTTCATTCAAATTAGTCTGTGACAAGCATCTTTTCAAGCCATTCCAATATCTCCATTCTCTATGATTCTCCCATGAGGATGGTTTACCTTCTTCCCTACAGTAATTCCCTTTAAGCAAATGATTTTCGTCTTTATTATTATGGTACAAGTATGACCAGTTTTTATTTTCACATTGCTCCTTGTAAGTACCTCCACTACCCGGATTAATTCCAACAATCATCAATTCCGGTTCTTCTGAAATCAGAGAAAGATCAGATTGGGTATAATATGCTAGATTTACCTCCTTACGACTCGCAATTTCATGATACTCTCTGACGGTTTTTTCAGCCCATTTTACAATTTCTTCTTGAATGTTCATAACTTCGTCGGGATTATAATTAGAATACATCTGTTTGGTAGATTTGTTTCACAGTTATCTCATCTTTATCTAACTGGTAGAGGCCAGAAGGCAAATCATCTTGGATTACCTCTCGCTCATAATAATCCATATCCTCATCTACTAAGACTTTCTTATAAAAAGTTTGCTCGTCTTGATTGATTCTTCCAATAAAACCTTCGGGAATCTCAAAAGTCTCGCCATCATTTACTTCTATTTGATAAGCTTCTAGGCCTTGTTGTTCAAGAAGTTCTCTCGTATTACTATCATCATAATAGTCCAGACCATAATCTTCGCAAATACTTTCAATGGTTGGCATTATTAATACAAACATAACAATAAAAATTAAAAGTTAAACATTTTACAATATTTCTCTTGCTATCCACGCACTAGCTTCTGCATCTGGGAGGTCGTTATTCATTTCTCTGATACATAATAATGTTCAGTATTCTGAACACCGTCAAAATCACGGAAGATTATCTTCATGTATCATACTCCTTTTGTAATATGCTGTCTATTATAGGATATATTTCAGTTTCATCCTCATAGGGATGGATGTTATAGAAACTATTTCCAGCCAGCATTGCCGAGAGGCTTGTTCTATTCTTGTTGTAGAAGATATGACAAGGTATCTGGAAACGTTCAGCATATGCCAGCTCATAACCAACTCCCAGAGACGGACAAGTACATTCTGCTATCAATACGTCACTTTCACGCAGCCAATTAGTATCTTGGTTGTATATCTCTGTTACAGTTTGCCCCTCTTCTGACAAATTGAGGTTGCCGACATGTTCAGTCAGCACAACGTCAGTCTTCTGAATGTATTTAATCAGGCGTTCATATAAGTTAGCATCAATACGTCCGCCTCGAATTGAACCTGCAAAATATACTTTCATAATGATGATAATGGTTTTTAAGTCTTTCTTGTGAAAGTGTGTCAACATACTATCGGGTCAGGACAGAACTCTCTTCGCTTGCATTTCTTGCAATGCTTTCCTATCCATACTTCGTCAAACTGGTTCATTGCCTGTTCTACGATTTCAGGGTTGTCAGTCAGTATGCCAGCCTCAAAATTCCGCTTATCTTCGCCTTTCATTCCAATGCCGGCACCAGTGAGATTAGCACTGCCTACATAAACCTCCTTCCCGTCGAAAACCATCATCTTGAAGTGCACACGCGGACAAAGCACACGCTCCAAACGATCATATAGTACGGGGTACTTGTCAAAGTCCTCGCGGAAGTTCGGTCCCGGTTCTTTAGCATGAATGAGCCGCACCTCCACGCCACGCCTTATGAGCATAGCAATAAGAGCCAGGAACGGTTTCTTTTCCTTGCCTATCTCTACATAGAGGTCTTTTATGTCTGCAGTACCAATCCAAAGCATGTGCTTCACGGATTGAACCCGCGAAAGCACCTCTTTGTAGTGGGCGGAGTTGGAAATATATGTGAGCATTACGATTTTTGCAATTGTTTAATCAAATTATCCAATGCTTCTGTAAATTGTGATGTATCAGAGGCCATTTCTTGCGTCGGCCAAAAACAATACCACTTTTCCTCTGGGGCATCTTTGCTCTCGTCTTTGACAATAGGCTCGCATTTTACTAAATCTTCTATCATGCGGACATAGCCTTCTCTGTGCCATTGGAAGTGGTGTTCTTTGTTGTCGTATTTATAAGTGAACTGTATATCCCAGCCCCATACGAACTCATTATCTGTTTTGTTAAAACAATCGTTTTCTAATATTAAATTTCTTTTTAATCCTGATAAAATTTTATTTCTAAAAAAACAGCGATCTTGATTAGTATCATCGTCAAGAATTATCCCTTCTTTATTTCCACCATATTGATATAAGGCTCTATGTTGTTTATTATACCACCTAATTCGGCATCCTATTTGGTAATTGGCGACATAATTAAGCAGTTTACTCTCATAAAAGTTTTTATACATCAAACAGTCATTATCACGTTTATCAATTCTTAATTCACCCATCATTATATTATGAACAGCGTTTTTCCAACCTGTCTCTAATAATATATTATTTTTCCATGTATTATAGCTATTATCAAAAACATACTTCTCTTTTTCTATATAATCCCAAAAATTTTCTACATGAAAAAGAACGGCTTTTAATAATGAAGCATCTGTTTTATATTTTTCTTTTTCTGTGTCTTTGACTCCATTTTCATCAAAGTACTTCTGTGCATTCACCCATTTCGTATCAAAATCACACCAATCATCTCCTATGACTTCTTTTGTAAACAAGAATCTGATTGCACCTTTAAAGAAGGCATATTTCTCAGCCTCAACAATTATTTCTTCCCAAGTCTTTCCATCAGGGCGTGTTTTTCCGTTAAGGATTTGCTTAGCTTTGGCGATTTCTTCTTTCAACTGATCGGATGGATTGGCAATACCTTTGTCCGATAGCATTTTATAGAAAGAGTAATTTTCGTCAGGACTGAATTTGTCATGAATCTCTTTCGCTCGCTTACAATATGCAGCAAATGTATCATATCCTGTGACATAGTTTTCTGCCATATTCCATGCAAATCTCATAGCATTTTTATCACCGTCGAACAAGACATAAGTAAAAATGACAGCCAAGAATTTATATTCGGATTTGTCCGATACTTTTATTGTATCATTGGTCCAATAAGGGTCTATTTTGGGGACTGTTGTCAGGGCATACGCTAATGAAGAAAAAGCATTTTCTTTCTCCAGTACCTTTTTTACAGGTTCAAATGGAATAAAGTCAGCATAAATATCTTTGCTGTTTAAGGACTTCAAGTCGTTAGCCATTTGTTCTTCATCTGTGCCATATGCTGCCCAATAACCCGCCAAGAAACGAACAATAAATTTAGTTATGCTTTCATCGTAATTTTCAGGGTGTTCCTTATCCCAAAATACTTCTGTCCAGTTTCTGTCCATAAAATATTTCCACTTTGCTTTGAAACTGTCTTTAGGTGAAGCGTCACAGTTAGGGAAACATTTATCTTCAAATTCAACATTTTCTGGCAAGATTTTCTCCATCCTCGCTTTCAAATTCTCGAAAGCAGTCAATGGTTTGCCACGAGAGTTCATTTTCAGATAAAGATTCTCGTTCAAACCGTTGGATTCCAAATCAAAGAAAAAGAAAGTAACCTTATTCAGATCTGGATAGTCAGTTATTTCCTTACATTTTTCGTGAATGGCATCTAACATATTCAACATACCTTCCACGGTCGGGTCTTTCTCCCAATAATTCATAAACCAGGAAGAATCCTTTATAACATCAGAAACGTTTTTGTCATTTGGAATGACCCATTCTTCGCTTGTAATACTTTTGCAAAAGTCTGATGCAGCACGCCGCGTGTCGTATGAGAATTTAGACAAATCAAGTTCTGTATTTGTTTTTCCTGTTTTTTGACCATAAAGATACAACAGGAAAAGCGTTGTCAATCGTTGCTGACCATCAACGGGAATGAAACAGATCGTTTCTTTGCCGTCGATAATTCTCCTTTCTTTAGAACCAAACACAAGGTCAAAGTGAACATCCTTGTCACTGAAAATGTCAGTCAACAAATTGTTTCTAACGTCAGTTGCTTTTTTGTCTGTTCTCCCTTGGGCATAATCACGTTGAATCATTGGGACCAATATTCTATCATATTGATCCAACAACTCTTTAAAGGTATATTCTTGATATTTTGATGTGTTATTGCTCATTGTCAAAGAATTTTTTTATAGTTTGTTCAAGTTTGTTTTTGTAAGAGTCTCGGTCGTCTTTATCCCAAAATGCCATTTGCTCAGGCTTTTCAGAATAGAATTTCATAAACACATTCATACTGCAAGCAGGAATGAAACTGCCTTGCTGATAATACTCTTGAAGTTTCTGTCTCTTTTCAAAAAAGAACTTGTTGCCAATACCACGATTGTCGTGAGCCGTAAGAAGGGTTAAGTTCTGAATGCCCATTAAATCATCGCCAGCTGCAAAATACTTTGCTCTTTCTTCTTCAATGATTTTCGTGTCTTTTTCTTCCTTATTAATGACATCAATAAGAATTTTGAGATTTTCGTTATCTTTGAACTTCTCAACAGCTTTTTTCAAGTCATCATCATTTTTGGGATTTTGTGGTGATATATGCTCAACATCCCATTTATACTTATGAAGATTTGCAAAAGAGAACTTGACAGCCTCTTGTGGCCTTTCATTCAGAGTTGCGATATTGAACAGCAGTAGTAAATTGAAAACCTTGGCTTTATTATCATCATACCGTAGTTGCATAAAGCCATCTGGATAGTCAATGTGATTCTTACATTCATCGACAAGCCATTTCTTGAATTCATTTTTTGACTTTTCTTCGCAAAACTTCTTGTAGATTTCGCATAATGTTTTTCCTCCATTGGCAGCTCTGTGATAACCGATGAGATTGTACATTACAGAATCATTAAACCATCCTTCCATAATATGGAATACTTTTCTAACCTTTTCCCATATTATCTTTGATTCCTTATAAGAATCTTCGCTTTCATTTCCATTTATCAAATCATCATTGAAATAGAAGAATGTTCTAAAAGGTTCATCAGTACGGTATTTGTCATTTTGCTCACTCGACTCAAGCATTAAATCAAACAGCAGATTGATGCAAGATGAGGGTTTCTCTTTATTACCTGCAAGAAAATACCAGAAAACATCTTGCCTTAATGTGCGTTCTATTTGGTCAAATTCATCGGCAAGCAAGCGTTGCTCTACTTCGCGGTGGAAAATATCTTCCTTCCCTACTTTGTTCAAGAACAAAGCTTTGATAAGTTCTGCATTCGTAAGAGCAATTTTACCTGAATTAAGATTGTTGAAAATATCATGTTCTTGCTCTTCGGAAACGTCTCCAACATTATAGAAAATGAACTTTGTCTGTTCCATAATCTTATTGCGAAACACCTCGATGTCTATTTTAACATCTTTTGGATTAATCCATTTCTTTTCTTCATCAGTTCGTTTCTCTATATGAATCCACCTGTCTATGAAATGTTTTGCATTAGTCAAATGATATATTTCTATATTATCATTTTTAACATTGTCCCTATTGTCACAAGTTTCTATGTATGATTCTCGTTCATATTCAAGAAATGGTATTTGCTCATTCTCCAATGATTTCAAAATCAAATAAATTGTGGTTAGCCGTTGCTGTCCATCAATGACAATCCATTCCCCCTTAAGTAAGGTTTCAACATCTTCGATTGAATTAGCCTGCTTTATTTCAGCAAGCAAATCCTTTTTTCGCTCTTTTACGACTAATGGTTGTAGACAATAGAAATCGCCATCAACTCCTTTACTGAACTCCCAAATATCATTTAGCAAGTTTTCAATTTGCAAATACGTCCAGCGATACCCTCGCTGATAACTTGGTATAAAAAACTTCATTCCAAGAAGTTCATTTACCGATTTTAGTTCAATCTTATTTTCTGCCATAATGATTTATCTTTTCTCTTTTCTCTTTTTTACAATATTTCTCTTGCTTTTATATTGTTTGTAATTATCTTTAATTTGTGCAATCCGTGTAATTGGTCTTAATCCGTTGTCGAAAAGTCAATCCTGTCAATCCATGTAATCTGTGGTCGTTAAATCTGAGAATCATGGTTCAGGAGTGCTATAGCCCTGTCAGCGATATCACGTGTAATGCCGTCATACGGGTCTGTCAGTATGAAATAGGACGACTGGGATTTCAGCCCTACAGCCTCATCATCTATGATGACATAACGCACGTTGCCGTCAGTATGTTCTGCCAGCCATGACGCAATCTCTGTACCCTTGCAGTGCCCCATTGCTGGGTCTATGTCATCAAGGTCAGCACCAAGCAGCCACTTATCGCTGACATGAGAATCTGTCACGTCTATCACCCTTCCGGGCAACTGCCTGCCAGTCCACATTCTCTGCATGGCATCCAGACCGAGCACCTTCCACGAAGACTCTATTACGATGTCAGCCTCCGTCTCATCGATAATCCGTTTCAGCCAGCGTACGCATTTGGGGTCAAACAAAGCCCCATATTCATCCCGCCACGGCTTACCCTGATACATCAGGTAGTTCTGATAATGCTCAGTGTTCAACACACCGTCAAAGTCGAGAAAGATTATTTTGTTCATAAACGTCACTCTTTATAGAATATGCTTTCACTAACTCACTCTTAAAAACTGAAAATCAGCACACTATCGGGTCAGGACAGAACTCTCTTCGCTTGCATTTTTTACAATGTTTACCCATCCATACTTCATCAAACTGGTTCATTGCCTGTTCCACGATTTCAGGGTTATCAGTCAGTATGCCAGCCTCAAAGTTCCGCTTATCTTCGCCTTTCATTCCAATGCCGGCACCAGTGAGATTAGCACTGCCTACATAAACCTCCTTCCCGTCGAAGACCATCATCTTGAAGTGCACACGCGGACAGAGCACACGCTCCAAACGATCATATAGAACAGGGTACTTGTCAAAGTCCTCGCGGAAGTTCGGTCCCGGTTCTTTAGCATGAATGAGCCGCACCTCCACGCCACGCCTTATGAGCATAGCAATAAGAGCCAGGAACGGTTTCTTTTCCTTGCCCACATTCACATACAAATCTTTTATGTCAGCAGTACCAATCCAAAGCATGTGCTTCACGGATTGAACCCGTGAAAGCACTTCTTTGTAATGGGAAGAGTTGGAGATGTATGTGAGCATTATGAGGCTTTTATCGATAACCATATTTATTCTCAAATTCTATAATTACAGTCTTGAAATTATCAGGAAGATATTGCATGGCACGTTCTCTCAATTCAAAATGAACACCAAAGAAAGCTTCAGCAATACTGCCAGTTATACATCCAATAGTATCGCTATCCCCTCCTATTGAAATAGCATTTCTGACACAGTCTTCAAAATCATTACCATCAAGGAATGATACGATTGCCTGTGGGACGCTGTCCTGACAAGTTCCACCCCAAGTATAAGACGACCTTATCTCATCACATGTGAATCGGAGATTATAGCCGAAAGCACTCTCGATTTCATTACGAATCTCTTCTTTGCTGGCTCCCTGACGCGCCATCAAGACACATAATGCTGTAGCCTGTGCGCCTTTGATTCCTTCTGGATGGTTGTGAGTACATTCTGCGCTTTCTTTTGCCTTAGCAAGCACTTCTTTCTTAGTATTGAATGCCCATCCCACAGGCCCAACACGCATAGCAGAGCCATTGCCGCAACTGTTGTAAGGACGATAATCACCCTGACGATTTGACCTGACGATCCATATCTTAAAGCTTTCACCATAGCCTCCCATTGGCCAAGGATTCTCATAGCCATAACGGCTATAGTACTTAGCAACTTCACCACCTCTCAGAATCCACTCCGCTGTTGCAATGGTCAAGATGCTATCATCGGTAAAGCTACACTTGTCACTAAAGAACTCAAAGTCCTTCGTCTTAATGTTTCCGAACTCGTAGATGCTACCCACGATGTCACCAATAATACTGCCTATCATAACATTATTTATATGAATGTTTCATGTACTCAAGTCCTTGATATCTGCCGTTTCAATCTACAAAGACACCTTCACATGCAAAACACGTGAAAGCACTTCTTTGTAATGGGCGGAGTTGGAGATAAATTGCAACACTTTATTCAATAGTTTTTATTGTCATTTTAGGATTGTTCTTTTGTAAAGCATCCAATATCCTGTTACGAGCATCTGTCTCAAACTTTATAATCTGCGCTTCGCCCCAATCACCTTTTTCCTTCACAATATCCATCATCTCCAATAATTTCAAACTCAATCCGTTCTTAATTTCTTCAATAAGTCCAAAATTATCTAATTTTGCCTTTGGCATGTTATTACTAAACTTCGAGTTCATACCTCTACTGATAAGACAAAGATTTCCGAAGTCGTCAAGTCCTTTTTCGTTGAGATTATCATATCCAGGCATTGGATTTTGTGGATAGAAGTGTTCTACAGATGTTCTATATGTAAAATCGAACTTTGGAAATTTATGAGGATTTTTCTTCCACGTTATATAGTCATAGAAGTTAAACACATAGTTCGGCACATTACATCCAATATCTATGTTTCCCCAATTTATCGTATGATTGACGGCATTGAAATCATTATTATAAATAATGGCTTCAAAATCTGTTCTCTCATCCGCAAGATAGACATCCAACATATAGGTACATGCTAACGTATACAATTTGTCTCTGAAGATTATAGGATCACTGATATCATTATTATACACGTAGAACAATATTGCATTTAGCCAATGCTTATAAATTTGAGTTGGAGCAGAAACATGGAACATTGCTTCAAGCATACGAATATCCTTGCCAACATCGGTTTCGTCCTCATAGTCACCAGAGAATGTACAGACATAACTAGCCCTGTTATTGTCATACTTACGGATATTTTTAAGGCTCCAGTTCTCTGTACCATTCAGATATTCTCTTTTAATAATATACTTATCAAATTTTACACGAAGAGACAATAACTGCATGATAAAACGCTTGACAAACATCTGTCTTTCACCTTTATCTGAAAGAGATTTAAAAATATCCTGAAATATAGGTATCAGACGCTTATCATCCAACTTGATTTTTTCATCCAATTCATTTTGATGAAACTCAAAGTCATGATATGTAACCTTTAGAACTTGCAACAAGAAGTTTGGAAAAGTAATTATAGAACCAAATCTGTCCTGCTTACCTTCGTCCATATTACCATCACGAGGAAGTTCATATCTTATATTTGACTTGCTGTCACGTAAAAGATCTGCCAAAGTATGCAAATATACATCATCTTCACCATTAGTGTTACTTTTTTCCACAGCAACAAATTCCTCTTTCAGTTCGTCAAAGTCATCAAATAACAATTCATTCCATTTATCTGAGAACATTAACTTTCGATGTGATACATTGAAATTCATCTGGACATACGAACTCATATCAGAGCATGCTTCCCATAACGTATGAAACAAAAAATGATCACTCTTATTCAGGTAACTCATGAGTATAGCTTTCAAGACTTCATGCTTTTCCAACTGCTCACCACGAGTATTCATTATTTCGAAATAATGATTTAGTTCCGTATCCTGTGGTACCGGAATCCGAATAATGACAACTTTCTCAAAAAGATAATTGGCAAACTCGTTCAATGACAATCCCCTATCATTTAATATTTGGATAAGGTTCTTATCCATAATCCTATACACATCATTAATATTATGAGCTACAGGATGATCTGAGAAACTATTTTTCTTTAGAAAAGTTAAAGCATCGTCCGCCTCTTTACGGTGATCATAGGACAAATTAGCCTTTTGATACCAGTTCGCCACACCTAGTTTATTCAATAGAGTTGTCAAAATATTAAGTGTGGTGAGTCTTTGCTGACCATCTATTGTCTCATAATATTCATAACCATTGTTACAGCGGGCAAAAACAACAGCAGAACCAATGTAATAGTTCTTTTCTCTATTTTCTTTTGCAAAGTCTGCAATATCCACAATAAGTTGTAAGGTTTCCTTCTCTCCCCAGTCATAATTTCTCTGATATATGGGAATAACATACTTGTCATTTGACAATAAATCCTTAACTGTAAGTCGTGTTATATCGTGGTTAATCATTGCCATAATATTTATTAAGTTCTTTGAATATATCTCTTATTGCCTCGCACCCAGAACATTGTTTACCAGAAACACCTTCTAAGTCAAGATTAATAATATCGTATGGTGTTTGAGCATCATGAACATGTCCAAATAGGCTGTTCCAATCCGAAGCATAATTATCAATCGACGCCAATTGGACCGCTGCATGCCGAAGTCTTAGGCCGTATGACCAAATGAAAAACTGAGGAACGACTTTGTCTAGTTCTTCTTCTCCGAAACGATCTATATAGTAAAGTAAAAGAGTGTAAAACATCTCTCTTACATACTTGTCACCAGTTCTACCAGCACCATTATATTGATGTATCAATCGTAAAATTTCCCCAGCTTTACTGCTTTCGGACAGTGTATTTTTGAGATCTCTGACATTCTGGTACAGGTGCATATAATGGCGAATCATATCAAAGAACCTACTTCCATTAATTATTTGATCATCAAGATTAAAAGGATATTCGAACGTTCCTCCATCAATGATTCTTGTAGGATCACTATTATACATGTTTGAGAATATGTGGGCAACAACTTCCATTTGATAAAAAGGGTATCGTTTACCATCCATCAGAGAAATCCCCTTAAAAACATCTGTATGATTTTTGGAGAAATAGCGTGCCCACTTACCCTTAGACCATCGTTTAGCTCGGAAAAGAGACAGAAAAACATCTTTTAGGAATTCCGTTTGCTTGCTCTGCCATTCATCAATATTTACCATATCATCCTTAGATAAGGAACGGATTTCCCGAAGATGATATGCTTTTAATAAGTCATGGGGAGCCAAATCTTTACCACGAGCATTTTGGGAATCAAAGAATTGGAAAGCCTCGGAGATGCTTTTAAGCTTCACCACTACAAATTCACATTTTGTTAGAAGAAAATCTAGCAGTGTTTTGTCTAAATCCATCTTCCTTCTCTCAATGGTATGGAGATTTTCTATCACATTGTGAAGTGAATATCTATTATGAAATGATATTATATGTGTAAACTTCTCTATCTTTGAGGATATGTCATTATAACTTTCTTTTATCTTATCATCATTCAATATTTCAAGCATCTGTGAAATCAGCAACACTAATGTCACTATACGCTGTTGTCCATCCACAATTTCATTTCCATGTAGGACAAGTGTTCCTAAACGATAGTGTTTCTTATTTCTAAACGCTATTAAATCTGAGATGAGCTGATTAACATTCTTTGCTGTCCACTTATATGGTCTCTGATACTTAGGTATCTCAAGCATATCAAACGGAAGTTCTCTAATCGTTTTAATGCCAATCTCTGGGGTTTGATCAACATTTTCTGATATTAAAGAATAGGAACGATCTATTTGTATCTCAAGCTTCTCCTGCTTACTGAATAGCTCATGATGTTCGTTAACATACTGCTCAATAATTGAGTCAAAGATGTTTATGATTATATTGAAAGCATCATACAACTCTGATGGACTTCCTATATACCTATTCAATACACATCGCCCCTTCTGTCTATGCTGCCAATTTTTCCATTCTAACTCTTCCATATCTTTTGTTTGCTCATATAAGTATCTAATGAACTCACGATACTCATCCAAAGAATATTTTCCTTCAAAATGGAGTTGTACATATCCATCATAGTATTCATAATGAACATAGTCATCATTTATAGGGGTATTTATTTGTATATAGCGACTTTGTTGCCATGAACGCTTACGACAATAAGCATTAATACGCTTCTTTTTACCATATATTTCCTTTATGGTAATTGTTACGTTATTTACTAATTCTTGATCAATTGGTACAGACATGTATATTAGTTTTTAATTATAGAAATAAGTACAATATATAAGAAGAGAACGTAATACACTTCTTTGAAAGTTTTCATGTAAGATCATTCTCTCTCTATTCTTATCAAACGACGATAGCTTTAGACGTAGGAATTGACATCTAAGGGGGCAAATCTACGACATTTGACCGCTTAATGCATTTAGGAGTATGACAAAATACTTTGCTCATAATGATTTTGTTTCGAGTTATTAGTTATTAAAGATTCACTACATATTTGGGAGTTTGCCCGAGAATAAGTGCAAGTCATACATAATGGTATTATGCTCGATTATTGCTTATCTGCGTACAAATGTAGTGAATTAATTGCGAACTTGCAAACTTTGAGAGCAAAAAGTAGGAAAAAATCTCTTTTCTCTTTTCTCTTTTTTACAATATTTCTCTTGCTATCCATGCACAGGCTTCTGCATCGGCGAGGGCGTGGTGGTGATTCTCCAAGCAATAACCACAGACGGCGGCGACAGTGTGGAGCTGGTGGTTTTCTAAGTCAGGGAGGACCTGACGGGAGGCACTCAGGGTGTCGTGGAACTCGTAGTCGGGGTAGTCCATCTGATAGCAACGGAAGACTGCCTTGAGGCAGCTCTCGTCGAAGGCTTTGTTGTGGGCAACGAGAGGCAGGCCCTCTATCAGTGGTTCTATCTCTGCCCACACCTCGGGGAAGATGCGGGCGTCCTCGGTGTCCTCACGGCTGAGGCCGTGGACCTGGCTGCACCAGTAGTTATAGTAGTTCGGCTCTGGCTGGATGAGGGAGTAGTATCTGTCAACTATCTCGCC
>Ga0247608_10005248_pt1 | contig 14096 bp, 28 predicted proteins | sample 176DNAGHGlowgp2_FD_193490 | JGI IMG/M metagenome (GOLD analysis project Ga0247608, IMG submission 193490) | Sheep rumen microbial communities from Palmerston North, Manawatu-Wanganui, New Zealand - 1766 DNA GHGlow gp2 | ecosystem: Host-associated > Mammals > Digestive system > Stomach > Rumen ...
ATTCCCAAATTAACTTTGCTCTTTTCCAATTCTTAGTCCAGTGTTCATTTGTCTGTACATGACCCGGTCTAACCCATTTACATACATAATGACTGAATTCATCTATATGAAATTCATCAGTAATACGTATTACAACACCTTCTCTTTGTTGGCCATACTTAGAAGGTTCATGGACAAACTTATCAACAAGTACTCTTAATTGATCTTCAGACTCAATAACACCTCTCCAAAGCTCAGGTACATGAGGAAGACGAAGAATATCAGCATAAGTACATACATCATCCCAAGAATACCAGATATATTTATCATCATTTCTTACAGCAAAAATATGATAATAAGAAGTAAGTCTGTCATAATGAATAGAATGCTCTCCAAAAAGATTTTCACCATAAACCTCTTCATTAGTAGAAATCTTGTTATAAATCTGCCAGAAAATTCCATCTTTATCCCACATATTCCTTGTCCAAGGAGAACGTGTTGGTGCACCATGTGAACGGGCAAAAACATCATAATGATTAACCATATTATTTTCACCGTCTAGCTTCTCTGTTATAACAATTTCTTTACCTTTATAATATTTAAACCAATCTCCAGACAGCTTCCTATCATCAGAAGTTGTCCCAGGAGACCAAGGCAAATGATATGTTCTTGGATATTTAGTATTTACTTTTTCCATATTTATTGTCCACAAAATCCTCCTCCTATTATAATAGGAACTCTATAATTATACCATTTATAAGCTATATTAAAATCTTTCCATTCATCAGGATAGTCTTCAATGATAGCTGAATTATGTCTTTTATCATTTGTTCTTATATTTTCAAGAAAGAGATATCTTTCTTTACTCATCTTTGGTTTCTTAGGTGGTCTTTCCATAATTAATAAGATTCTATTACTAAAAATGTACCTAATGTATCTTCTTTATCTTCTTTATCTGGTTTAGATACATATATCCAAGGTTCTTCTCTTATATCATAATTACCTGTTACGACATGAAGATCACCTTCTTCTTTTTGTATTTTTTCTAATTTTTTAATTAAATCTGATATTTTCATAATTAATCAAATACACTTATTGCTGTTGCTTCTAAAACAATTAACTTACCTTCAAGTTTTGGTTTAAATCCTTCCTTATCAAGTTCAATAAATAACTCTGTATAATTATCTACTTCAATACAGATACCAGCAACATCTGAACTGATAGTAAGATATTTTACATTCTTAATATGCTTAGGATTTATACCACTATTCCTTACAATAATATTCATATAATATTACTTTAATATTTACAATATAATATAGAACAAAAAAGAGGAAATTCAAATGAATTTCCTCATTAAATTATTGATTAATTTTATCAAGCATTTTCTTAAGTTTATTATAATGTTTAAATTCAGGAATAAGTTCCTTTATTTTTTTATAAAGTTCATCTATTTTTTCATTCATTTTCTTCTTTATAATTTCAATCTTTTCAGATTTATATTCATCTTCTGATTTATCTGGTTTATCCCAAAAATAAACTGTTCTATAAGATTTAAAACTAAATACATGAAGTTCAAAAGTACCAGCCCATGGATCATTTGGTCCATACTCAAATAAAGAAGCATTTTCTAAATCATAATCTTCTTCATTAATCAATTCAGTAGAAAGATAATCATCAATAATATTACTAGGAATATTTTTCTTACCAAGTTGTTTTATAATGTCTGCATTCCAAGACATTCTTTTATTATATTCTTCTACAAATTTTTTAATGTTTGATTTCATATCTATCACGAATAAAGTTAAACATAGCTGTCATACTTCTACCTGCAATAGGGAACCTTTCATCCTTAGGCATACAAGAATTCTTAGCAAAAGTCTGATTTACAGCATCAATATAAAGTGTGAAATTACCATCATCACCCATATAGAATTCATTCCATTCATCTTCCTTATCCTTAAAAAGAAGTTCCTTAACACCAAGTTGTTCAATAGCAAGATTGTCAAATGAAACAACTTTGCATTCATTCACCATCTTAGGAAGCCAGAACTGAAGCTGTTTGATATAATCATCAACATGATTATAAACATTATTCTTATAATTGATACCACGTCCAAGATTCTTATATCCAAGAATAAGAACTTTAACATGATTCTTCATAAGAATTATAATATCTTCAGAAGTAAGAATACCTGCAATTGTATGAATTACAGCATTAGGAAAATTCTTAATCTCATTAAAGAAATTTTTATCTTTAGAGTTAGAAAGACTTACACCAAGACCATAAATCATCTTCTTATTAGTAAGATACTTAATATAATCAAGATGCTTCATAAACTGATTTTGATTGACAGTCACATTGACAATAATCTTCTTCTCCTGCATCTTAAGAAGGAATTCATCAAGCTGAGGATGATCAAGGTCATTACCATTGATTGCAAGTTCTGTATAAGGATGGAGAGTATTCATCCAATGCTGAGCAAATTCAGTTCCGTTCATAAGAGCAGAATGATTACCTTCCTTGGTGCATCCTTCATAACAGAATGGACAACCCTGACTACATTTATCTGTAATTTTTACATCAGCATTTTCAGGAAATTCAGGAATGAACTCATCTTCTTCAGTCCTACGAATCTTAGTACCATCGCTAAGGATAGTTACATTATAATTACCATTTTTATAAACTCCAAGAATTTTCATAATAATTTATATTTTGTTTTGCTTTGCTAGTTTTACTAAAAGTGTTATTGCATCTAAATCTTCATCAGAAATATAATGAGATGCTTCACCCCAAAATTCCAACCATAAATCCGAAGATTTTTCAAGTTGCTGTATTGCTTGTTCTTTAGTCATAATATTACTCCCAAGTTACTTTCTTTTCTAAATAACCTTTACCTTTACATTTTGGACATGTATCACTTGTCCACCGTGTATGATACTGATGGTCTCCCATACTGCCTCCATCAAAATACTTTTCATAATGGCCATTCACATACCTTTCTCCTTTACATTCCGGACAAACCACTCTTGTTCCATCAAGAATTTTTTCATGATTGATACATTCATCCTCATTTGTAAATTCTTTACCATCCTTAGCAATGTAAACATTGTAATCCTGAACAACAGTTCTTTGTTTTGTAATTTTTCTCATTATTTTGTAATCTTTTTAAAAGTTCCAGTAATATAGAAATCTCCATTAGTAGGAATCCAATTTGTAATGTTATTACTTTCAACAGGCTTTGCATCAGGATGAATAGCAACAGTGACATGAGAATGCTTATTGTCAGTAATGTAATCAATACCAAGAGCAATAGCTCTTTCAGAAATTCCTATACAAGTTGAACGAAGACTTTCAGTCTGTCCAAGAAACATCTCATAAAACTGAGCAAGAGTCTCTGTATGATCATTATGATAATTAAATACAAGAGTCATATGATCACAATATTTCTTCCAATCTTCAGAAATAGAATAACCATTCTCATTAAGAAACTTACTTACATAATCATAAATAGCTCTCTTAGTGTTATCACTAAAAAATACACCGTAATAAATCCAATCCTTATTCATAATTTCTTTTAATTTACAATAATAATATAGGATAAAAATGAGGAAATTCAATTTTCCTCATAAATAAAACCAGTTAATTCATACATTTTATCCTTTTGATCTTGTGTTGGATAAATATGATAATCTGCTCCAACTATCCATTTATTAGATATCGTAGAATATCTTATCCAACCTTCATTCTGAAGATAATCAGAAGGAGAATCACTTCCCCAACCACTAGCAACAGCGCACCACACATCTGTTGTATTTTTCCAGGAACCATTATTATATCTCTCAAGAATAATCTCAGCAGCTTTACTTGCATGGTCCCATTGTCCATTTGTATATATCACTTCACCATAAGGAGATAACCAACACTCTTTCATAACTTAATTAATTTTTTCATCAATGAACTGCTTCCAAATCTCAGCTTCTTTATAATATTTTTTAGATACTTCACCATAACTATCAGCAACACCGATTTTCTCCCAAAATTTATCTTCAGACAATCTTTTGAAATTATCACCTTCTTTAATACACTTATCATACCTATATTTTGCCAAAGCCTGAAGTGGAGATTCTTTATTGGCATCAAATCTATCAAGTATTTCTGAAATTAGATATACTTTATCTTCATTATTAAAAGAAGTAATTTCTTTTATAAGATTATCTATATCAATAGATACTTGGATATTGTTTTTAAATGTAATTTTTTTCATAATTTAATCCTCTTCTTCTGGAATAATAGTTTTAGCATCATGATCAAATCTATCAAAACGACTCCAAGATTCTTCATCATCATAATAAAATCCAGTCAGCTCATACATCTTATCAATCTGAGCAGATGTAGGACGTGGACAACGATCTTCATAACCAATAGAATGTTCACAACTCCATCTATCAATAGTAGTTGTAAACCTTACCCAACCACGACGTTCAAGAGTTTCAGTAAAAGAATCATAAAAACCTCGCTCCTCCCAAGTTTCAAATCCAATAGGAGTATTTCCATCCATAGGAAACTCATCTCTTAGAAGAAATTCAGCAGCATCATCATGCCTAAATTCCGGCACATAATATATTTGTCCATAAGGATCAATCCAACAATCTCGTCCCATAATTATTCACCACATTTAAACTTATATTCATCAGTTAATACATCATCATATTCAAAAATACCTGAAGTTCTAGTAACAATGGTATAAGTGAATACATCAAACAAATCTCCATGATATATAGTACTTGAGGCATATTTTGCACGTTCCATGTCAAAGTTGAAAACTCTTATAATAACTTTAGACATAGGATCAATTACTGTAACTTGAATGTCATTTTCAGTAAGATTATTCTTATCCATGAATGACTTAATAGCTGTTGCAAGTGAAGAGGTAACTTCCTTGTTAATATTTTCAAGCTTAACCATAATGTTGTTTGTTTTAATTACAAATTAATATAGAACAAAAAAGAGGAAATTCAAAGAATCTCCTCATTTTAATTAATTATATTTTAAATTAATCATGACCTACATATCCCCATGCAATCATTGGTGTTCCATTTGAATCTTTAAATTTCTTTGACCAATCTTCATATTCATGAATACCCCAATAATCATTAGCTGACATAAAATATTCATCATAATCCAAATCATATTTTAATTCATCCCAATCTCCACCAATTGCATTAAAAGCTTCCCAATTACTTTTAGTTTCTTTATATACTTCTTTAAACTTAGACCAATCTTTTTCAGATATATCATCTAATTCTTTTTTAAAGTATTCAATATTTTTCTCAATAGCTTCATCTACTGGAAGATATTCATCTTCATCATTCCATTTCTGACGAATCCAAAGTTCTCCGTCATTAAATTTTTTATAAGTATCTTCAGTACAGATACTACATGAGTGAACACTACTTGAATTTGTTTCAAAAACTTTTTGTCTAATACTTGTCTTCATAATTATTTACTAGATGTATTTGATGAATTTCCTTTGAATAAGAAACTACATAACAACATTAAACCAAATGACTGCCAAAATGTCAATGTAGTTAAACCAAAAATCATTGGCATAAGCCAATTCCAAAGAAGCATAAATGGCCAAGCAAGAAGTAAATCAAGCAAAAAAGCCAAAATAATAACACTAATAACGGCAATAATATCTTCAAAAATCTTCATAATAAAATTTGTTTAAAATTATACTTCAAATGTATCTAAAATTTTAATTTCTACCGCTCTCTTTTTAGTTTTGGAATAACTTTAAATAGAAAATAAGTTACCAATCGTTTGTATATTTTAAACGTCCTAAAACTAATTTAAATTAATCCTATCAAGTTCTGCAGCAATGAATGCTCCAACCTTTTTAAGATTTTCTACATACCCATCATCATGAAAAGTTGAAATATCCCAAGGCCAATTATTTCTACCAACAAAACTATCAAATAAACATGTATTAAGATATGCTTGTGCAGCTCTAAGTAATTCTTTATTTGTATATCCAGAATCTTGTTTAATTGTATAACCATGTTTATTAATCTGCTTATTTCTTTCTTCAGAAATTTGCTCTATACCTGTTTTCATTCTTTTTCTTTTCATATATTTACACTTTTATAATTTAATATAGAAATAAAAAATAAAATATATAAAAAAAGAAGAAGTAAAAACTTCTTCTTATAAATTACTATATAATGAATTCCATAATTTTTCTAATTTATGTTTACTTACATATCTGTCTAATTCTTTTATATCTTTCTTTTTATCATATACATCAAGTAAAAGACAACTTAATTCTTTTGATAAACTTCTTTTTATTTTATAACCTATATAGTAGTAAAATTCTTTATTATTTTCTATATCATTTTTTACATCATCATATGTTTCATATTGTCTTACTACACCTTGTCCATTATGTGAATATAATACAACATAAATTTCATCACTTGATGAAGTATCTATATTTTTATTTAAATGAAGTTTCTCTATTATATAATTATTAATATTTATCATAAACCTAATTTTTCTTTTATTTTATCAATTGATGATTGTTTAATACCAGTTACATTTTTCCATATCAATGATTTAGTTCCAAGATATGCTTCAACAACTAAACTTGGATATTGTGAATTTTTATATTTATTTCTTACTAAATCATAAAATGATATTTTTCTATTTGCACTTATATATTCAATAACATCTTTACAACATTTTGCTGGAATAAGTGTCCCTCTTCTTAATCTGTCAACATATGTTTCTATAAATACATTTTCATCATCTTGATGATATGTATATTTAAAATTTAATTGATCTGCTTTATATGCTTCACCAAATGAAAATGCTGTTTTATAATTACAAATAATTGATGTTGATAAAATTCTTTTTACTTGTACTACATCTATTGTTACAAAAGATGGGTTTGAAGTATTTTTTCCAGGATTTACATGTGTTAAATATAAACACAAATCACCAACTGCAAAATTATCAACAGTTGGTTTTAATACATCATTAACCTTTATATCTTTATTAAGATGAAGCTTCTCTATTATATATTTACTTAAATTATTCATTATTTTTATAATATATATAAAATTTATTTACATCAATTTTATTATCTATAATAAAATCTGCAATACCTTCTTTTTTAGCTTTATTATATACACTATTATATATATCTCTTTTAATATTTGTAGTAAGTTGTCTTCTTACATTTGGACTTGATCTGATTATAAAATAATCTTTATGTTCATCATTTTCTATAACTGAATCATAAGATATTATATATTGATATGGTGAAAAATCAAATTCTTTTTCAAGAACATCTTTAATAATTGAATAGATTTTTTGTTTTATATCAATTTTCTCTGTTTTAATATCTTTATTCAGATGAAGTTTCTCTACTATGTAATTATTAATATCTTTCATCAATTGTCAAATTATATGTTTTATTCATATATTTTCTAAATGCTACTGGCAAAATAGATCTTATAAACTTATCTATTCTATATGTACTTTTATCACATTGCTCTATAATATAATCATAAACTTTTTTCATATCTTCTTTACTTGCAGATTTAGGAAATTTGAATGTTGGATCATTTTCTATCCATTCATCAAAATATTCTTCAACCATATTTTTAATATCCTCTTTTGTTTTAGGATTTTTTGGTTGAATTTTTATATTCTTATTAAGATGAAGTTTTTCACTTAAGTATACATTTATATTATTCATTATCCATCTAAATCAACATTTATTTTCCATAATTTATTATCTTCATCATCATCTTCCCAATAATCAGCACCAGCAACTTCTGCATTACGATCTAATTCATACATATAATCAATTAATTCTTTAATATCTTCAAATGAAAATCTTTTACTTACAAAAAATGATGATTTTCCATCCCATTCATTGTGTACCCAATCTTTAAGTTCATCTAATGAATTAGCAATAACATAATTCTCTTTATTAACTTTAAGATCTTTATTAAGATGTAATTTCTCTATTATATATTTATTTATATTTATCATTTTACATTATCCCAGTTAAATTTTGGTTTAAGATGTTGATTTTTAGCTAATGATAACTTAGATAGTTCACAAAAACCATTCCATCTTTTTACATTACTAACATCCCATTTACTTAAATCTTGTTCAAATAATTCACATCCATAAAACATATAATTCATATATTTAACATTACTAACATCCCAAGATGATATATCACAATTAAATTTACCGCAATCACTAAACATTTCAGTCATATTAGTAACATTACTTACATCCCATTCTGATATATCAAAATTCATAAAAATATATTCAGAACTTTCAAATAAAGAAGACATATCTGTAATTTTACTTACATCAATATCATTTAAATCTGCTTCATTTCCTCTTTCTCTAAATAATTGATGAAGTAACTCTCTTAATTGTTCTTTATTTTCAGGACAATATCTATATTGTTTTTTAATGTTTTTATTAAGATGAAGTTTCTCTATTATATAATTATTTATATCTACCATAAATTTAATCTTCTATTTAATTCTTCTGCAAAAGCATTTGCTGATGAATATGCCTTTCCTTCTATAAAATAACCATAATAATGTGTATACTCATAAGATACTACAATTTCACAATTTATTATATTACTAGTATCATAAGTTATTTCAAAAGGTATTATAATTGTTGGATTATTTTCTTTATAAAAAGATTTATAATTATCTTTAATAAATTTTGAATAATTTTCTTGTGTAAATTCTTTTAAATTATAATGAGAACTTAATCCCTTTATACAATTTTCTAATAATCCTTCAACGCAATCTTTTATATACTTTAATAAATTTTTATTAAAATATTTATCATTAAGTTTTTTATCTATACATAATTTATAAGCTTCTTCTATATCATCATATGAAAGTGTTTTATCTGTTTCAAAAGCTTTATCTATAAGTTGTTTTCCAAAATTACCAGGATATGAAAAAACTTCATTGTTTATTTGTGTTATAGTAGAATTACTTTCAATTTGTATAGCTAACCATAATTTAATTAAACTTATTGGATTAGAAAGTGTTTTAACAGCCTGTTTAATTGCTGATAATGAACAACTTTTAGGTGTAAAAAAACAAATATTATGTACTTTGTCAAATGTTTTCTCATTTGGAATATATTTATTATCAATATCAGAAACCTTAGTATATTTATTAAGATGAAGTTTCTCTATTATATAATTATTTATCGTTTTCATTGATTAAATATATCTTAATTTTATATGTACCGCCAATAACGTTATTCTCTTTAACACAAATATCTTTATAATAATCTTTTAATTCTATAAGTAAAATATTACATATTTTATCATATAATCTCTTATTCTTTCTATTTTCTCCTCTAAGATATAATGTCAAACATGTAGTATCATTATCATCTGTAGCTACATTACCATCATCTGTTGTATTTAATATATTCATATAGTTATGTATACAATTTAAAGTAACATTAAATTCTTTAGATATGATTTTTTCAATAATATCAGTCATACTATTAATTAATTCTGTCTTATCTAATTTAGTTTTAATGTTTTTATTAAGATGAAGCTTTTCTATTATATATGTATTTAAATCATTCATATTTATGCTTGTAGTTTTTTGAATTTTCGATACCAAGGGTCTTTTTCTAAATTACTCCATTCTATTGATGAATGTTTTTCTGTTTGATATTTTTTAAATACTTCATTTGGAACCCAATTTGGTTTCCATTTATAATTTATACACTTCTCTTCTTCTTTAGTTAATATAATATCATATTTATCTTTGTTATTATTTTGCGTAAGAGTATAAATTCCATTAATACAATTAGCTCCTCTTGCAAAATCATAATATTTACCATCTTTCTTTAGAACATAATGATTACCACACATTTCGTCATCATCATTAATAAGTTCTTGTGCTTGTTTAGAAAAATCAACTTTTATTTCTACTGGACAATCAAACATCGTATAGAATTTTTCCCAAATTGCTTTTGTTATTTTTGTACATTGTCCAAATTTTTGAGCATCAACACATTCTTCCCATGTAGATACATGATATCGATTAATTAAAAATTTTTTTACTTTCTCTATATCACTATCTGATAATGATTCTTTAATCAAATTATTTTTTGATGGATCTACAACAAGATTTAATTTAGTCATAGTATCTCTATTTATAAGAGTCTTTGTAGATTTCTTTCTTTCATCAGTTACTGCTATAAATGGTTCATCAAGTTTTCTACCTCCAATTTTTATATAATCTATAATAATTATTGGTCTATGATGAACAACATTACCAACAGTAGGACTTGCTTCTCCTTTCTTATCAAATGTATATTCTTTATCACCAATAGTGATAGTTACTTTATCACCATCAATATTCATTTTATCAACACCAAGAGTTGGTACAACCCCACCATTACCAGTATCTATAGTAGCAGTAAATTCATATTTATCACCTTTAATACCTATAGTTACCATCTCCTTAAATCCAACTCTTTTTTTAAAATTTCTTTGAATGAAATCTCTAAGTGGTTTAAGAAGCTTATTATCAAATAATCCTTCTACTATATATTCATTTAATGTTCTCATCTTCATTTGGATTACCTATTATATATATTCTTTGATTATTAGTAAATTTATCATCAGCATATGAAAAATAATTATCTTTAAATCCTAATCCTGCAGTATTTCCTATTGGACGCCAATTAGAAATAACCTTTTTATATATTTTTCTTAAAAATTTTGTTGGTTCAGAATCAATATCATAAAAATATTTTACTTCAAATTTATTATTTACTTTTTTAGAAATATTTTTATAATCAGATAGTTCAACATATATTAATAAATCATAAATATTATTTTCTTTAACCCATTTATCAATATAATTTTTAACAACATCAGTATATTTAGGTTTAAGTATATTTAATAATTCAGATACAACATCTATATTTTCAGTATTAATATCTTTATTAAGATGTAATTTCTCTATTATATATGTACTTAAATTATTCATAAACAAACTTCAATTAATTCTTTATCATTATCAATTTTTACATCTGTAAATTTTTCTTTAAGAGCATCCACTACCTCTTTAATATTCATTATCGATACACCTGCATCAGAATGCCAACCAGAAATAGATGATTTTATATTTGTTCCATGATCTTTATTATAATTATCAACAACCTTTTCAACATATTTTACTTTATCCCAACCACCACGTGACCAACCAGGATGCATACAACTAAAAACATTTTTATTTATAAACATGTTCCAATAATTAAATATTGATGTTGAATATGGTCCTGGTTTACTTCTATGAATAAAATTCAAAACAAATTTAAGAGTTTCTATAGACTCTTCATTTTTAAATTGCTCACGAACTTCCTTCTTAATATCTGAACCAGATTCATCATCATTCTTACTGGTCTCTTTATTAAGATGTAATTTCTCTAATATATATTTACTTAAATTATTCATTTTTTTCTCTTTTTATAATATTTTAATAATCTAGGAATATCTACATCAATACTGAAAAGATCATTTAAAGGATATTTAAATAAATCTTCATCATTTCTGTCAAAATAATCTTTTAATGATTTTCTTTTAAAAGTATTATTTATTAATCCTTCTAAAATATATATTGCTTCAGCTAATGGAATAAATATACCTTTTAATTTATTATCTTTAGTTCTAAATGTACTTTCATAATATTTATTACTATTAAGAAATACTTCTTGAGTTACTGGTGAACCTGAATCAGTTATATATGTAAATTTATTTTCATCATTATCTATATCTATCTTTTTAAATGTAAAAGGTGCATAAATCTTTAATTGAGATTCTTTAAAAGCATCATTTACAGTTATAGATATACACATAATAGTATCTCCATCAGTAAAATTATAATTTACTAAATCTTTATTCAAATGTAATTTTTCTAATATGTAATTATTTAAGTCTTTCATATATAAAAATAAAAAAAGAGAGGTTAAAAACCTCTCTTTTTTATTTTATTAATTTATATTATTCAGCTAACTTATAGTGTTCAAAGTTACCATTATGATAAGATAAAACCTGAACAGTAAATCTAATAGTAAGATTATCAGTATCTACTTCATCCTTATCAGTAGCTGCTTCACCAGGATTTGTTGTACCATTTGTTTTATTACCAATGCAAATAACATATCTATAATACATACCCTGGTTAAAATTAGAATCAGGAGCAGGAATATGTACTCTTGCATCATAATAACTTTCATTATTATACTTATAAGAGAATTTAACAACATATCCATTATCAGGATTTACTACAGGAAGTGCATACCATACAGTAGGTGACCAAGTAACAGTTGTATTTTCATCAATATTATCAAAATTTGTAACCTTTGCAACAGTTTCAGAAGGTTTTACAAAAGTAATATTTGAATCTTCACCATCACCACTATTAGCAGTCTGTGTTAATACACAAGTGTTTGTAAGTACTGCGCTTGCTTCTGTTGTATGAGGAGCTCTGATATTCTTATTATCAGCATCTTTTGAAACAGAGAATACACGGATTCCATTAATACCAGGAACTGCAGGCTGATAAGGAGTAGCAGGAGTAATAGTGCAAACCTGAGTGGATTTTTCAACATTACTTGCAAGCCACACATAAACCTGATTAGGGTTAGTTGACTCAACAGTCATGTTAGTAGGAAATTTATTATAAGCAACATTTGTATTAATTCTAATTACTCTCCAACCATCTGCATATGCTTGTTCAAATATTGCCCAGAATGAACCATTATCTGAACCACCTTTCCAATCACTCTGATGTGCTTTTAATGCAGTTGAGAATACATCATTACCAGCAGCAAATTCAGCCTTATCTACACCATCAGCAAGTTTCATCATATAGATATTCTTGTTTGATACTTTACTGTCCCAATCTTCTGTAGTTACACTCTTAGAAGTACTGTTATTAACCTCATTAAGTCTGTAATATACAAACTGAGCATTTACAGCATCCTTAATACTGAGAAGCCAATCCTTAGATTTCCAAGTACCATTATTAGTACCAATATAAAGAGGATTAGGATTACCTTTAGTTAATTTAGGGGAATCAGCACCATAAAAACCAATACATACCTGAACTTCATTACCAGCAACAAGTTCATCAATAAATTTAGTATTCTTATTAGTGTAAGTTTCAACAGCATCTTTTGCAGGTTTCTCAGGAATAGTAGGAGTATAATCTAAAATCTCTGTACCATCTTCATCAGATACAAATCCTATATACATCTTAGCATTAGCATGATTGAAATTAAGTTTAACTTCATTCTTATAAGCAGCCTTTTCTACAGATGCTTGTGCCCAAAGAAGTTCATCAGGAGTAGTTTTCTCATCATCATTGTTTTCAAATGCCTTAACACCAGTTACATTAAGTGCAACATCACCATTAGCAGGAGCAACAGTTCCTCCAGTAATTACACCAAGGAAGTCATACTTATTACTATTTCTATCAAAGTACTGAAATTGTTGTGTACCAATTCCATCATATTTCCACTCATTACCACTTTTTTCAACTTCATATGGGAACATTGCAGTAGCTGTACCATCTTGCCAAGCATAAACTTTAAATGAAGTATAGTCATGAGTAATATCTGGATTATCAATAGATTTAGTAACAGGATTACTATTACTAAATACAATAGCATACTCACCCTTGTCATTAGTAGGGATAGTAGTGCTACGATATGTGCCATCAATCTTAGCGCATGAAATAGCAATCATTAATATTGAAAGGATTGCTAAGAAAATTTTTTTAAATGTTTTCATAATTTTTGTTTTTTAAAATTTGTTAATATTATTTATGTATATAAAAATCTCTTTGAATAGTTACACCTATATATGTTGGACCAAACCAATACATATTATAAGCATTATTAAAAAAATCTCTGTTTATAGTCTTATCATTTAAATAAACAGTATTACCATTTTTATTAACTGTTTGAATATCATTATTTATTTCTTTAGATGGATTTCTACCATCAGTATATTTACCAAATGATA
>Ga0247608_10005249_pt1 | contig 14093 bp, 14 predicted proteins | sample 176DNAGHGlowgp2_FD_193490 | JGI IMG/M metagenome (GOLD analysis project Ga0247608, IMG submission 193490) | Sheep rumen microbial communities from Palmerston North, Manawatu-Wanganui, New Zealand - 1766 DNA GHGlow gp2 | ecosystem: Host-associated > Mammals > Digestive system > Stomach > Rumen ...
TCTACTACGGCGACAGGATCCCGGAATAACACTTTTATCTTGACAATCGAATGATCATGTGCTAATATGCAGATAAGACCGACTGCTTTCACAATCGGTCTCATCATACACTTTTCTATTGCACTATTTTGTGTTTACACAGAATTTGGGATTGACTCTCTGATTCTTTCTTGTGATAAATTATCTTCTCATGCTGCTTGCGATATAATGCGCAAGTTTTCTATGGCATACCGCTAAAATCTGTTCGATTCTTAAATTCTCGAATCCAACCAGTCTGGCAATTGAAGCCATCGACTTTCTCTCCCACAGATACATATACAGAATGTCTCTTTTCGTCTGCGGCAGTCTGTTCAGGCATTCTTCTACTGTATTTCTGTCAAAAGGAAATTTTGTACCGGAATAGTCGTGTACACGCTGAAGATACTCTGTCGGCTGAAACGCTGCCGCCTCCAGCGCATCAAAAACCTTGTGATACACGACCTGATTCGGATAATACTTGTAATCTGTAAAAATGTCAATGCCCCGGCGGTAAAAATGTTCCAGAATCGCCGCCGCACAGGCTGCACTGCAGCTCTGTCCGTATTCGCACTGACAGAGGATATTCTTGCCGTCACGATATGCCTTGTGAATATACTCCGCAAGCTCCGCAGCTTCGGGGAAGAAGCTGTCATAGGTATAGCCTTTTTCCGGCAAATAATCGAGGGCGAGGTCATCGACTTCGCAATAGAACACATCATCACAGGCACTGCTGTAATCGACACGGGAATAGTCTTTGTCGATATGCTTCAGCTCCGGGTCACAAAAGCTGATAACAGCGGTATTCTCAGGAAATTTACCATCAGCGATCATAGATTCGATTGCTTCTCTTGAATATACTGTTACGGTCATCGAAACCCTCCTTACAATTCCAATCAGCCTATTGTGTTGATCTCTGCTTTGATATACGCAGTTGTGATTTCCGCTGAATCGCCCCAGAAAGCACGGCTAAACAAACGATCATTCAGTCCGTTCAGTGTTTCCTTCTGAGAAGAAGTCATCATGAAACGCTTGCCGGATTCGCAGAACGCATTGAAAAGAAGAAGCAGCTCGTCCTGTGTTTTCTCTTTTCCTGCAAGTTCCTGTATATCATCTACCAGAAGCACATCTGCTTGCAAGTACTTCTCACGGAATTGTACTGCTGTTCCGCCGCTGCTGATGATATTTGTCAGAGCTGATACCATATCAGCCGTTGTGGTGAGAATGACTTTGAGATCAGGTGAATTCTGCTCGATTGCATTTTTGACAGCATAGAGCAGATGTGTCTTGCCTGTTGCCGTTCCGCCGAATATCGCTAACGGCTTGGAAGCTGCATTTTCTGCGAACTGTTTGGCTTTCTCAAAGGCTTTGCTGTTTTCTTTGGTTACCTCAAAGCTGTCGAATGTGTACTGTATACCTTTAGGTAATCGTTTCCCATTCCTCATGTTTCGCCCTTAACCTTTCCAGTTCACTCAATATTTTCATAAAAGAATCCTCTGCATTATCTTTAGTTGCAAAATTGCAGGATACTGATTCTCCTGTATCTACAGGCTTATTATGTCCCCGATATTCAACATCGGTGATCTTCAATATATTGAATACCTGTGATATATTATCACCCTTTGTTTTTTCTTGATGAGCTTCAATTTTAACTATACCATTTATCATAAAATCTCTTGACCACAAAATCTCAAAGTGAAAACCAATTTCTTTCCATTTATCTTTACATCCTTTTGGTGCTAACTGCATATACCCTTCAGCTGACTCTAAAATCTCATATTTTGATCCTTCATTATTTTCAAACTTATATTTAAGCCAGTCTATTATTTTTGAATATGTCGATTTATACTCATCACTTATCTCGCTGATTTTGTTAATAAATTGCGCATAGAGTATTGCGTTTTCAGATATTTCAGGGAATTCACCTTTTTTCATATATAAGCACTCCTTTATATACAGCATGAATTGTTCAAACATCATCTTTTCAAATGAACCCGTAGATTCATCAGAATAATCTATTTTGCTTAATTCATCATATAACTCTGTATATGTGATGTTCTTGAAATAGTTGGATTCAGACTTGTTTTGTTCCGGATGAAGATAGATGCCGATACATTCCTCATCTGATGATAGTTCTTTCATGCTTTCTTTGTAGTCGGATGTTTGGTTTTTCTGTTCGCCGGACCATATTTTATTTTCAATACCAATCCAACGCTGTTGGGTTTCAATCAGAATATCTATTCTGCGTCCGTTTTTAAAAACAAATTCGGTGTATACATTTTTGATATCATTTTTTTTGACTATATCTGAACCGATTAATGCGTTTAAAATCTTCCAACTGAAGTACTTTTGCCTTAGAAGATAAGCAAGCCATTTTGTGATATAGACTTCTTTGTACTGAATACCAAACACTTCAGGGATTGTATGGACTACGTTACCTGTTTCGGTTTTCCTCAGTTTTTCAATAAATTCCATAAACTCCTTATCTGTTTCATCCATTTTGCACATTCTCCTTCAAATCAACATCATACGGCATATCAATCACGCATTCAAGTTCCCCTGCATTATCAATGGAAAGCCCTGCGTCTTTGATATACCACAATACATGGTTAAATATACTGCTGTAAACGCCATAATCCGGCTCTGTTTCACCTTCACGATAGCAATGCATGATTTCTTCAATCGGCACATCATCCTGTTCTTCTTCATCGAACTCAAACTCTACAGCATCTCGGAAAAAGAGTTTCAGCTCCGGTACACGAACAGTATAATCATATTCGCATACCATACTGCGTCCCCAGCCAAGCGATTCCTCTGTTGGATGCACCTCATATGTGCGGAGCGGACCTTTCACTGCTTCCCGCAGTCGGAAAACCATTTCGCCCACCTCTGATAATTTGCATCTGAATTCCATGTGCCATCCCTCCTGTTATTTCAACGCTCCCCACTTCTCATGTGCAGAGCATCCGCCGTTTGCCTGCCTTGTCTGCTGCCATGCACCTGACTTTTGGTTCATACATTTGCCGATAGCCATCGGACTGCTGACCTCAAGCCTTGAACCGAAATGGTCGCTGATCTTCCGCTCACCTGACCAACAGGAACAGGTGGCACAATACTTTGAATCGCAAGTGAACTGATACATAAGCATACCTCCTTGAACAATTGTTTTCTTTGATTATATTGTAACATTTCTGATGTACTAAAAATGCCCTGTGTAAGCAGCTCATTTTTCCCACGCCATACGCTGTATCACCCTGATGATCTCTTCCGGATCATCTTCGTCCTGTTGAATAACAGAAGCAAAGCGTTCACCGGTTTCAAGGCTGACCAGTTTTACGCCGATATATCCATTTGCATCCAAATTAGCATTCAGATAGAAGCATACTCTGCTCTGTTTACGGTTCTATCATAGCATATAAAAACTGAAATTCCGAAGATGTGGGCGGCTCAGAAGAAAATTCTCCCTTTTGCACAAATCATTGGCGTCAAAAATGTGCAGTATGCCAATCACCTTACTGTGATTTCCTTCTGTGATTATATTATATCACGAACGATGCACCAAAAACACCCTGTGTCAGGATTCGTACTTTTTAAGAGCATTTCTCAGCGTTTCGACGATCTGCTCACGCAAGCTTTGCGGAGACAGCACCTCAACCGCATCTGCAAACTGTATCGCCCAGTGCAGCATTGAGCTTTCGCTTGCATAAACGTGAACTTTCATCATATCGTCAGAAAGTTCCTCAATGCGAAGATCGGTGCCGAAGCTGTCTGCAACATCATTCATCATATACTGCTTGCACCGAAATGTGATGTGGACGGGCTTTCCGCTCCAGAGATTCGGGTGAGATCTGATATACTCCGAGAGTCTGATGCCGGATTCAAAGCCTTTCAGCATACGCAGGGACTTGGCAGGTTCATCAAGCACCTGGCTGTTCCTGATGCGGTCGATACGGAAATGCGTCAGATCGTCGTACTGCGGAAGATTACATATCAGATATGAGTGACCGTTCTGAGCGACTATCTGATACGGATTGACAGTGTACAACTTCTTTTTACCACCGTTGTCCAGCTTTTCTTTCAGCTTCCCATCAAGTCCGCAGTCACAGTAATGGAATGATACTTGTCTGCCCTTGGCTATGGCACTGCCGATATTCTCAAGCGTCATGATGATTGCCTGGTTCTTGACCTTTCCGTAAACATCCATATCTATCCTGGATATTTCAGAATGGAAATACTTGCTCGACAGTCCTTCAAGGCGTTCGATCAAACCGCGGCGGTCTTTTTTCGTTAATCCGTCCGCCAACAGAACGCAATCGATCAGCAGACGAAGCTCGCCGTTTTCAAACTCATGACCATAATACCAATCTGTCAGTATTGTTTCTTCTCCGTTTTTGCTGTTTCGGATGATAGCATCTTCTTCAAAGTCGTACCCACGATATTTGATAGGAAATCCGAACTCGATCAGTTTTGAAAGATTGCGCCTGACTGTTTTCCGGTCAACTTTCATACCGTATTCTGATTCCATCAGGTTCTGTATCTGCTGCTGTGAGAGTTTGTGATCCTTGTCAGTATGTTTTCTGAGGATTTCAAGAATATCAAGTATTATCATTTTCTTTGGTTGCATATCGGCCGTGATTATCAACTCCATTCACATATTTATTGTATATATTATACATCATTCAGGCGCAAATAGCAAATATTTAGCAAAAAAAATAATATTCACATCACGAGCCTCTTCTTGATATGGCTGATGTTTTCTTCTGACCGTTACCCGCTCTATCGGTTTACCGTCATCTCTGCTTGCATCCTATATGCTTTTCGGAGTCTCGATGGATGTTCCGCCTGATAAACCTATGTGCAGCAGAAACGATCAGTTGCGTGTATTGAGTCATCAAAATTGCGTCAGTCCGTGTTGCTCAGATTATCACCGTCAAGTTTCGCAATAATATAATCAAGGCTGCTTTTATTGGCGAGACGGTTCTCCAATGCCTTTCTGACATCAGGAAAAGTTGCTTTTGCAGATTTCTAGTTTTTTCAAATTCTCTTTTGATAGTTCGTGCAAAATGAGTCTGATCAGAACAGCTGTATTCTAAGGAAATATCTGCAAATGACTTATAAGCTCGTCTTCGATGTCAGGCATAACATTTGATCCCTCTATAGGTTTGCGGTTGAAATGAACCTTATCTATTTTATACAAATCTACACGTTGATATTTGTATCAACGCAACAATCAGGGGAATACAGGTATATGCTTTGATTTACTGTGTGAAAACAAAGTTGATATAAGTATCAACAGCATAAAGAGAAGGCCCCCTCGGGAGCCTTCTTATCTTAATCATGAGTCCAGTAAACAAGGTTCTTAGTTGTTCCAAAGTAATAACCGGCCTTGCCATAATTAACATTACAGGCTCCTGCCTGACTTATTACCGGATTGTTTGTAGTATACTTAAACTTTGATGTCTCGGGGCGAACAACGGCAATGTGTTCGCCTGAAGTATTCATAACCAGAGTTGGATATCCCTTGTTCGCTCTCTTCTGAGCTTCGCTTGCAGAAACCTTGCGCCAACCGTATTTTGCTCCGTATTTTTTGATCCATTCTAAGTGTCTTGTCACACCGTGTTCTTTTGCTCCCTTTGTCTTTTTTGCTTCATTATAAGTAAGCGGTTTTCCGTTTGGAGCTACCCAGTGAGAGAACGGAACATTCATTGCCCTCATAACATCCCACGCATAGATATTACAAAATGTGTGGAGCTTTCCGTCTTTGTAAAACTTTTTGTACCTCGGATTCTTTGCCACGTTGAACTGGTCGATGATCTTGTTGTAGTTCTGTGCGCTTCTTGCACCGACATTCCTGTAGTGCGGCACTGCATCGATAGATCTGCCCGTACTTGTCATGTTATACTTTGAGTTGGTCTCTATAGCACTGACCTTTTTTGCAATACTAACAGCTGTTTTCATAGCATCTTCCAGTGCTCCTGTTATAGATGCTGCGTTGGCTGTGATTGCTGCGTTAGCATTAACGCTTGCTGCTGAGCAGGGGAGTACACATACCATGCACATTAATGTTGCTGCGCTCTTCTTCCAATTAACCTTTTTCATAATTGAACCTCCTTGATGGTTTTTGGTTTATCAGGATCTGTTGTCCTGTCTATGCTTATATTTTAGCATATCATGGAGGATCAATCAAAACGGAAAACGTCAGGTAGCAGAGGAAAAATACGGGGGATACGATAGGGGAAAAAAGAGGGGAAGATCAGTTGTTCATCCAATCCACAACCTCAGGATTGCCGGAAACATCAATTAACTTCTTGTCATTTCCGACCGGATCCTTCACAAAAATAACGACTGTTCCAGCTTCTGCTTTGGTGATATACGGTGTCATTACAGGAACGATCACAAAATCGCCTTCTGAAAAAGTATCTGTTCCTCCTGTTGTGATATCCATTGTGTGCAGAGTGCCACGCAGGACGTATATCACATCTTCCGTCGTAGTGTGGTAATGCGGTTCGTCGCATCTTTTTTCTTCGTAATAGGTCATCCCGACCTCAAGTGAGGACGTTCTGAAAAACGGCAGCTTCTGAGCTTTTTTCAGATCACCGCAGAGATACTGTCTCATCTCAGCTTTAAGAGCATCCGATATTTTGCTGCCTCTAATTGAAAATATGCCTTTTATTCGGTTCTCACCTTTTTCTATATCCTCAATGAGCTCCTTGTATTCATCTGTGATTTCACTGTTGATGATCACCTTTCTGCTATGGGACAGAATATCCTGAATGTTCTTGTCAAATACGCTGTATAGGTCTGAATCCCTGTTTACGATGAAGCTCTGCCTCAGCTCAGAGTCTGCCGGCTGACCTGCCGGAATGGAGCATTTCCCATTTCCGTCCGTCTCATATTCCGAGAAGTTCGGGAGATACAGATCAACCTTGATACTATCCTTTTCGCACCCCTCTTTACCGAAAACAGACTGGAAATATGACACTGTCAGACTGAAATCAACAAAATATAGGTTTAACTTAGAGTGGCGGGCTCCTCTCATAAGTCTGAGAAGCCATTTTATGTTCTCCTTGATAAGGTCCTTCATGTCAATACCGTTGATAAGTGTCCGGGGTTTCATCTTGTAGTTAACCATTTCACCGATAAGAGGAGAAAACGGATCAACTAGCGCTATGTGCATTTCCACCTTGTCCATCATCTTTCTGTACATTTCATAGAGATCATATTTGTAGACATTGCTTACCGTATCATTTGCAAGAAATGTCGTTCCTGCGTAGCAGATCATTATGATCTTTTCTGCACCAATACTGTCCTCGATGCGGGTTCCCGCCTTTTCAATGAGCTTTTTAGAAGCCATATAGATATTCGGCTCACCAGCGTTCATATGTTTATTCGCAGGAATACCTTCAGGAAGATTGCCGTTCATTGAATAGAACAGTACAAGGTAGAGCAGACCGTATATGCCGTATCTCTTATAGATGAGATTTCCCGTTTCTATTCGCTTTTCTTCACTGTACATCTCCCTCGACCTATAAGGAATCTTCAGGCATCCAAGCAGTTTCTCCTTGTGTTTATCAAGGTCAAAAGATGCTGTTGTGGGAAGTATCTCCCTCAGCTTTCCGATGACTTCATTTGCAGTTCCGTAAAAATCAGGATCGGGATAATGACCGCTCGTGACAAAGGAGTATTTCTGACTGTCATCTGAAAAACTGACAATGTAGCAATCACGAAAACTGTCAAATTTTCTCAGTCCCTTTTCCTTAAAAAATGTCTTCAGACAGACTGACATCATTCTGGGCACATCCATCTGCTGTTCGTTTTTCTCTTCGAATTCCCTTATTGAATAAAATATATTTTTTCCCCATATAGCCAAGTTCTGCTTTATCAGCAAAGGAAGTACTTTTCTTTATTTTTTTCAAGTCATTGCTGAACTCACTTAGCCATGAAAAAATGTTTTCGATATAACTTGCCTGAGTCCATCGGCAACCGCCGTTCTTTATGGTCTGTAATAATATTGTGTGTATCGCACCGAAAAAAGTGCTGTAATTAGTTGGCGTTGGCATACGCTTCTCCTCCTTGACATGAACAGGAATGATATCTATATTGATATCATATCACGATTAAGATGAAACGGCAATAGTTTTTGCGAAATCCAGTCGGTTTATATTGCTCCATCCTGTGTCCGACGTATCATTTGTCAAGGAGAAGCAAAATACTGGTCATACCGGAATGAGGCTGTCAGACTATCTCGAGAGTTTGATCAATAGAAACTGATTATCACACAATAAAGAAAATAGACGACAGCTCAGCGAGCTGCCGTCTTCTTTGTAACAGCCTGTATTCAGCCTGTTCCTGCTTCCGTTGATATTTGTATCAACGGCATAGAAACTTTTTCTTTAACAGTGATAGGTTTCATTTCTGTAATGTTGTGTAATGTTTAAAGTGGGACAACGCCTGAGAAAAGGTATATAATAGAATCATGGAACAGGGGAGAGGCCCTGATGAACGGAAACTATTATACATATATTAAAGGAGAATCATTATGAAAAAGTCAGAAAAGGTTTTATTCGCATTATACAAGACAGTTTACATCATCACCATGATCGCAACAGCAGTTACATATATCCTGGAGTTTGTAAACCCGACAATAACCTATTCCAGCATCACAGCCTCCGACTGGTCAACGCTCTGCATCATGTCATGCGTATTCGTATTCATCACAGAGACCGAAAGAAAGGCAAAGGGTGCTATGATCACTGACAACGCTTCTGTCTGAATGAAGGCATATCCGATATAACAAAGAACAGGGGAGGACTGAAAAAACAGTTCTCCCCATTATCGTTGATACAAATATCAACGATAATTTTTTATTATTTACCACAATAGATAAGAAACTGATAAGAATATGATAATAATTTGATAAGGAAAAATATGCCGGATTATGATATAATAAAAACAACAGGATATTAAAATCTATTCTTACAAAACTGTAAGTACAAAGTAATGAAAATGTAATGTTGGCAGTGTATAATAGCTTATATGAAGCCGATTCACAGATCAGCACAGATATCTACTGTATGGAGAGACAGAGATTCTTAACAGAATCTTAACTATTCTCTTAACCGTTTTCTTAACTAATCGGTGATATACTCTTTTTATAAAAGGTTATACCGGACCGGAAGGCCCGATAACATACAGAGCGAAGCAGAAGATACAAGCAATAGTAGCGATTCAGTAATCCTGAAATACTGATATGACAGCACGATACACAGGTACCGGTGTATCAGATGAAGTGACTATCCAAGCAGAACTCAATCATATAATACAGAAAGTGTAGGGAAATTATTATGAGAAAATCATTCAAAGCAATCATTTGTGCAGCATCAGCAGCAGTAGTATGCGCAGCACCCACAGTAACAACATTCGCAGGTGTTACAGCTAATACGGCTATTACGGCGGAGGCAGCAAGCGAGACATATGACACAGCCTATCATTTTGCAACTATTGACGGTAGAAAATATGTTTACGCAAACGGTCTTATCTATCAAATATACAAGCCAGCATCAACTCCTTCATCTGTTGGAGAGTTAAAGATTGTTGGTGTTCACCCATCGGCTGCGGGAAAAAATTATACTTTAAAAACTCCTACATATATCAAGTATGAGTTCAGACGATACGATATTATTGAAATTGACAGTTTTGATTATTATACCAAACTTTTCAGCAATAACAATTTTAGATCTTTTTCAGACTCTTTAAAAAGTCTTGATCTCACAAATTCCACAAAACTGAATAAGATTCACAACGCTGCATTCTATAATATAAAATCACTCACTGATGTTAAGCTTCCTTCGACTATCACTTATCTGGGAAGTAATGCGTTTCAGAATACCGGATTAAAATCAATAGATCTCTCATATTGCAAAGGAATTACACATATATATGGTTATTTATTTGCGAATACACCATTACAGAGTATCACTATTCCGTCTAATGTAACCTATATTTATGATGGTGCATTCAAGGATTGCACTTTGCTTAAAACCGTATCATTTGCAAGCAATTCTAATCTTAAAACAATATATCAGAACGCATTTAAAAATACAGCCATTACAGAAGTATCTATCCCTTCCACTGTAACAGATATCAAAGCTGCAGCATTCTTAGATTGTAACGCTCTTTCAAAAGTTACTTTTTTAGGATCAAACAGTAATTCTATCAGACTTCGTACCTACTCTTTCACCAAAAGCAAGGGTATAAACAAACCTCTGACCATATATAACTATAGATCTAACGTGCAGTTTGAGCGGAATGTTTTCGGTTATACCGATGCTGAAAACAAGATAGCAAATGTTTACGGTACTTATCGTTCTCCGTTCAGTTCTTACGTAAAGTAATAGATAGAATCAGATTCAAGGACAAGTCAACATCAATCTGCTATGACGGCAACTCGGATGAGCTGCCGTTTTCTTTGTAAAATGGTTATGTAAAGTAAGAGTAAAATAATCTGCGTCTTCCCTCTCGTTGTCCAATGATGTATAATAAACCCCAAGAAACTTGATGGAGTAAACAGGACATTCCCAAAAGCTTCATGTAGTAAATTGGTGCCCGTTGGTCGCTGGAGGTAGCATTATGCAGATTATTTTACTCTTACTTCACGGCTCTTGTATTTGCCTGCAAAACATGGTATACTGAAAATATCACAGAAACCGAATGGACGATAATACAATACTGTTATCTCAAATGTCTGAAAGGAGAATGATCATGTTACCGGAATTCAAGTATCACCCCGATCCGCTTGGAACAGAAATGTTCCGTCAGGACGAGCCGAAAACCTGCTGTTGCTGCGGAATGCAGACCGACATCTGGTATGACGGGCCGTTTGACGGCGACTGGCTGAATCCTGCTTTTGACCGAAATGCTGATGAACATGAATACGAAAAAATGGACTATGTCTGCCCGGACTGCATCGCGGACGGTTCAGCTGCCAAGAAATTCCTGTGCGTGTTTACGGACTGCAATCTTGTCGGCGAAAAGCCCGCTGATGAATCCGCGAAGGACGAATGGAGACATCGTACGCCCGGCTATTACAGCTGGCAGGAGCCTCTCTGGTATACGCACTGCGGTGATTACTGCGAGTTCCTCGGCTCTGTGGGCTGGAAGGAGATCGAAGAAATGGGGCTGGAGGATGAGATAGCAGATACCTACGATGAGGACGTCAACGGTTTCGGGTTCAGCTTTGTCCGCGAGGGCACCTATAAGCATGGCCATGTGCAGTGTTTCCTGTTCCGCTGCCGGCACTGCGGCAAGCATTTTATCACGGTTGATCCTGATTAAGCGAAAAAAGAAGGGAGGATCCACCATGGATAAGATCAGCGGTTTTGATATCGAAAACGGCGTTCTTCTTAAATACACTGGCAGATCGGATGAAGTCACCGTGCCGGACGGCGTGACGGCGGTCGGCTCCTACGCATTCAAAAACAAGTATAAAGTTCGAAGCATTGTAATTCCGCAGAGCGTGACAAGCATTGCTGACCATGCGTTCATCGGCTGCAGTGCTCTGGAACAGATCACGCTGCCGGATTTTCTTACCGGCCTCGGGGAGGATGCATTTGAGGACTGCCAGAATCTGAAGACAGTCACAGTCCCGCACGGCGTGACCGAAATCATAAGCGGTACCTTCGGCGGCTGTGAAGCGCTCAGTGAGATCACGCTTTCCGATACCGTGCAGAGCATCGGCGAGAAAGCATTCTGGGGCTGCAAATCACTGCAGAAGCTGCATTTCCCCGCATCGCTGAACGCCTTTGAAAAAGATGCGTTCTATCTCTGCAAAGTGTTTTCCGAAATTACCGTAGATGAGAATAATCCTGTTTTCTGCTCAGTTGACGGAGTTGTGTATACCAAGGATATGAAGGAGGTCGTTTACTGCCCGTGTGAGAAAGATGGCAAAGTCATGATCCCGGATGGCGTGACGACAGTCGGCGCACATGCCTTTGATGGGTGCAGCCGACTGACGGCCATCACAGTTCCCGAAAGCGTGACCGCCTTCGGCGAATGGGCATTCTATAATTGTTACGGGATTCAAAGTATTCATATTCCGCATGGCGTTACAGAGCTGCCCGAGCGAGTATTCGGAAGCTGCGGATTTCCGGAATTTGACATTCCGGATCATGTGACAAAAATCTGCGATCGCGCATTTGACGGATGCCGTTTCACGCGGCTTTCGATTCCGGACAGCGTGAACGAAATTGGCAGATATGCCTTTTCCGGATGCAGTAATCTGAAAGCCGTGACAATCCCGGACAGTGTGCAGGTACTTCCTGACAACGTGTTCTGTATGTGCAGAGCCTTGACGGAGGTGCATCTGCCGGAGGGTATTCCCATCATCGAATCCGGTACATTTCATATGTGCGTTTCGCTTGTGGAAATAACATTGCCGGACAGCGTAAAGAAAATCTGTAACTCGGCGTTTTCTTCCTGCGATTCACTGCAGACAGTTTCCGTTGCTGCCGGAACAGAAATCGGGCAGAATGTATTTCCTTATTCATCGAATGCCAGAGTTATTTTCAGATAACAGTGAGTCGGATCATCCCTCCTGCTGGTTGACTTATTGGCGGTGATGATGTATAATCATTGTTAGAGGCAGTCAATCGGATTGCTCGTCAGAATCGGAATCAAGGAGACAATGTAATGACTGCTTCAAAGAAGAAGAAAGTAAAAAAGATACTGCTGATATTTCTTGTCATAGTAGCTGTGTTCTTATTGTTCACCTTTGTCCGGCACAGGATCATGCTTAAACAGGAGGAAGATTTAGTAAGACCTGTGGGGCAGATGATCGATGTAGATGGTCATAAAATGTGCGTATATACCGAGGGTGAAGGCGATAAAACGCTGGTGTTCATGTCAGGCAGCGGAACGATCACCCCGATACTCGATTTCAAAAGCATATATCCTAAGCTGACCGATAAATACCGTATAGCGGTAGTAGAGAAGTTCGGTTACGGATACAGTGAGCACGTTGATAAACCGCGCGATGTGGCTTCGCTCCTTGCGGATACGAGAGCTGCTCTTGCAGGTGCGGGAGTGGAAGCGCCTTATGTGCTTTGCCCGCATTCCTTATCGGGAATAGAGGCATTGTATTGGGCGCAGACCTATCCTGACGAGGTAGAGGCTATCATCGGGTTGGATATGGCGGTTCCCGAATACTACAACTACACACCTGACGGTACTTTTGCTGTGCCGTATTACAGACTGCTGCACGGATTGCTTGACTTAGGTATAGGGAGATACCTGCCCGACAGTACCTTTCTGCCATCGGGCGATTTTCTCACGGAGGAAGAACGCAGAACGTGGGTAGCGCTTGGCAACCGCAATTACGCCAACATAGACACCGCAAGAGAAGCCAATATGGCTAAGGATAATGCGGCAGTGGTAGCTTCGGGTGACAAGCCCGAAGTCCCGATGCTTATGTTTGTAGCCACAGGCAAGGGAGATAAGTGGATGGAGGTAAGCTATCGTTTCGCCAGGAATATGCCAGACATAAAGATGATCGAGCTTGACTGTGACCATTACATCTTTCACTATGAATCCGGTAAGATAAGTGAGGAGATCTGTTTGTTCCTTGATGATCTCTGAATAAGTACATACTAATAGATACATATCACCACGGCATGGAGAACGCTCTCCATGCTGTTTTTTATTCAGGCTGGTTTTTCTTTCCCTTGGCAGTTTATGTGTAGTAAGCGTCAACCGCTAACATATGCTATCAGAGAAACAGGCTCACCACGAAGGTGAGCCTGTCTGTATATCATGTACTGAATGTAAGGAGAATTGTTCCTGCCGGCTGTGAAAACAGTTCTGTCAGGTACTGCTCTGTGTTCAGCCCGTTAGCATGAGCCGTTGCAACGATTGAATACAGCGCTGCGCTCAATATCGTCCGGATTAGTCGAGTCATTCGAGTCAATCCCCAATTCTGTGTAAACGCAAAATAGTGCAATAGAAAAGTGTATGATGAGACCGATTGTGAAAGCAGTCGGTCTTATCTGCATATTAGCACATGATTATTTGATTGTCAAGATAAA
>Ga0247608_10005251_pt1 | contig 14092 bp, 6 predicted proteins | sample 176DNAGHGlowgp2_FD_193490 | JGI IMG/M metagenome (GOLD analysis project Ga0247608, IMG submission 193490) | Sheep rumen microbial communities from Palmerston North, Manawatu-Wanganui, New Zealand - 1766 DNA GHGlow gp2 | ecosystem: Host-associated > Mammals > Digestive system > Stomach > Rumen ...
GAAACGTGGTCTTCAGACAAGTATAAGCGTAGTTCCGGAGGTTCTTAGATCAGGATTATATTATATAGAAAATAATTACTTTTCAAATGACTCGTTCATATTTGAAGCAACCGGATGTAATGACAGAGAACTTGAGTTGTTACGCAACAAATTTCTGGTATGAGAAAAACGATGACAAAAACAGACAAAGCGCGGGTAGGATTTTTGAAATAAATTCAGTTTTTGACTAAAACCATCAATACTCCTCTAGTTTAGTCACTCTTTTTGGAGTTTCTGAAGATGCTGGAGTGACTCAGGTGATAGATTTCAGCTGGCTTAGTCAAATTTTCTTTAATTGAAAGTGCAAATTGTCTGATTCAAGTGACTAAAGCATGCAAAATACTATACATTAGTCAATTTTTCAAATTTGCCTACTTCAACGAATAAGAAAATCTAATTGCGGATGATAAGTTATATCCGAAGTTATTTATGCTGTCCCTTAATATGCTTGTTAAAATGGGCTTTTCGGAATGCGGCCGGAGTGCAGCTGTTCTTTTCTCTGAAACATTGGGTAAAATAGCTTTGGGAATTAAACGCAAGAAAGCTGCTTATTTCAGCGCATGAATAATCAGAAAAGCGCAGCATGTTCTCTGCGACTTCAAGCTTTCGGGACAGGATATACTCTGATACAGTATATCCTGTTTCTTTTTTGAACAGAGTAGAGCAAAAATAATCATTAAAAAAATCTGTCAAACATATTATCATATGTAATATAGGGTGATGCGAATAAACCAGTATGCTGCCCAATCCATAAATCAGATTTATAACAAAGTCGCAAAGGACCGGAAAAATGATTGATAATGACAAAAGCGAAAGAATATTTATCAGAAACGGATATGTAAGATACATAATACCGGCTGTGCTTGCCATGGTCTTTGGGCAGATGGCTCCCCTTGTTGATTCTGCATGTGCATCGTCGAAACTGGGTGTTTCAGCTCTTTCTGCATTTTCCACTGTGTCTCCAATATATTACATCTTTAATATTGTTGCAGTTCTTGGCGGCGTGGGCGGCGGAATTGGTATAGCCAAGGCAGCGGGAGCAGGGGAGAAAAAAAGAGCCGGCAGAATTTTTACTGTTACACTGGTTTGGACTGCCATTGTTGCGATACTGCTGAGCGTGTTGTGTATAATATTTATCGATCAGATTCTTATCCTTCTATGTGCAACAGCAGAAAACTTCGATTATGCAAAAGAATACCTGTTTGTACTGCTTGTAGGAATGGTCTTTTATGTACTTGAATTTGCAGGAGCATACATTCTGGCAGATGATAACAACCCTAATCTTGCCATGGCGGGCGGAATCGTAATGGGTGTCGTAAATATGATCATTGACTGGTGCGGATTGTTTCTTTTTGATCAGGGGATATGGGTTACTGCATTTGGTACGGTTTTCGGAGCTTTTTGTGGCTTGTGTGTATTTATGATACACTTTTTTAAGAAGGAAAGAATGTGCAGATTTATAATTGACAGAAAAGGGGTTGAGAACCTTAAATTAACCGAAATAATCATGCCCGGTACCCCCCAGGCACTTATGTATCTCATAATCGTTTTCCAAATTTATGCAGGGAATCTTGTTTTGAGCAGTAATGTCGGAACAGGTGGGCTGGGGAATGCTACTGTCATTGAAAATCTTGAGCTTATTGCAAATATAATAATAGCCGGCGTAAGCGAGGCAGTAATGCCTCTTGCAGCCTCCTATCACGGAGAGTCCAATGACTATGGGCTTAGACTGGTCAGACGCTTTGCTCTGGTGACAGGAGGAATACTTCTGTTTCCAATTATTTTTTCACTTTTAATATACCCTCAATGGTTTATGATATTTTTTTCAGTTGACGATCCGGTCATGCGTAAGATACTACCCACATCCATTAGGATTATGGCTTTAACCCAGTTTTTTGTACTTGTAAATTCCATATTCGTAAATTATCTAAGTTCTGTTTCTGAGGAAAAAAAGGCAAATGTCTCATTTGTGATACAGGGAATCATACAAATACTCTTAACACTGGTATTGGCTAAAGTAACACCTGAGAATGCGCCATGGTATGCTACTCTTGCCGCAAATATTGCCGTGATAATATACTTCTTTTTTGCCTGCAATCTTTTCAGAAATCAACAAACGAACCCGGCAAAGCAGGTTTTATATATCACCGGAGGATATGCATCTGCGCAGGTAATAAAAGAATGGACTGACATTTCAAAGAATTATCTCACAGAAAAAGAACAGGAAATCGTTTATTCAAAGATGCTTTATCCCTTTGAAAATGCGCTGCATCAAAAAAAGATACGTTGTTCTTTTATTGTATTAAGTAGCAGCAACGAGAAATCAGTAATACTAAGATATGGGGCAAATCATAACTTAATAGATGGAATTGATGACATAGATGATGAAAATGAAAAATTGTACGGAGAGGTCATTTGTTCAGAGTTCATCTTTGTAAGAAGGATGATGATTAATTTTACAAAATGAAATTAATAGGTAGTGTAAAGCAAGTTATGAAAACATTAGACCGTCCTAAGGAATCCACCGCAAGCGGTACCCCCTTAGGACCAAATATGAGGGGGTAAAAAAACATGGAAACATATCCACTTACTCAGACACAGCTGGGGATTTATTTTGATTGCCTTAAATATCCCGGATCCACCATATATAACATACCGTGCTTATATAGGCTTGGAGCAGAAGTTGATATGGAGAGGCTTGGATGCGCACTTGGCAAAGTGGTAAAGGCACATCCATATCTGTCGGTGTCCTTTAAAAAGGCTGATAACGGTGATATCGTTGCTGTTAAAAATGAGGCAGTATCCGTAAGCATTCCGATACAAAATGAAGATTCAAAAATTGAAGAACTGGTTCATCCATTTGATCTGTTATCGTCAGAGCCTTTATACAGATTCTACCTGTTTGAACACCAAGACAGAAAATATCTGTTTGTAGACACGCATCACATCATAAGTGATGGCTTTTCTATCAACATACTGCTTGAAGATATCAATAAGGCATATGGCGGACAGGATGTGGAAAGTGAGATATATACGGGATTTGATAAGGCTATTGATGAAGAAAAAATGCGTATCTCTCCCCGTTATAATATGGCAAAATCCTGGTATGACAGTATCTTTAAGGGATGTGATGCCGTGACAGCTCCTCTGTACGACAAAACTGATTCAAAGGAGACTATAGCCACAGAGAAAAGATTTGGAACCTTGCCGGCAGAGAAAGTGCGCTCTTTCTGTGCAGAAAACAATGTGACTCCAAATGCTTTTTTTACAGCTTCGTTCGGTCTGGCACTCAAGGCATATACCGGAAGTGAAAGTGCTATTTTTGCAACAATTTATAATGGGAGAATTGATTCAAGGCTTGATCGCACAGTATCGATGTTTGTCAAAACTTTGCCTGTTATGCTGACAGCAGACCGGGAGGAAAACGTTCTTTCGTATATTGAGAACTGCCAATCATATCTTGTAAATGCAATGGTAAACGATATAGTAAGTTTCGCAGAGATACACAGAGATTACGGAATCAGTGCCGATGTTCTTTTTGCATATCAGGGAGAAAAAAAGGAAGTTTTTACTCTATGCGGTGCAAATGCAACGGAGACTGAACTCCCCGGCTCGCAGGCAAAAGCTCCTTTTGGACTTGATATAGCTCTCAATGAAGAAAAAATTGAGTATCTGTTTGAATTTGATCCCTCACGATATACTCTTTATACCATTAATGGATTCTGTACAATCCTTGACAATGTCATATCGGAAATGGTTAAAAAGAAAAAACTAAGTGACATTATTATTGTTACAAAAGAGAATGAAGAATCGATAAAAAATCTGTATGATACAGCATTTCCTGTAAAAGAGAGGCCTGCATACAGACTGCTACAGGATGCTGCTGCCAAATATCCTGGCAGAACTGCTCTGATTGCGGAAGACAGGGCTCTTACCTACAGTGAACTTAATGAAGAAGCGAACTGTGTTGGACACATGCTTCAAAAAGAAGGCGCTGCTGTCGAATCGATCGTTGCGGTTCTGGCAGATAGAAACAGCTATGCCTATGTGATGAGGCAGGGAGTTCTGAAAAGTGGTGCTGCATTCTGCTCCATAGATCCCGAATATCCCGAGGACAGGATCAGCTTTATACTAAATGATGCCGGGATAAAAATTCTTATTACTGAAAAAAGAATAGTAGAACGCAGAGCGGAATTATTTGAGCACATTCGGTCTACCGGGGTAAATGTTGTATTTGTTGAAGACTGTATAATCTCATCTTGCAGGGCAGACCTAAATGTAAACGTACCTTATGAAGCTCTGGCCTATGTCATCTATACGTCAGGATCTACAGGAACTCCCAAGGGTGTAATGATAACCAATAAAAACCTGGTTAATTTTGTTGATGACAATGAAAAAAACCATGAGATCAGGGGATATACCCGGTTTGGGCATGTGAGCCTGGCAGTCGCGGCGCTTACCTTTGATTTTTCCATAATGGAAGAATTTGTTCCCTTGGCGAATGGACTTACTGTAGTGCTGGCAACACATGATGAGATAATGGATCCCAAACGAATTTCGCATCTTATGATAAAAAATCAAGTGGATGTCATGAGCTGCACACCGGGATATATCATGAACATGCTTGATATGGAGGTGTTCACAGAGGCTGTGGCAGGACTAAAATCCATTGATCTTGGAGCAGAGGCTTTTCCTCCTGCACTTTTTACAAAGCTTAACCAAATCGTTCCTGATATCCACATCATGAATGGATATGGACCTACAGAAGCGACGATTAGTTGCACCATGAAGGTAATAACTGATGCGGATAATATTACCATAGGAATACCCAATGTAAATGTAAAAGCTTGTACGGTGGATCGTGATGGCAGGCTTCAAATGCCGGGAGCCATGGGAGAACTCGTCATTTTAGGAGATGGCGTGGGACGCGGGTATATCGGAAGAGAAGAACTTAACCAAAAGTGCTTTATTACCATGCTGGGTCAGAGGGCCTATAGAACAGGCGACCTTGTAAGGATTCTCCCTGATAATCAGATAGAATATCACGGAAGAATTGATAATCAGGTCAAACTTCGCGGACTCAGGGTGGAACTGGGAGAAATAGAAAGCGTTTTAAATTCGTTTCCTTCTGTCAAATCAAGCATCATAATCGTTGCCAAAAGAGAGACTGAATATCTGGCAGCTTATTTTACAGCTGATGAAAAGGTAGATATACAAGCACTAAAAAAGCATCTTTCCTCAAAATTAGCCGCATACATGGTTCCGCAGGCTTTTATGCAGCTTGATGAGATGCCTCTGACTGCAAACGGGAAGATTGATAAGAAATCATTGCCGGAAATAAAAGGAAGTGAAAAGAACAAAAAATTAAAAGAACCCACAACGAAATTGCAGGAGACACTGCTTACTCTTTATAAAAAAACACTGAATATCGGCGATATCGGTGTCGATGAGAGCTTTTTCGAACTGGGTGGAACCTCTCTTACTGCTGCAAGACTTATGATGGCAGCCATGACTGCCAACCTTCCTGTAGTTTTCCAGGATATTTTTGAGCATCCATCCGTTGAGGAACTTTCAAGGCTTATTGAGGAAAAACTTGCCAATGAGAACGCATTTTCGGATATACAGGTATCTCAGGAAGAAGAGCAAAAAGACGAAAAGAATCTGTCTAATGTGCTGAAATATAATACATCTGAATATGTAGATGAGATAAAAAAAGGCAGTCTCGGAACTGTGCTTCTGACAGGAGCAACGGGATATCTAGGCATCCATATTTTAAAAGAACTCCTTACTAGTAACACTGAAAAGATAATCTGCCTTGTTCACAGCAACAAAGGAGCAGCAAAGCAAAAGCTCATATCGACCTTCTTTTATTATTATGATGACTTCGATATAGAGGCTGAGGATGACAGACTTGTAGTAATTGATGGGGATATAACTGACTCCGATAGTATAAAAAAACTCGAAGAACTTGACTTTGATACTGTGCTTAACTGTGCAGCATGCGTAAAGCATTTTGCCAAATTGGAAGCTTTGATGAATATCAATGTGTATGGAGTTGATAATCTAATCGATCTTTGCAAAAAGAAAAAAGCCAGGCTGATACAGATATCAACCGTGTCGGTGGCCGGTGACAATTGCAATGGTAAAAGCGAGAGTGAGATTCTGACGGAAGACAGGTTTGAGATTGGGCAGGAGGTCAAATCCAACGTGTATGTTTATTCAAAGTATCTGGCGGAAGAACATGTATTTAAAGCCATTGCTTCAGAAGGGCTCGATGCAAAGGTGATCCGACTGGGAAATCTTATGAGCAGACATGTTGACGGAGAATTCCAGATCAATTTCCGCACAAACAACTTCATGAATACACTAAGAGCATATGTTTTCATGAAGAGCTTTCCTATACAGGAAATGGATGCGCGTGATGAATTGTCACCAATAGATGAAGTGGCAAAGGCCGTGATACTTTTGGCAGGAACGGATAACAGATTTACAGTATTTCATGCATATAATTCTCATAACATCGAAATGGGAGATATCGTTTACGCACTTAGGGAAAGTGGGTTTGATATCGATGTGATCAATAAGGATGCTTTTGACATACAGCTTAAGGAGTCAGTTGCAGATGAAAAACATAATCAGTTTGTAGCTCCTCTTGTAAATTACAATCTGGATGATGATGCCATAAGGATTGAAAATGAAACCACAAATGATTTCACGGTAAAGGCACTCTACAGGCTCGGCTTCAAATGGTCCATAATCGATATGGATTATATGAAGAAATCAATAGAGATGCTAAAAACACTGGGCTTTTTTTCTTTACCGCTTATCAAATAAATTGGCGCTTTCTTCTAAAAAGTGAGTTATTTTTATCTGTTGAGGGCATGCTATCTCGCAGTGTCTGCATTTTATACAATCTGAAGCCTTGCCGTTGTCTTCTATGGCTTCTTCATATAATTCAGCGGCAAGCTCATCATCATGCCATTCCATATGCATATTCATAGCTTCAAAAATATCCGGAATGGCGATGTGCCTTGGACATCCGTCTACGCAGTAGTGGCAAGCTGTACAAGGGATGGATGGGATGTCTTTAAGAACCTCCTGGACCTTTTTGATTGTTTCTTTTTCTTCTTCGCTTAGCGGAACAAAATTTTGCATATAGGATAGATTATCTTCCATCTGAGAAATACTGCTCATTCCGGATAATACTGTCATTACTCCCTCAAGTGATGCACAAAAACGTATTGCCCATGAAGCATTTGATGCTTTTTTTGATGAACTCCACAATATTTCCTGTGCTTTTTGCGGAAGTTTTACTAATGTCCCTCCCTTGACCGGCTCCATGACAATAATCGGCTTGTTGTGCTTTCTGGCAACTTCATAGCATTTTCTCGATTCTACAGACGGACTTTCCCAATCTGCATAATTTAGCTGAAGCTGTACAAAATCTGCATCCGGATGTTTTGTTAACAGTTCATCAAGCAGGTTATGGGAAGCATGAAAAGAGAAGCCCCAATGCTTAATAAGATTCTTGCTTTTTTGCATTTTAACAAAATCCCAGATTCCATATTCATCATATTTATGGTAATTATCTGCTTGAATAGCATGTAACAGATAATAGTCAAAGTAGCCTGCACCTGTGCGTTCCAAGCTTGTGAAAAACTGCTGCTTTGCACTTTCTTCATCCGGAGCCTGTTCCCAGGCACAAAGCTTGGTCGCAAGAAAAAAATTCTCCCTTGGATACCTGTCAACTAAAGCCTCTTTAATGGCTCTTTCCGAATCACCATTGTCATATGTAAAAGCTGTATCAAAATAATTCATCCCTGCAGCAATGAAAATGTCGGTCATCTTTTTTACCTGTTCGATGTCTACTTCGCCATTTTCCAGGTTAGGTAATCTCATGAATCCAAATCCAAGCTTTGAAGGAGTCATAATATTTCTCCTATTTATACTATTTTTCCTCTGTCATCATCTTATCATAAAGAAAAACCATATAACAAAAATGCAATTATTAAATATTGCTAAAGGCTGACTTGAAATAAATTCAGTTTTTGACTAAAACCATCAATTGGTGGACTCATACTGATTAGTGCAATAAAATAATGTTAAAAAAATTGCGAGGGAGGAACCATCATGACGAAGTCATGATTTGGAATGGTTCCGACAGATAGGGCAGGATTGCGAAGCAATCGTGCCAATACATAATATACGAGGTGGAATAAGTATGAGAAAACACTATTTGGACAACATTCGCTGGATTACAGTTATCATCGTTGTTATTTATCATGTGTTTTATATGTATAATGCGGAAGGCATTCTTGGAGGTATTGGAAAAATCACAGATTTGTCGGTTCAGTACTACGATATTTTTCAGTATCTGGTCTATCCTTGGTTTATGCCGGTTCTTTTCGTGGTTTCCGGAATAAGTGCCAGATTATTCCTGGATTCACATTCGGATAATGAGTTCATAAAGTCCAGAACTTTAAAACTTCTGGTACCATCGACTATAGGTCTCTTTGCATTTCAGTTTATTCAAGGGTATGTGAGCATGTCACTTGGTGGAGGATTTGAAGGACTTGTGTCAGCGGGAGTTCCGAAGCCGGTTATCTATTTGATAATGGTTGCATCCGGAAGCGGAGTACTTTGGTATATGCATCTTCTGTGGGTTTACTGCGTGGTGCTTGTGCTGATCAGAAAGATTGAAAAGGGAAAGCTATTGGCAACCGGAGCGGGGACTCCTCTGTGGCTGGTTGCGTTATTTGTTTTTCCAATCTGGGGCGCAGCGCAGATTCTTAATACACCTATAATTTCAGTTTACAGAATCGCATTTTATTTCGTGTTTTTCATGCTTGGCTATTTCGTGTTCTCAAATGATGAGGTAATCGAAAGGCTGAAGAAGATAGCAGTACCTTTGATAGCGGTAGCTGCTGTTATATGTGTGATTTTCGCTGCCTTATATTTTGGCGATAACTATGCAGACAAGCCTATCAACAGGGGCTTTTTATACTCGCTTGATGCGTATGTGGGATCACTTGCCATGCTTTCGGGAATGGCACGTTTCGGGGATGTTTCAGGTTCTATATCCAAATGGATGTCATCTCATAGCTTTGGACTATATGTATTTCATTATCTTGGAATATCTTCCGTTGCTCTGATCTTTGCAAAGCCGGGACTCCTATCTGCGCCTGCGTGCTACATGTTAAGCCTGGTGGCTGGATTTATTTTCGGATACGGGCTATATGCCATTATTTCACACATTCCGTTTTTCAGGTGGGCAGTGCTGGGTATTAAAAAACTAAAATGAGTCAATAAACAGACCATTAACAATGTTGATCCTGAGAATGAAAAAGAGCTTACGCAGGCCATAGAGAACCTGACTAAGGAAAAGACCATTATCATGATAGCTCACAGGCTTAAGACAGTCAGACATGCAGACCAGATAGTTGTTATTGATAAAGGGAAAATTGTTCAATAGGGCAAGCATGATGAGCTGATGGAGCAGAACGGAATATACAGGAACTTTGTCAGTGGAAGAAAACAGGCCGTTAGCTGGAAGTTTAATAGCGCCAAACTCCCCATATGATTCTTCCGTTCATCTTAATTGTTGTGGGACTTATCATTGCTATAAGATGTGTTATCTATTACAAGGCAAGAAATAAGAAAGCAGAGGACTAAGAGTTGCGCCAAAAGAGCAAAAGCAACAAGTTCTGCTGTTTTCATATGGTCTTGGGGTATTTCGCCCTTGTCACAGGAAGAATTCGTCCTGTCACCGCATCTCCGAATTCCTCAAAAGCAACAAGTCCCATTGTTTTCAAGGCAACTTGTGGCTTTTCGCGCTCCGAGACACTGTGGCCAAAAGAGCAAAAGCAACAAGTCTGTCTAATTTCCTATATACTTGTGGCTTTTAGCTCTTGTTACAAGAAGAATTCGTCCAGTCATCGTATCTCCGAACTCATCAAAAGCCCCAAGTACCCGTGATTTCAAGGCAACTTGTGGCTTTTCTCGTTCCAGGACGTTAGCGTAGAAAGAGTAAAAGCAACAAGTTCCTGTGTTTTCAAGGCAACTTGGGGCTTTTGCCCTAAAAAGGTGTCTCAAATAAGTGCTGTATCAGGAGTAGTAAGAAGAGGCATTTTGTTTAGTGCGGAAAATAGTAGAAAGTTAACACTAAATTTAGTCTTTTTTATAGAAAGTTTACTGTGATTTGTCCTGCTTATAAAAGATAATATATATGTAGGATTTTATCAGTTTGTCTCAAAATGAGGAGATATAGCATGGAAAAATCAAGTGAGCAGGAAGTAGTAAAGAAGACTACTAGAACAAGGACAACGAAATCGGCTGTAGCGAAAGCAGGTAAAACAGAAAAGGCAGCTGTTTCGACAGATGATATGATAGCAGCAATGGCTTCGGCTGAAACTGCCGGGGATGTTGATAAAAAATTAGAAGAAATGGCTGCGGCTGCAGAGGCAACGCCTGCGGTAGAAGAAGCACCAGTAGTAGAGGAAATTCCTGTAGCTGAGGAAACAGCGCCTGTGATAGAGGAAGCTCCAGCAGTAGAGGAAGTACCGGCTGTGGAAGAAGCGCCGGTAGCAGAAGAAGCAACGCCTGTGATAGAGGAGGCGCCGGTAGCAGAAGAGGCAACACCGGTAATAGAGGAAGCGCCAGTAGCAGAAGAGACGCCTGTGATGGAAGATACTCCTGCGGCCGAAGAGGTTGCAATACCGGAGGAGACAGCACCTGCTGCAGATGATATCCCGAGTGTTGAAGAGATTCTTTCGGTTGCAGACAGTACAATTATTATCGAAGAAAATCAGGCGGCTGCAGAAGCAGCCCCTGCGGTAGAAGAAATTGCAATGCCTGAGGAGATACCTGCAGTAGAGGAAGCTCTAGCAGTAGAGGAAGTACCGGTAGTAGAGGAAGCGCCTGTAATCGAAGAAGCACCGGTAGCAGAGGAGATTCCTGCGGTAGAAGAAGTAGCAATGCCCGAGGAAATGCCAGCAGTAGAGGAAATACCGGCTGTGGAAGAAATACCCGCAGTCGAAGAAGCAGCACCAGTGATCGAAGAAGCGCCTGTGGCAGAGGAAATCCCCGCGGTCGAAGAAGTAGCAATGCCCGAGGAAATACCTGCTGTTGAGGAAGTGCCTGTAGTAGAGGAAACGCCTGTAGTAGAAGAGGCGGCACCGGCAATCGAAGAAGCGCCTGTGGCAGATGAGATTCCTGTAGTAGAAGAAATCGCAATGCCTGAGGAGATACCATCAGTAGAGGAAGTGCCTGTAGTAGAGGAAGTACCGGTAGCGGAAGAAGTGCCAGTAGTCGAAGAGGCAGCACCAGTGATCGAAGAAGTACCTGTAGTTGAAGAGGCAGCGCCAGTGATCGAAGAAGCGTCAGTAGCAGAGGAAATTCCTGCGGTAGAAGAAATAGCAATGCCTGAGGAGATACCATCAGTAGAGGAAGTTCCTGTAGTAGAAGAAGCAGCACCGGTGATCGAAGAAGCGTCAGTAGCAGAGGAGATTCCTGCGGTAGAAGAAGTAGCAATGCCAGAGGAAATCCCCGCTGTAGAGGAAGTGCCTGTAATAGAGGAAGTACCGGTAGCGGAAGAAGTGCCAGTAGTAGAAGAGGAAGCGCCAGTAGCAGAGGAGATTCCTGCGGTAGAAGAAATCGCAATGCCCGAGGAAATCCCTGCTGTTGAGGAAGCGCCAGTAGCAGAGGAGATTCCTGCGGTCGAAGAAGTGGCAATGCCCGAGGAAATCCCCGCTGTTGAGGAAGTGCCTGTAGTAGAGGAAGTACCGGTAGCGGAGGAAGTGCCAGTAGTCGAAGAAGCAGCGCCAGTGATAGAAGAAGCGCCTGTGGCAGAAGAGATTCCAGCGGTCGAAGAAGTAGCAATGCCCGAGGAGCTTCCTGCGGTAGAAGAAATCGCAATGCCAGAGGAAATACCTGCTGTTGAGGAAGTGCCTGTAGTAGAGGAAGCAGCGCCAGTGATAGAAGAAGCGCCTGTAGCAGAGAAGATTCCTGCGGTAGAAGAAATCGCAATGCCAGAAGAAGCTCTAGCAGTAGAGGAAGTACCAGTAGCAGAGGAGATTCCTACGGTAGAAGAAGTTGTAATGCCCGAAGAGATGCCTGAAATGGAAGAAATACCCGCAGTAGAAGAATTAGTTCCAGTAATTGAGGAAGCACCTGTGGCAGAGGAAATCCCCGCGGTCGAAGAAGTAGCAATGCCTGAGGAGATACCATTAGTAGAGGGAGTTCCTGTAGTAGAGGAAGCAGCACCTTTGATCGAAGAAGCGCCAGTAGCAGAGGAGATCCCCGCATTCGATGAGGCGGAACAGGTAATTGAAGAAGCTCCGGCAGAGGAGGATATGATCGATCTGGAGATTCCGCCGCTTGATATTCCGGGAATGGATCTGAGCGAAATAACCGAGGAGGCACCTACAATCGGTTCACTCCTTCAGGAAGGCGAAGAGGAAGCATCTCTCGATGCTGAGATAAATGAAATGGAAATGGCTCTTGGAATGTCCAATGCCAAGGAACTTGATTTTGAGAAGGCAGACGGCGCAATAATGGGCGCTGTTGCAGACATGACAGGATTCCTTGAGGGAGAGGGCTATGACTTTACCATAGTTTCAGAAGGCAGCCAGAACGCTACAATCCTCCTTAAGATGGAAGATGATTTCGTAATGGCGATCAGCTATGAGGATGACGAATTTAGCGCCCTGATCTCGCGATTTGAAAAGGATGGCAAAACTTCTTATAAAGAAATAGTTAATACCTACGTTAAAAATGCGATCCTTACAGGGGCTGAATCATCTATCACACGTCATAAGGGTGACAAAGTGGTTGCAAAATGAACTACCCCCACCGACTATGTCGGAAGGAGTTTTCTCGCTGATATATCATAAAATAGAGCCAGTATTTATCAATGGCTTGGAGTTTTGTTGGACAATTGTTGGACAAAGGATACTAAAATGACTTTCATAAGATATATGAAAGTCATTTTTTATTGGAAATTTCGACGAATTTCCTCTTTTTTGTTAGGGGGTGTAATAATAACAATGAGTACTTTACCGGAAAATATAAGGATTATGGGCGGCAAAATGACAGGTGCCGTTGCCAGAGTTGAATCAGTAGATTCGGGTGTCAGAGTACTGATGCATGTAAAAATGGATGACTGCGAAAAAGACATATTTTTCACGGAAGAATCATATCATACAAGTCCCGGAGACGGGCTTTCCAAATTCATAGATTACGTATCAGAGCTTCCTTCTGTTGACAGAATAACGGATTTTATAAAAAGAGGCGGCACAAATGTACTTTACGTTCTGGGCAATTGTGCCAATGGTCTTAATATGCGTTTGAAGGATTATTATCCCGAGGCAGATTACTGGTCAGAAAAAGAGAGAACAGCTATGATCGTTTCAGATAAATTTTCGGTCCAGTTTTCTTTGGAGCATAAGAAAATCAAAGTATATTACAACCATATTTACGGAGATAATGCATTTGAAAATGACTACGCCAGTGCAGAAAAGAAGCGACTTCTGTACATTGTAGAAAAAAAGGCGCAGCACTATTATTCCGATTGCTATACATATGACCGGATTCTCGGAGTGGATGAAGGAGAGGCTATAGCCAAAAGGAATGTTGCAATGTCAAAAGTGGCAACACTTATCGGCAATCCTCAGATAGTAGCAAAATCGGAGTTCGTTGAGCTTGATATAAACGGCAATATCAAAAAGGGAATTGCGATGGACAGGGCAAAAGGCAGTGACCTGGCTCATTTCAGGGCTGTGAATATCAGCAGACGGCAGGAGGTTCCTGCAGATGCGGATCCGATCCAGCTTTTGAGTGAAGAGGTTATGAATAAGAGCGGTCAGCTCAAGAGAGATATTGCTGATATGCAGGTTCTTGACTACCTTTGCGGTAACTTTGACAGACACGAAAGACATATCATTTATAACGTTGTCTGGAAGAACAGGGAAAAGGGAGAAGTTGAGATAAAGGGCATTCAGGGCATCGACAATGATGGCTGCATGGGAACTGTAGATGATGAAGTTCTTGCAAGAAA
>Ga0247608_10005252_pt1 | contig 14091 bp, 5 predicted proteins | sample 176DNAGHGlowgp2_FD_193490 | JGI IMG/M metagenome (GOLD analysis project Ga0247608, IMG submission 193490) | Sheep rumen microbial communities from Palmerston North, Manawatu-Wanganui, New Zealand - 1766 DNA GHGlow gp2 | ecosystem: Host-associated > Mammals > Digestive system > Stomach > Rumen ...
CAGCTAGTGGTAAAGAATTACCATTAAAAGAATATTTCGGAGGAAATACATATTTATATGAAAATGCAATCGCTCCATTCAGCGTTATCGCTCCTGAAGCTTACAAAAAGTTTGATGCACATATTCGCGTATTAGGAGGAGGTATTGCAGGACATTCTGATGCTATTAAATTAGGATTTGCTAGAGCATTAATTGAATGGAATTCTGACTTGAGACCAACTTTGAAACCTTATGGACTTCTCAAGAGAGATCCTAGAATCAAGGAAAGGAAAAAGCCAGGTTTGAAGAAAGCCAGAAAAGCTCCTACATGGTCAAAGAGGTAATTATTCTCTTATATATGAAACGTTCTTCTGCGGAAGGGCGTTTTTCTTTAAATAAAAAATCTGAATAAAAAAATGCCGGCTTAAATAAAGTCGGCATATTCCATTCCTAGCCCCCTTGGTCGGTAATAAAAATATGGGAGCGGGGGTGGATAAATCTTCGCTCTATTATCTCCTACTTGGGAGATGCCCGAGCAGGGCAAAAATTTTTTGCCATAATTTTTAAATTTTCTTCAGGCCGGCGGAGCGTTAATTTCTACGGGAATGTCCCGAAGTTTGGCTGCGACACGCGGGGCGTGTCAGCGGGGCGGCGGCCGTGGCGGTGTTCTTAAAGCTCTTTTTATGTGCATTTTTTCTACTGAAGGGCTCAGAATTCGGGCCTTTGTTTTTGTGCTTCATAAGCGGTTCTTTAATTTTGAATTTTTTTATTTTACATGTCGGGGATTGTTTTTCATTTCTCCTGCCGACGATTAATGTATAAACATTTAATATAAAAAGTCAAGACAAATTTATGGTTTTATTTGAGAATTGTAAATATCCACTAAATCAGTATCATTCACTTACAAAAGTTTACTGGATTCTAAGCAGAGCTGAGTAAATTCATCTCGCTAGTTTATGCCGTTCATCACACTAAGCGTGGTTACTCAGAATGATAGCTTGTATATTATGTGTCATTCAGAATGGAACGCAGTGAAATGAAGAATCTTGTGTGTTATATGTAATATGCCTAAGATTCTTCGCTACGCTCAGAATGACAAGTGGTTTTATATGTCATCCTGAACGGAATGAAATGAAAGTGAAGGCTCTTATATGTCTTATAATTCACACCTAAAGATTCTTCGCTACGCTCAGAATGACGAGAAAGATGCAGAGTGGATTCTTCGCTATGTTTATGCCATTCATCTCACTAAGCATGGCTAAGCGGTACTCAGAATGACAAGTAATTTTCACTCTAAAACCAAAAAATGTAAAATCAATTTAGGCATAATTCACTTGAAAAATCAAAATGTAGTGATATACCAAAAATGGTTAATATAGATTGGGAGTTTCTATATTAGTTCAGAATAGGTATAAACTCATCATTATGCATCGATTACGCATAATGATATTTATCGTACTTCGTGAATTATACTTTTTTTTGGAATAATAAAAGAGTCTCTCAATATCATGGTTATTTGAGTAGATATCTAAAAGGGCTTTCGGACTTTAGGTATACTATATACCAAACTCCCAAAAATCTGAAACAACTGGAAGAGTCACTTAGAAACTATGAAAGATAAAAACTCTTTTATTTTTTATTAACAAAAAGAATGTGAAATTTTTGAAAGAGTAGGCTAAGAAAGTGAATATCAATCGTGGCATCGATGGTATTACTTTTGAGTTCTATTATGCCTACAGTACCAGTTTTTGCTTATGATCCACAATCAGGAGATGTGGCATGTGTAGAAGGGGGTAGTTGTTATGATTCATTACCAACAGCAATAAGTAATACAGCTGCTTGAGGTACAATTATATTGGTTGATAACATTGAACTTAATAATTATGTAGCGACTAGTGGAATAAACATTGATTTGAACTGACATACAGTTTTATGAACGAATAATAATGGAATATTCGATTGTTACTGAAATGTAACTATCAGTGATAGTTCAGTTAATAAGACATGAAAGATTAAAGGGAAATGGTGAGTTTGGGGAAATGATGATGCTCAAATTACTATCGATGGTGTTAACATCGAAGTAAAACGTATTGATGTTGATACACCATCATATGGTGTGGTTGGTAGTTGTGATAGTATTGATATTACAGGTGTTACTATTACAAGTGAATCATATGGATTGCATATTTGGTGAAGTACTCAAGTAACAGTTGCAAATTCTACTATTAATGCAACTAATGAAGAAGACACTGAATGCTGGGGTATAGCATTATGAGATACTGCAGAACTAGAAATTAATGGGGATACAGCAATTACATCTATATGATATGGTATCAGTACAAATGGTAACGCAGGTCAAAATGCAACAATTGTTATAAATGGTGGTAATATTAATGGTGCAGAATTGGGTATTTATCAACCAAGTGGAACGGTAACAATTAATGGTGGTCAGATTCAAGGGGAAACTGCTATTTATCAGAAGGCTGGAAATCTTACAATTAAGGATGCAACTCTTATAGCTAATTGAGCTGCTAACGCATATAATTATTGGTGAAATTGATGACATCCTACATGAGATGGTATTGTAGTAGATTCTTGTGCATATCCATGAAGTACCATCTGAGATAATCCAAATTTAACAATTTGGGATGGAGTTACTATAAATTCAGCAAATGGAAAACAAGTTTGATACTATGAAGCAAATACAGATAAGCCATGATGGAGTATGTGAGTTATTTCTTCTAAGAATGGTAATTTAACACTTCCTGGAAGTTTTGTTTGGATAGAAGATGGAGATGTTTTTAAAATTTGATATACAGTAAATTTTAATTGTGGTGAATGATGTGATATTGAAGATTGAGACGTTCTACTTTGAAATACAATAACAAAACCTGATGCTCCGGATGGATATACAATTGATAAATGGTATAAAGATAGTGAAAAAACAGATGAATGGATTTTTGATGATGTTGTTCATGTTTCTGATGCAAATCATGTTAATTGAGTGATAACATTATATGCCACAAAAGCAACAATTAGTTATACGATAAAATACAATCTTGATGGTGGAACAAATGGGACAAATCCTGAAAATTATACTATTGAATCAGATGATATTACACTAGCTTCTCCAACTAAAGATGAATATGACTTTGATGGATGGTATTCTGATGAAAATTTTACAAAGAAAATAGTTGAAATTAAAAAATGATCCACATGAAATGTTGAGCTTTGGGCTAAATGGAATAAAATAGAGGCTTTACCAACTTGAGAGGATGCTATAACTGCGACTTGAGAAAATAATGCAGCAATTACTGCAATTGTTGTTGATAATGATGTACCAGCAACAGATAATCCTACTGATCAAAATGATGATAGTAAAGATAATGATGTGCCAGCAGCTCAAGTAGTCGCTTCTTGATTTACAGGTCAAGTAAAATGATGAATCAGTGTTTACGGAGTTGCATGAACGACTACAGGTATTGAAAATATAAAATTCTCAAAGCCATATCCACTTCAAATTAAACTTACAGATACTACATTAACTGGAGTGTATTTAAAAGTTAAGCATTGAAATGAGCCTTTTGGGTTGAAGTGATTGACGACTAAATCAGATGCAACTTGTTGAGATGATTGAAGTGTGACAAGTTGAGCTTATAATTGAGAAATTGTTCCCGTGTCAGCATGATGAATAGTTAGTTTCTATACATGTTCAGCATCTACTTTTGTAGCTTATACAGAAACAGCTAATCCAGCTCCAAGAAGTTCATGAGGTGGAGGAAGTAGTAGTTCTTACTCTTGTAAGAGCTTACCAGCTAATGCTGTAGCTAATAATACAACAAAACCAAAGAAAAATACAGATTACTCTTATAGTACTGATACTGGTGCTGTATGTACTTTCCAATGTAAAACTGGTTACACTTGGAATGAAAAAGATACTAAGTGTGAAAAAGCTACTGAAACTGTAGCAGATACAAATGATACTACAGTTACTGAAAATACAGAAAATGCTGATACATCAGATAGTGCATCTACAGAAGATTTACAGAAAGTATTAGATGACGGATTTACTGTAGAATTCCATAATGCATATGAATTCGCATTCAAAAACGGAATCACAACTATGCCTACTATCCAAGAAGCTGATATGAATGGAAATTTGAATAGAATTGCAATGGCTAAGATGTTGTCTCAATACGCTATCAACGTATTAGGTAAAACTCCAGATACTACTAAAGAAGTTCCTAACTTCCCAGATGTAGATGCTCAATTAGATGCAGATTATAATAATGGAGTAACATTAGCTTACCAATTAGGAATTATGTGAATTAATATAGATGAATTCAGACCATTCGATTTGGTAACTAGAGCTGAATTTGGAACAGCTTTATCTAGAATGTTGTTTGGAATTGCTGATGGTACAGAACTTTATTATGAAACACATATGCAAAAATTACTAGAAGAAAAAATTATAACTGTTGCAAATCCTGATATGCACGAATTAAGATGATATGTAATGATTATGCTTATGAGAAGTGCAAATAAATAATTGATTATAACTTTACGAAAAAGTCACTCCGAAAGGGGTGGCTTTTTTATACATCTAGCAAATCTCCCCAAACCCCTCTACAGCCCCTTCTAAATCTTTCCAAAACCTCCCCTAAATCCCCTCCTAACAGAGGGGACTTACAAGACTTTCAGTCTTTATGGCAGGCTTACGAGGCTTACTCCTCAAGAGGGGATTTTTTTACAACCCCCTCCGGCTTTCAGCCACCTCCCCCTAACAGGGGAGAAAACATTATTGAAAGTTTGCCTCTCTGTTAGGAGAGGGGGACCGCTTGCGGTGGAGAGGTTGTCTAAAAACTTTATTTTCTTGAAAATCTCAGATATTTAAATACATTAACAAACGATATTTTATTCTCAAATCCACAACTATGACATACCAAACTTCACGAAATTTTGACCATTTGACTACTACTCCAACTCCTGAATATCGGACACAGCAGAGACAGAAAGCTGAAGAAATATTTTCTTCATTCAAGAATAAACGAGAAAATCGTGAAGATTACTTATTAGATTCTAAAGCTCTAAAAGAAGCATTAGATGAATACGAAAAAATACAAGATTGAACACGATGAAATGGATTTGGTGGAGATTTTGGTGTGATTTGATCTGAAAGTTTTTACTATCGAATGCAGACTTGTCTTCACTCAGAAGATCAAGAAATACGTGCTAAATCAAACCAAGCTGATGATTTTGCTGTGCATCTACACAATGAAATTCTATTCTTTGAACTTAAACTAGCTAGAATTCCAGCAGAAAAACAGTCAGAATTTTTGTCAGATCCTTTATTAGCTCCTTATCATCATTTCTTAGAAAAACAATTTGCATCTTCAAAATACTTACTTTCTCCAGAGTGAGAAAAAATGATGAATCTTTTTTCCAAGACTTCATACGAAAATTGGGAATCCATGACATCTAAATTTCTCTCAAAATCTCAAAGAGAGATTGAATTACCATCATGAAAGAAACAAGCAACACTCGAGGAATTGCTTACATACACATGCGATAAGGATGAAAATGTACGTAAACAAGCTATTCAAGCTGTGAATGAAATCCATTTAGAGGCTAGAGAAATGGCAGAGAATGAAATCAATTCAATTCTTGAATACAAAAAAACTACTGATGAACTCAGATGATTCTCTTCGGCTGAAGAATTTATCACAGTTCGTGATGATATCTCACTTCAGACTGTTCATACCATGATAGACTCAGTCAAAGATGCTTATGATTTTTCACGTGATTTCTATAGATTCAAAGCTGATTTATTCTGAGTGAAATCTTTTTCTTATTCAGAAAAAAGTCTTCATTATGGTTCATTAGAAAAGCAATATTCATTTGATGAAGCAGTAAATCTTTGTCAGGAGACTTTATGAAAATGGGATGTAGAATTATTAGATATTTTCAATAAATCACTGGAAGATGGAATGATAGACGTTTTCCCACAGAAATGAAAACATTGATGATGATTTTGTACTGATAGTTCCAAATGATTGCCAGTTTACATTTTAATGAATTATACAAATAAGCTTCGTGATGTTTCGACATTGATTCACGAATCATGACATAATGCATGTAATCAATTACAGAAAAAAAATCTGAATGCTCTTCAATATGGGGCAGCTCTTTCATATGCAGAAACTCCATCCACTTTTTATGAATCATTACTTCAAGATTCTATTCAATCGACTTTAACTGATGAAGAATTACTTGTGTATCGTGTAATGGTTCTGGATGATATGGTAGCCACAGTTTCACGTCAGGTAGCAGAATATCGTTTTGAGCAGGATTTACACAAATTATTCCGTGAAAAGTGATATTTATGAGCAGATGAAATCTGAAAATTATTTGTTCAGCATATGTCAGACTACACATGAGATGGAATCCATTATGATGAATATGATGCAAATCGTCGAATTAGTCGAAGTCATACGAGAATATTTTTCTACGTTTATTCATATGCAAGTGGATATTTGATTTCACAGGCAATGCTCAAAAGATTAAAAAGCTGAACTTTGACCATAGATCAGGTTAAAACATTTTTTGCTACATGAAGCTCTAAATCTCCAGAAGAAAACTTTATGGATATGTGAATAGATATTACTCAAAAACAGTTCCGAGAAGAATGACTCAATTCGTTAAAAGAATATCTAAACGAGACTAAACAGTTAGCCAAGAAATTATGAAAAATTTAATTCGTTATATTTTATAAGGTAGTCCTATAAAGCATTGTAATAATCCATCATCTCCATTCTGTGATATTATGATCTGAATTATTCAAAATATTAGCTTTATTTAAAGCTTCAATATGTTTTTCGTAGTATCCTGCTCAATTCTGATTGTATGTATCACCATATAATACTCTAGACAATACAGTAGCAAATTCTCATCTAGACACAGGTTTATTAGGATTGAAATTTTCCATAGGAGTACCATCAGCATTTATTCACATAATTTGATACTGATAAGCCAATTGAACATAATCCGCCAAATCTCATAATTTCTCTTTATTTACATCTTTGTATACGGTACTATCTGTGATAATTGGATCTTTTTCTAATGTTCATGACATGAATACGACCATCATTTTAGCTAACTCAGCTCTTGTGATTTTTGTATTCAATTTTGCCTTGTTTATATCATCTATAGTGGTAATTCAATTACTTATCGCCCAATTATAAGCATCAAACATTTCTTGACCATATTTTTCTATCTCTTCATTTGATGGAGTGTAGATATTATCTTCCTCAATATTCAATCACTCTAAACTTGAATTAGAATCCAAAATTTCGCCAAAAGAACAAATGTCTCAAGTAGACTCTTCAGAATATGAGCAAGCATAAAAATGAAAACTTGTATCTTCTTCAGAATCTAAATCTGTATCTTTCATTTCAGTGTCACTAGAATTTCATAATTTGAACAAGTCTCAAGCATTTCACAAAAATTTATTGTCTCTATACCATCATCCAAATCTATATCATGATTCCACTTTAATATCTGGTAGAATAATAGCATCATCTTTAGACAATATTTTTCATGTGATAATATCATTATTCGTTCATGTTGACTCCAATACAATGTTTTCATCTTCTACGATAAATCCTCCGGTACCAGAATCAAACATCATTGTTCTATTATTCTGAGAACTTTCTTCATCCAAATCAGAAACAACAGTTAATATATATACAGACAAAGCATTAGCATAAATACCAATGGAATCTGATTTAGTTTTTTTTGTCTCTTCTGAATTTTTTACATCAACTAGAGTTGCATATGATGTGTAGTCATTATCTTCCATATGATAAACAGCCAGTAATCATTCATCTTTTGGAGTCGTAAATTCATCATTATCGGTATAATCAAAAACGACTGATACATATTTTCATTCAGCTGGCTGTAATTCTTCCAAAAATTCTGTATCATCTGGAGCATAGAATGAGATATCAAAAGAAGCCATTGGAGCATCCAATTCAACATTATCTACCTGAGTCATTAATATAACTTCTTTTAAAGTTATATCAAATGTTGTCATAGAATCATCATCCTCAAGTGTCTTTATTTTCAATATAGTTCCCTCCGGGAAAGATTCAACAGGGGCAGAAACCTTTAAAGTTACATCATTATATGTTACTTGTCACGTAATTTCTTTAGAATTCATTTTTACTTTTTCCTCAGCCTTAGCTACTAATGGTAAAGTGTCCCATTCATTCCATCAGTGTTTTTCTTTATAAATTTCCTGAGCATTATATATCAAATAATCTCTAATTTTCATATTATGATCTAATGATCAATTATATTCTCAATTGATTCATGCTAAATTTGCATATTCCAATTTTTCATTTTCCCAATCAATTCCGAGCTGTTTAGCTACTACAGCCACTCTTTTTTCTCTTTGAAGATTTAAATCATCTATTATCTTCACAATATCAAATTTATCTGATTCTACAATTTCATCATTGCTAATTACTTCCACAGTCTTTAGTTGGAGATTTAAATTACGTCCATCATGTAAAAATTGATTTGTATTTTTTGCGATTCTCTTATCCATTTCTACGTTTAATTGGGCCAATTCAGCTTGTTCGAGATTACTTTTTACTGAATTTGAAACCACATTTAGAGCAGAATTTTCTTTTAATGAATATTCAACTACTAAATTTGAAAATGCATTATTTTCAATTTTCTCTAAGTCTCCATCTCATATGAGAAATGCAAAGAAAGAAAATATTACATAACACACAATTATTACAGAGTATAATGAAAAAGATAGATATCTAAAAAGATTTCTTATTCATCCTTGATTTATTCCAAACATGAAAATACATAAGAATACGTAAAAATACAGTCTAATATATGTTAAGATCTCACAAAATTTTATGTTTTTGGCAACAACACAAAAACACTTATAAATGAGAGATTTATTTACTTATTTGTTCTTTTCGAAATCAATTTTTACAAAATAGTTAACCACTTTTTTGATTTAATTTTTATTTTTTTACGGTTTGTAATGAATAATCGTTATAAATTATAATATTATGTGGATTTTGAAAGAAATACAGTCAAAATTTAATAGTATTAGAAGTTATAATTATAACCTCATGTAGAGATTAGGCGATAATATCCATTATATTAATTTTATTTTTGTATTGTTACAATAAATAATTATTTTGTCAAGAAAATCAACCTATTCTTATGTTGTTATTTCTCCCACTTGAAAAACAAATAGAAAATCACTATAATTCAAATAGTCAAAAATTTTCAAATTACTCAAAAAAAGTCTGAATGACAAATTCTCTCGTGGATGAAGTATTAGGTCGTGTCGATATTGTCGATGTGATTAGCAGATATATTCCTCTCAAAAGAGCAGGAAGTAATTTTTCTGCATGTTGTCCATTTCATTGAGAGAAAACTCCATCATTTATGGTTTCACCGACGAAGCAGATTTTCAAATGTTTTGGATGCTGAAAATGATGAAACGTTTTTACGTTTGTTCAAGAGATTGAAAGAATTGATTTTCGAGATGCCGTAAAAGTTCTCGCAGAACAGGAACATATCGACATTTCTCAATATCAGCAAGTTTCTGCTTATGCACAAAAATCTCAAGATGACAAAGAAAAGCTCAAGAGAATGCAGAAATTAGCCCAAGAATTTTTTGTCACTTCACTCCAGGGTAGCAAAACAGCATTAGATTATCTCCACGAAAAAAGACATCTGGACGACAAATTGATTTCAGAATTCTGAATCTGATATGCAAATGATAAGCATTACGAACTGCTAAATATGCTCAGAAGTAAGTGATTCAATGATGATGATTTACTCGAAGCATCACTCGCAAAAAGGAATGCAAATGGAGAAATTTACGCATTTTTCAGGAATAGAATCACGTTCCCGATTTATGACTTGATGAAAAATGTAGTCTGATTTAGTGCCAGAGTAATCAATCCAGACGACGCTCCGAAATATATAAACTCAGCAGAAAATAGGGCATTCGAAAAGTCAAAAATCCTTTATGGACTTTCTCATGCTAAACAATATATCAATACACACCAAAAATTGATTGTTGTGGAATGACAGATGGATGTGATTTGACTGGCTCGTCTATGATTTCCAATTTGAGTGGCTACATCTGGAACTGCCCTCACAGAGCAACATATCAAACTTTTGAAACGTCACACGGAGAATCTCTTCCTGCTTTTTGATAATGATCAAGCTGGTCGTCAAGCAACTTTTCGTGCTTTGAAATTATGTTACGCTCAGGATTTATTCCCAAAGATTATCTCACTTCCAGACGGATTCAAAGATGCAGATGATTTAGCTAATCATGAAAATTGAAATCAGCTTTTTCAGGAATGCTTAGATAAAGCTTCGGATGGATTCCTCGAAATGTTCAATCGTCTCAGAAGCTCATTTGATATGAATTCACCAGTAGACAAAACTAAGTTAATCAATACGATGTTTGAGCTAATTCTTGCTGTAAACAATGTTCTCATCCAGGAAAGCTACAAAAGAGCTTTCGCTGAAAAGTTAGGATTTCCATTTGAAACGGTTGACCTTCAATTCAAGAAATACGTTCAATGAGCAGGTAAAATTTTTATCCAACAGCAGAGAAAACAAGAAGAGAAATCGGACCCAAAATACCAGTTGGATCGTGAAAAATTGTTTATCTCACTTTTCCATAATTGATTCATAGATGTTCAGTTAAAAGATGAATCTGAATTTATTCAGGATTTGCATAGTTTTGCTAGTCAAGTCGCTCGTGCAGATTCTGATTGATTATTATCGCATACAATTAATAATAGTTGTTCCGACGAAGAAAAATCTACACTTGATGAATTTCAGCTTCGACGAGAAAAAGAAATTTCAGATTTATCGGATGAGAAATCCAAACGTCAAATAGTTATAACTACGATTACTCCAGTCATCCAAGAATATTTCAAATTGGCTACAAAAAGTAGAAATCTTACAGATGATGAAAAAAAACAGCTTATAATTTTGAAATGAAAACTTGGTAGAAGATAGTACTTATTATCATTTCGAGGATTTGCCGAAGATCATATGCTATATTTTAACACCCTTTTGTTCCCCTTTCTTTAAAGGGGATACGGCGAAGCCGAGGGGATTTTTAAGTATATGATGAATAAAAATATTCCATTACTACCAAAAAATTCTCAGTCCTGCTTCGCAGTCCAGCTCCTTTGAATAAAGGAGCACAATTGCTTTAAAAAGGAACAAAATCTTTCCCTCTTTGTAATGAGGGGGGACTACGTAATGGTGGGAGATTTGAAAAAAAGTCTAATTTTTTTTGATTTTTTTTGATTTTAGATTATAATATATGTGAGTTTTATGTTGTTGTTAATAACGCTATGAAAAGAAAAATACTACCTTATTTATTAATTTGATTACTTGCATTATTTATTTGATGATCTTTTGTGTATGTTGATGCTGCATGAAGTAACGGTAATTCTACAGAAGGAGAAGTTATGTGAGATGAATGATGAAATTGAAGTTCAGATTGAGGTTCAGATTGATGATGAGGTTGATCAGTAAATTGACCTAAGGGAAATGGTGTTAATCTAGATTGAAGTTCAGATTGATGATGAAACTCTACTACAACTACAACATCACAATCTAGCACTCAAAGAAAATGTTGAGATGCTTGTGATTGAATCAAATTAAATACATGTTTTCCAATAATTTGAGATTGTATTGAAACAAAAGCAGAAGCGACTAACCCAACAAATGCATTTCCATATATGATATGAGCGTTGACTAAAATTGTTATGTCTGTTATATTAGTAGTATGTTTTATTCTAGTTATTGTAGCATGAATTATGCGATCCGCAGATAAACCAGATCAAGCAAAAAAATTGCTAAAAAGAGTGGCAATAACTATACTATTACTTTGATTCTCCTGAGTTATATTAAAACTAGTAAATCCAAACTTCTTCTATTAAGAAGATTAAGCTTTAGTAAATGTAATATTACTTTTTAGACTAGAAGATGTATCATTTTCATCTCTTGAACGAGCTACATCTTCTTTTTTATTTTTCTTGAAATCATGTTCGGCTTTACTTTCCATGCTTGATTGGTCTTTCATAGTCAGACTAACTTTCTCTCTTTCCAGATCTATATCTAAAACTCTGACATTTACTTTTTGTCATACACTTACTACTTCTATAGGGTTAGAAACAAAATGATTAGCCATTTGAGATTTATGAACTAATCAGTCATTATGCAGTCCAATATCTACAAAAGCACCGAAATCTGTTACATTTCTCACTACTCAATCTAGTTGCATTCAGATTTTCAAATCTTTGATGTCCAAAACATCAGATTTAAAACATGGGGCATCTCATTCATCTCTTGGATCAAGTCATGGTCTTTGAAGCTCTTTAATACAATCTTCTAAAGTCTCTTTTCAGATGCTGTATTTTTCACTCCATTCATTAATTTGTCATTCGTTTACAGAAATATCTGTCATAGGTAGAACTAAATCTTTCTTTTTAATTCAGAATTCTTTTTCCAAGATTTCATAAACTTGTTTAAAATTTTCTGGATGGATTCATGTTTGGTCTAATGGCTCTTTTCCATTTTTAATTCTTAAAAATCAGATAGCTTGTTCATAGGCTTTTGGTCAGAGTCATTTTACTTTCTTAACTTCAGCTTTACTTGTAAATGCTCAATTCTCATCTCTATATTCTACTATAGATTTAGCAACTTTTTCACTTAGTCAGGCAATATATTGTAGGAGTGTATAGCTGGCTGTATTTACATCTACTCATACAGAGTTTACAGTATCTTCCACTTTTTCATCCAATTTTTCTTTCAAAAATTTTTGATCTACATCGTGCTGGTATTGTCATACTCAGATAGATTTAGGATCGATTTTAGTGAGCTCTGCTAATGGATCTTGAACTCTATGAGCAATACTAATCGCTCATCTAACTGTAACATCGAGTGACGGATATTCGTCTTGTGCTAGTTTACTTGCAGAATAAACAGATGCTCAAGCTTCACTTGTAATTATGTATTGCACTTTTAATTTATGTTTCTTTATCACATTTGCCAAAAATTGTTCAGATTCACGGCTTGCTGTTCCATTTCCTAGTGAAATTAAATCTATATGATATTGTTCAATCAATCACATCAAAATTGCTTCAGCTTTTTCTGTATCGTTTTGTGGAGCAGTAGGGTATATCACAGTATTGAATAAAAATTTTCCAGTAGGATCTACGATAGCTAATTTACAACCAGTTCTAAAAGCAGGATCAAATCCGAGTACGGTTTTTCATTGAATAGGAGGAGTGAGAAGTAAATTCTTCAAATTTTCTCCAAAAACTTTAATAGCAGCTTCATCAGCCCATCTCTTTTTGTCAGCTCTGAGCTCTCTTTCAATTGAAGGAATAAGAAGTCTTTTCAAACCATCTTCAATTGCTCAATTTAAATATTCTACACTAGTTCATAGTCATCTTCATCCATTTGGAATGAAATATTTTTTTGCACATTCAAGTGTATGTTCCCATGAAAAATCGATAATCAGATTTAATTGCTTTTCTTTCTCCGCTCTGAGTAATGCTAAAAATGCATAAGATGGAATTTCATTCCATTTTTTAGAGTAGTCTGCATATATTTTATAAACTCAATTTTCTTCAAAAGTTTTCGTAGGTTTCGTAGAAATTTTCGCATTATTTTCTTCATGATTTTTGATATCTTCTCTCAAGTTAGCATGATCAGAAATATCTTCAGCAATAATATCTTGAGCTCAAGCGATAGCTTCCTCTTTGTTCTTTACTGTAGTTTTTGCATCTCAAGTATCTTTCACAAATTTCTCAGCTTCAGCCTCAAATTTCTCTTTACTCAATTCAGCTTTTCTTAAAATATCAGCAAGAGGTTCTAGTCATTTTGCTTTCGCAATCGTAGCACGAGTGTTTTTCTTTTCTTTGAATGGTCTATACAAATCTTCCACTCTAGCTAAAGTTTCAGCCTCCATAATTTGCTGTCTAAGTTCATCAGTTAATAATCATTTTTCATCAATCAGTCTGATTACATCCTCTT
>Ga0247608_10005254_pt1 | contig 14091 bp, 12 predicted proteins | sample 176DNAGHGlowgp2_FD_193490 | JGI IMG/M metagenome (GOLD analysis project Ga0247608, IMG submission 193490) | Sheep rumen microbial communities from Palmerston North, Manawatu-Wanganui, New Zealand - 1766 DNA GHGlow gp2 | ecosystem: Host-associated > Mammals > Digestive system > Stomach > Rumen ...
TGAGATTCGAACTCACACCCAATTAAGGACAGATTCTAAGTCTGCTGCGTAGACCATTCCGCCATGAGGGTAAATTGTGTCCTTGTTCCATTAACGCAGTCTTAGGCACCGAACCACACGAATAACTATCACAACAATTGGTTACGTTATTAGTCAACCAAATTACCCACCTATAAGATTTTTATGACGTCCTGTCAGGAGGCACCAACCATCTTGCTCTAATGCTGCGTGCGCATGGTGCTGGGTTTTACATCTTATCCCAATAAGATAACTTATAGTCAATAATTGTCAGGGATGATTGAGTTAAACAACCGTCTCATAGTAAAATCTATGGCTCTATCGTTGAGCTAATCCCCGATACACGCGGCTCTTTCGAGTTTCAATGAGGCTCCTCGTCCTCTATAGGATGTGGTGCATACCATTAAGGTACAAAGGCACAACAACTCTAACTAACGCTTCTATAGATTCCTCAGACCACGTACTTAAGGAACGGAACGGACGATTTCCCCTGTCCTCGTAAGAATCAGGCTGCTTCGATTCATAGGCTTGTGCACCAACCTATGACTATATGCGGAGAGAGTGGGGCTCGAACCCACGCGCCATTTTACCGACCTAAGACGTTAGCAATGTCTCCCCTTCACCAACTTGGGTACCTCTCCATGGGGAGTTGTTTCACTGGGACAACTCCTTAACCCTCAATAGATTCTTTATAAAAGAACTCTTTATTTCTTTGTTATTGCTTCTGCTGGAATATTTGAATATATGAACACTGATTCTTTCTCATTCATATAATCATCACTATAGAAGTCAATATTATTTAATTTCTCTTTATCTATTTCAAATATAGTAACACCATATTCATCTATATCAAAATCATTAAGGATTTTCTTTACAAATATTTCAATATTCTTATCATCATTAATATTTTTTGGTGTTATATTCTTATCCGTTGAATATAAATAAACTCTCTTAGGAAAATACCTATAATCACCATTTTTTGATCTTAATCCATTTTTTAATATAGATTCTTCATTATTACCAGTTGTGAAATGATAAAGATGCTTAGCTTTCTTTACTTCATCTGTAACATTTTCTGAATATAATGGACTAACAACAAGAGAGTCATAGAATTCTTTTGTTATATAGTAATTATAGAATTGTAACAAACTAATGAACCTCTCATCCTTTTTGATTTTATTCATTTGTGTATAATTTTCCAATTCAATTAAAAATGATTTCTTATCATATTTGTTCTTTAATGAATTCTTCTCTAATGTTGAATAGAAATCAAACTTATAATCAGGAAAATATTCTTTTATCTTCTTTTGTAATTGATTTGCGTTATGAGTTTTAAGATTTTCATTAACCACAAATGATTCTAACTTAATCATAAATATTTAATATATTCTTTTATATAAAAATATAATTTGAAAAGAAAATTGTCAATACCTATTTTAAAACTTTTACGCTATCCTATCCATTAGACGATCCCTGGATTAAAAAATTATAAATATAGACCAGGGAGAAGGACTCGAACCTCCATCTTCGGCTTTGAATGCTTGATTTTCGAAGTAAGTATTAAACTGACTATTTCAAATGGGGTTGGCCTTGGAGTCGAACCAAGCTAAAGAGGACCACAATCTCTTGTCCTACCGATGAACGAGTCAACCCATATTAATAATCGTGTGTCGCACCAGATTCGAACTGGCATCTCAGTGATTCACAGTCACCGCCTTTCAACCAATTAAGTTAACGACACCATATTCAAAAAAAACAAAAGAAAAACATAATGAGTTTGTGAAACTCATAGAATCTCTACCACTTTACCATAGATATTCTTTCTTGATATAACCCCATTTGGATGGTTATGATTATTCCCAATCAAGAACCTATCTCCTGGCTTCAAACTCCAAATAAGATGAAGGTAATAATGCCCGTTGACTTTACACAACACTATATCTCTTTTAGACAATATAGTATTCTCATCAACTGGAATACAAATTACAGGTTGTCTAGACTTTAATATCGGGGTCATTGAATTACCCACTCCTGTAACTTTTACTACTTCACCAGCTTTCAAGTGTTCTGCAGAAATTCTGTTTTCTAATCCACTAAATGAATAGTCCATAATAGAATTTCTAATGTTTTTTTTAAAAACAGGTCAACCATTTTCCCTGTAATGTGACGATGAGTTTTTTAGTATAATCAAGGCTTATACCTGCACAAGCTACGAGGGCGTCATTTCAACTTAAACCTCATAAATGGACCCTACACGGATTTTTCCAGAGGCTGCAGGGAATCCTCTGTATTCGCACCAGCTAGCAAGTCTAGCCAATTACTTTTATTATTTGATGAAATTAATCATTCAAACTCCTTAAAGGATTTAACGTCGAGTAGACACACCATTTCCTATTTAAGGAACCCCCATAACTCGATTACTGTCAATTTATCCAGATTATTGAGAACTGTATACGGAGCACTTTTAGATAATAAGCATTGTGCTTGCCCTCTTATTATCCTATTTGCACGGGAGGAAGGAATCGAACCCTCATTGACGGTTTTGGAGACCGCTTTCCTACCATTGAAAGACTCCCGTAAATAATTTGCACGGAGGGAAAGATTCGAACTCACGTGAGAGCAAAAAAAATAAACTCTGGCAATTTTGGAGACTGCTGCCTTCGACCACTCGGCCACCTCCGCAAATTACAGCTTTCCACTGTACCGCTCCTCTACTTTTTGCCTCACCTATATGCTTCCTTGAAGTTATCTCATCATACCAGAGTATATGGAGTATCAAAACTGCGAGTACCCGCTATGGGATTCGAACCCATGATTTTCTGCTTGAGAAACAGAGGAATTAGGCCACTATTCGAAACGGGCATGGAAATATCTTGCCAAGGTTGAAGTTAAAGTAGGGATGGGTAGAATCGAACTACCACCTATGCCTTATGAGAGCACCGATCTAACCATTAATACTACATCCCCAAATTACAAAGAGAAAACTTAATAAACTGAAAGTTTTACAATTTACATTGTAAAACAGGCTTTGCATTAACCACTATGCGAATCTTCCAAAAGAAATGGCGGAAAATATCGGATTCGAACCGATGATCGAAGTAAGTTTACTAATGACTACTTTGTATATTGGTCAGAGATAATTCATTTGTCTTTAAAAATCTAGAATTTATAAAAACAAAATATAGAATTCTCCAAAAGCTTCCTCGAGGCACAAGCTTGGTATCTCTGGTAGGGGCAATTGGGATTGAACCAACATGTGACCAATTACTCTTTCTACTCCTTATCAGGGAGAGGAGATATACCCCTGTCAAATGTGGATATTACTTTATTGTTAATGACCAAATAATCTTAAAAGAAAACCCACCATAAAGAAAATTACAGATTATGTAGGGAGGCCCAGATTCGAACTGGGATTGGAAACGTATCAGATTTCTAGCCTCAACCGTTTAGCTGATCTCCCCATATTTGAGGTTTATGGATAACCTCAAGAACCCGTAGCGTTAACTAAAATAACATTAAAGTTCTGTTCCATCTCGCTCAATATATTCAAGCTTAAGCCTTTGGGAGTTCTTTCTTTATGCGCACTCGATTATTAACTCCAGCACGAAATATGTGGTTTTATTTCGAATAACCCATATTACTTATGCCAACTTTACCCATCTATCTGGGATGTGAACTTATGAGCAGCGTACCAGATTCGAACTGGCTCCTTAACATTGGCAATGTCATATGCAACCATTAACACCTACGCTGCATTTATTTTTTATAATAACTTTATAGTAGCCGCGACGGGACTCGAACCCGCATAGACCTCGCTCCAAACGAGGACGGTTAATCCAATTACCGGCATACACGGCTATAAAAAATCTTTCCTAACCCTTACAAAATAACATTCGGTGTTTCAGATCACCTGTACTTCATATAACTGGCGCCTTATTTTGCAAGATAACTCTCAAGATGATGTAATAATCTATTTATCATTTTTGGCCAAAATTATTTATATAAATTATTACTGAGTTAATTGACAGTTTATATTAGATAATTATTACACGTCTGGGGGACTTAATTTAAAAATTTAAATAATCAATCTAATATAGCGGGAGCACGAAGAATCGAACTTCGGCCTTCTGAGCTTCAATCAGACGCGCGCAAACATTTCTGTAATAACCAGCTACGCTATACTCCCAAATTATGTTCCGCGGCCTTGAGTTGAACAAGGGCCTTCGGATTTTCAGTCCGACGAGCAAACAACCACCTACACCACCACGGAATTTAATACTAAGAATATTAAGAAGAGTATCTTTTATACATTCGCATTCAACCACTCTGCCATACGATTTTACTCGCAATAGGATTCGGACCTATGAAAATTAATTTTAATTTTAATTGTTTTCGAAGTAACTCTTACTTTGACTATAGTATTGAGGCCAGAGTGGGATTCGAACCCACTTACCGCGATTTTGCAGATCGGGACCTAAACCATTCAGACATCTGGCCAAATTAAATTGAAAGAAAACTAGCAAAGTATAACTAAAACTGTACCTATTGGACTTGAACCAACTACCTTTTGATTAACATTCAAATGCTCTACCATATGAGCTAAAATACGAAGTAACTTTAACTATGACTATTCAATTTATGCGGAGATGACCGGATTCGAACCGATACGTCAGTAATTCGACTACTGGTAGTTTTCAAGACTACTGCCTTGCTCTGTTAGGCTTACATCTCCAAATTTAATATGCGGAGAGACAGGGACTCGAACCCTGAAGCCGCTCATCACGACCAACGGTTTTCAAGACCGCCCGACTACCAATTATCACACCTCTCCAAAAATATAACCATGTATGGGTAACGAGAATCGAACTCGTATCTCAACCTTGAAAGGGTTGCCACCTGACCTATTAGTAAGATACCCACAAATTATCCACTACAAACAACTACCGCATGCTTCGTGGATGTATGATAATCAACCGAAGTCTTATTAAGCACCGTACGTATGCACTATCAAAGCTTTTGTAGCCCGTAGGGGAGTCGAACCCCTCTTTTGAGAATGAAAATCTCACGAACTAAACCGATATTCGAACGGGCCAAATAATAAATAAACTAGAGAATGATTAAGAAGAGTATAATAAATTTAGTTTCTGAGGGACTCGAACCCACGTTCTTAATTTGGATAAAATTACGCATTAACCACTATGCAAAAAAACCGAAGTAACTCTTTACTTATGACTACTAATTTTATTTATTTGCGTGCCCAGTAGGGATCGAACCTACGATGGGGATTTCTCCACGGCAGATTAACAGTCTGCTGCCTTCAACCACTCGGCCATAGACACATTATTTATTAAGAGAATTTTTAATAAGAGGATTCTTATATTAGGTGAGATTATTTTAATTAGCAGATAACCTTAACTGCGAAACGAAGTATCTCTTATTATGACTACTTAATATTGCGCCTCCTGAGGGTCACGATCCCACGACTTCTTGATTAACAGTCAAGCGTTCTACCAACTGAACTAAAGAGGCATTATAAGCGCTCCGTGAGAATTACGATATCCCGACCTACTGGTTAACAGCCAGTCGCTCTACCTCTGAGCTAACGGAGCATTAATTAATTGTGGGCGGGCTTTTCACCACTTAAATGCGTTTCAACCATTACTGGAGCGTCCTTCTTGTTCTCTTTCGAGTGTTCTAGACGACCACAATTATATAGTCATATTTTGTTGTATCAGCATGTCAAAGAACTCAAATTAATATTATTGGTATTTCTACCGATTTACATTTTATAATATAGTAAATATCTTGAAAAATTCAATTTTTTCTTAAAATTTTTTCAAAAAAATAACTTTTAAATTTATCAAGTCATTTCTATATATTTTTCTAACGTTAAGATTTTGTTATTATCTTGTTGTTATATTTTTAATATAGAAAACTTTTTGATAAATTCAAAAGTTTCAGTAAAAATTTTACAGCAAATTTTGTTAAATAACAAAATCTAATCTTTTTTATTATCCCTATGTTATTTATTCAATCTTAATTCTATACCTATTATATATATTATATATTCTATAGTATTAGAGGTTAGATGAGGGATGTTCAGATTCTTCAAAGCCCCAAAAATTACTTTCAAGACACATAACATTATTTGAAATAATACTAATATTATTCCAAACATTATTTTCAATATGTCCATTAAATAATTTCATAAGCTCTAAAATTTTTTGTTATTCAACAATTTTATTTAATTTAAATAATAATAATTTAATTATAGTACAGCGGACAAAAAATATTCAATTTTTTCTCATAAAAAATGGAGAATTTTTTCAAATTCCCCATTTAGTATTATTTATAGAAGTAATAACTGTTTGTAAACTTATCATAGAATACTTCTCCATCATATCTTATTTCTTTATCAAACTTTCCCATATATGTATAATATCCAGGAACATAGTTTACTTTGTCATGTTTGATAAGTTCAATCTTAGATGTATTCAATTGAGTAAAGAAATATGAATTATTAATTGAATCCTTTTTAATGTTATGTGTTAATCCTTTATATCTTACAACATTTCCAGATTCATCTAGATATGTGAAATATGATGACCAACCTTCTTGATATTCAATTTCTGGATGATGTTCTAATGTTATTTCTTTATGAGACACCTCTTGTTGAGTCAATAATCCATATGTTTCTCCAGTTATATAATCATTGATTATCTTTCCAACATATTGTTTCTTATTTCCATTCTCATCTAGATAATAATATTTCTTCATGTTTGTTTAACTATTTTTTTATTCACCAGTTTCTTTATTTGTATCTGTTTCTGGTTGTAGTTTTTCTCCATTAACATTAATAGTTATACCTTCTATTACTTGTAATGGATTTACACATTTTTTATCTCCATTTAAATTATAGAAATATAATAATTGATTATGTTCGCCAGCATTCATTCCTGTAATAGCTTGACCATTATATTTACAATTATTAAAATTAATTGTCCATGTTGCAAGTTTAGAATAATCACCTGTTAATGATACGTCTTGGCTAGCAGGTTGGAAAATCATAAGACCTGCCCATTTCCAATCTGATTTATCATTAGCTGCATCTTCATAATTCCATTCAACATTATCAAATGTAATTGTAACATTTTCAGAGTTCATATAGTTTGCCATACGAAGAACATTAGAATTATTAACATCTAAGTTAAATGTTGAATCTTTAATTATAATATTTGCATTATTTGCCGGTGTATAAACATTGATAATATTATGAGTAAGAGCAGGACAATCAATATTTACGTTTTCTACATTAACATTAGATATTCCATGATAGTTAGAATCATTGAGAACTTGAGATCCTTCAAATAAATTATAGATTGTTGTTTCTTCTCCAACAGTTACATTCTTAATGTTTAATGAATATGATGTGAATGTGATCTTACCATTTGTAGCACCCTTATCACCACTACCTGTAATTCCATCAAATGTAATGTTTTCAAGAGCTTTTACACTTACGGTAGAATTAATCTCAGCATCTTTTATAACAACATTCTTAAAATAAGGTTTATTTGTGCCATATACATTTGCTACTTCAGGTGATTCGATTAAAATATTCTTAGATATAGAATTTTCTAAATCTAAATCATTAATATCTACAATTGAATCATATAAAGCATAAGGATTGTTATATGTAATATTTTCAATTACTTCTTCTGGTAAATTTTCTACATTCTTAAATACATCTTTACCAATTTCAATATCTTTTGGCAAATTGATATAAGATAATGATGTGTTAGCAAATGCTTCATCACCAACAGTCTTTACAGTTTCAGGAACTTTAACAGTTTTCAATGCTGATAAACCACTAAATATCTTTGCAGGAATCTCATCTTTCTTCTTAAGTATAAAATCTACTTTAAGAGTCTTTTTTGAACCAGCTGCATAAACACCATGATTTGCATCAAGAGCTTGAAGATCAATTTCTTGACCATCAACAAGTATTTTATCAAATAATTCTTTAGCTTTATTCATTTTTATATTATTATATATTTAATCATTGTTTTCATTTATGATTTGGGCATCACCTTCATCATTAGTATCAAATTCCGTCTCTATAGTTCCTTCTTCTATATCATTATTAATAAGTTGTACATCTCCACTTTCATCTGATTCAAATTCAGTTTCAATAACACCTTCATCATCCATATTGATTATTTGTACATTACCTTCATCATCTGATTCAAATTCTGTCTCAACTGTACCTGATATCTTAATCCATAATACAACATATGTTATATCACTATCAAGTATAGCATCTACTGGAAGTATAGCAGTCTCACCATTTATAGACCAACCATTGAATTCATATCCTGGTTTTTTTACATCAGGTGCAGAGACTTCAGTACCAGCAGGACCTGTAACTGTCTTAAGTACAGTATCACCATCCTTGAATGTTATAGTGTATTCTTGTGTATCTTCTACATGAAGTGCAACAGATATAGGGAATGATGCTGTTGCTGAAGTATGAGTAGCATCACCTGCATATGTAGCTGTTATTGTTGCATCACCTTCTCCAACAACCTTCAATAAGCCATTTTCAAACTTAGCAACTGTCTCATCAGAAGAAGAATATGTTATTTCAGGATTAGTTAAAGTATTGTCTCCAGAAAGAGTAGGAGCATCAAATTCAATAGTATCTCCAACATTAGCATCTAAAACTGTTACAAGATAATTCTCTGGGTATGACATTTGCATATCAATGACTGTAGGAGCAACTTGTGAAGCTCTGATTGTGAATGAAAGTGTTGTGAATGCATAAGTACCATTATAGTCAGGCTCTGTACAAGCACAAACATTTACACGAGCATTACCTTGTAAGTTGCTATTTGTTGTGAAATGACCAGATTGATCAACTTGTAATATGTTCTCGTTTGTTGAATAGAAATATACTTTACTATTTGTATTCTTTTCTGGCAAAAGTCTATGTGGACGAATTTGACCACTATCACCAGCATTGATTGTACCATAAGAAGTTACAACCATACCTTCATCCATGAATTGGATTTCTGTTGGTTTGATCCTGAATCTCTCCTCAATAACATTATAATGATCATGAACACTAATCCAATTATCAAAATAGTATTCACCATCATCAGTCAAAGCTTCATAGTCAACTTCATCATAACCACCTAATATATTCTTCTCATAGTATTGTACACTACCGTCTTTCACTAATGTTGAATTATCTTCTACTTTTATAAATTTACAATAGTCAGGAATATAACAGTTTGTGCGTTCTGATAATGTTGTGAAGAACCTTGGTGGTGTTGTTGATTCAAATTTCAATTCTTCTAATGCAACACAACCATCAAATACATTAGGACCAACATATTCTACAGAACTTGGTATGTTCATTTGTTTTAAACTACTACAATTCTCAAAAGCATTTCTCTTGATCATTGTTATAGTCTCTGGAATATTGACAACCTTTGTTAATTCTGTACAATCTTTAAATGCATAAGCACAAATCTCATTAGAGTTATCCAATCCAACACGAACATTATGAACACCAGAGGTTGCAAATGTATATGTGAATGGAAGTTTTGTTTGCTCATTTAAAGTAACATTATGGCCATCTATAATAAGTTTATTTATCATAATTTAAATATTATATTAATTTATCTTCATATAGTTCTATTTCTTTGTCATATATATTAACAACCTCTAAAACACCTGTATAACTATTTGTCTCTTCATTATATATTGGTTTATCTAAATAGATCTCATTATCATTATATGTAAAATACTCTGGTTGGTACTCTATATTCTCTTGTGCAGGAATATATGTCAACCCAATCTTAGAAACATAATTTTTCTTAGCAATATATTTTGTTGAAGAAATCTTGTTAATCATATATGAGCTATCTTTAAATACTTTTTCTTTACCTTTATCCATATATGTGAAATATTCAGGAACTTCTTCAACACATGCATGATATGTCAACAAAACCTTTTCCTTTTTATTTTGAACTTGTTTTGTTTGCTTGTTTTTTATAGAATTATTTGTAAATGATAATGTTATTGTTCCCATTTATGATTTTTAGCTAATCTTTTATTAAAAATAAACTATAAATACAAACAAAAAATTATTTTAAATAAAGAATAATAATAAATAATATTAGATATTATGGGCTCAAATTTGTTTATAAAACATATGAAACCTCGTAAGAATGGTTTTTATAAACAGGGTATTGTAGACCCTAAATCATGTCATAAATATGCAGATTCCTGTAAGTCTGATCCAATCATTTATAGAAGTGGATTAGAGTTACAGTTTATACAATATTGTGAGAACAATTCGAATATTGTCAAATGGGCTTCCGAACCAATAAAGATACCTTATTATTCTAGATTAGACCAAAAAGAATGTAATTATTATCCAGATTATATTCTTGAAAACAAAAAAGGAAACAAAGTGATAGTTGAAGTAAAGCCATATAATCAGACAATAAAACCAGATATGACTGATACTGTATGGCTTAAAGAACAATGGGTAAAGAATATTGACAAATGGACAGCTGCAAAGAAATTTGCAGAAGAACATGACATGAAATTTATAATTGTTACAGAAAAATTTTTTACATAATATATGCCTTTTATAATTACTAAATCTGATAATAACAAAGAACAAGAAGAACAAAAACAACAAAGTCCAGAATTAAATAGACTACATAATTTGCATGATATAGACAGGTTCATATATGATGCTGACTCTATAGATGCGTTCAGGATGGATGAAGCTATTCAAGAACATCCATTGTCTCATAGGCCAACAAATATTAGATCTAAATTGGCTTATGCAGATATCCTTAAGGTGTGTAAACCAACAACAAAATACCTACTTCCCGGCCAAATATCGATTTTCGGATACAGCGAGCCGAAGTATAAAGAAGAGCTTGAATATTATGACAAGACACCTATGACAATATTCTTAGGTATATTCAGGACAAAAAATGGTGATATTCGAGAGTTGGGACTCAATATTCACTATTATCCACCAAGAGTACGTCTAAGGATATTGAACTCTACATATGAAGTATTTAAACATCACTTCCAAAAATATTTCAATGACGCTTCAGAAAAACCAGCACCATTTGTGAATTATAATGCTATCAAACATATAATGAAACATAATATCAAGGTTGGCTTTGGTATTAAAGAATATATTCCTGTTTTAAGAGGTAACACTTATGTCCTCCCAACAAGACTTTTGCCTACTGCATTTTTTACTGAGGGTCACTTTAGCAAGGCCACATTAGCACAAATTCAGAAATTTTGGAGACAATTTTAATAGAATTTAACTATTTTAAATTAATATATATAGAGACGAACAATGAAGAAATTTTGTATAGTAATTCCAATTTATAAGGAAAATCTTGATCCTATTGATGAGTTGTCATTAAAAAGGCTTTATAAAGTAATTAAAAACAAGTACGATATATATTTAGTAAGACCAAAGCTATTAGATGGTAAATGCCAGAGTTACTATAAGATATTGAAACGAAAGAATGTTTATGAAGTTGTGTTTGATGACGGTTATTTTAAAGATACTGGTGGTTATTCACAACTATGTATACTATATAATTTCTATGACAAGTTTTCTGGATATGAGTATATGTATATCTATCAGTTAGATTGCTACTTAGTAAAAGATGAATTAGAATATTGGTGTAATAAAGGATATGACTACATTGGTGGTCCTATTATTTCTGAGAATGCTGGATGGATTAACGTGAAAAATCCAAAACAATGGGAGCCACAAGTAGGAAATGGTGGATTTAGTTTACGTAAGATATCAACATTCAAAGAAATAACAAATCCAGAAGGTGAATTCAGGAAAGAATATGATTTGACTGATGAGAAACTCAAAGATGTCAATTGTGAAGACTTGTATTACATGAATTTTGTAAATAAATACTATGATATTGAAAAGCCAAATTGGATAGAAGCTTTGAGTTTCTCATTAGATATGAATGTTGATGTCATATATGATAGGTTTAAGTTTGACAAGCTTCCTATGGGTATTCATGGATGGCCACGTAATATAAGATACTGGCAAAATGTCTTAGAGGAGCTTAAAGGAAATAAAGAAGTCATAGATATTTGTGAGAAACGATATGAGAAATTCTTCAAAGGATATTATGGAGAAAATAATTCAACCGCAAGATTCTGGTATGGATAATAAGATTTGTGTGTTATGTATGTCATGTAATCAAGAGATATTCAAATATCAAGAAATGGTTGCAAGGAATACATGGATAAGACATCTTAAAGAACATGATATTGATGTGTTTATTTATAAGGGATCTGACAAGACTTATATAGACAACGATGTCATATATTGTGATTCTGGAGATGATTTAGATCATACTTTCGAAAAGACAAAAGAGGCATTCTCTCAAATATCAGGTAAATATGACTTCATTGTAAGGACAAACTTGACAACATATATTAATCCAGAATTGCTTATAAGATATTGTGAATGGCTTAAAGAGAATGATTATGACATAGCTTGTGGAGACATATGCAAGAATGATATTGGATGTTTTGTTTTTCGAGGCAACTCTTTTATAATGACTAATGAAGTGATGCAATATATCATAGATAGTGGTTATGATAATAAGAAAATGCTTCATGATGACTTAGCTATTTCAGAGATATTATTTGATACTAAATTCAATGTTTGTGTTTGTTCATTAAGGTATTATAAAGACACTATTCGAAAACAACACCCTAATTACCTTCATGAGATAAACAAGGATAATTTGGAAGGAATTATTTTTATAAGCTATAGGATATATGGTGAAGATAGTAAACCATTATATAGATATTTTGAATTAGGATTAGCTTACCAAATAGATAGCATATATATGACATTAGATAACAATTCTATAAAAAATGACAAACTAATCTATGATTTGAAAAGATCTAGTTTTATTTTTAATTAATTGAAATATATAATATAATTTGAATGAAAAGATTTAGTAATTATGTAAATGAAGGATGTGTTACTGCAGATGTAAATCAAGGTAATGCTTATTCAAATACAGGAGTGACTAATCATTTGACACCAGTAGGAAATATAGTTGCTCAAATACGTAACATATTCTCTCCATTGACAGGTGTTGTTGCATCGGTAGCTGAAGATGGATTCTCTGTCAAGTTGAATTCTTCAAAGTTTGTAAGCCAAGAAGAAGTGAACAAAATATTATATGACACAGCTATCATGAAAGGTACAACATTAGCCGGATATATACAACAACAAGGTCTTACTGTTATGAAGATGATTAATGTAGGACAATATTTTGTTGTATACTTCTGTCCAAATGACATCAAAGGTGCAGGAAAGACTGATGAAGTACCAGCTAATATGCCTTGTAAAGAAATGCAAGAGTTGGATATCGAAGAGACTGAGATGTATTCATTAATCAAAGAATCTGATGACGATGAAGAAATCAAAGATATAACACGAGAAAAGATTTCTGAACTTGTTGCTTCTAAAGACAAGGTTAAAGCCGCTAAGCAACTTGAACTTCTTTTAACTCAAGAATTAGAATTACCACGTGAATATTATTTTGCTGGTGTTAAGTCTAAGGATGGTGATGAGTCAATTGCACTTCGTTGGAAATATACTAAGAATCGTCCACATAACAAGACTTCTGAGAATGTAAGAAGTATACTTAATATCTATGATATGACAGGTGAAGGCATATGGGTACAAGATTTTGATAAAGATTCTATGGTTACTCTACCTGATGAAGTAGACAAGCTTATTCATACTGTTCTTGATTTCTTAGGAGCTGAAGAGACAGATAATCCTGCTGTTTGGTCATTAGAAGATTCAGAACCTGGTAAGAAGAAAGATCAAGAAGATGAAGACAAGAATAAAGAAACTTCTAAAGTAGGTGATAAAGATTTAAAGGACAATAAAGTTTCTGATGACGATGATGAAGATGATTCTAGTCGTGGAGATGATTCAGATAATAATTAACATATATGAAAAATCTAAGT
>Ga0247608_10005255_pt1 | contig 14091 bp, 14 predicted proteins | sample 176DNAGHGlowgp2_FD_193490 | JGI IMG/M metagenome (GOLD analysis project Ga0247608, IMG submission 193490) | Sheep rumen microbial communities from Palmerston North, Manawatu-Wanganui, New Zealand - 1766 DNA GHGlow gp2 | ecosystem: Host-associated > Mammals > Digestive system > Stomach > Rumen ...
AGGAAGCGGCGCACGACATGTGTCTTGACATGGCCAAGATAGAAACACTTCTGGAGCGGGCGGCCGAGATTCACAAAGCGATTATGCAGGACAAGGAAACGAACGAGATTCTTGTATGCGACTGGAAACAGCGGAACTGGTCAACATCCGGCACAACGGCCGTTGGTATAGTGAAGGAACTGCGGGAAATAAAATCCGAGGCGTTGCAAGCCATCATGGATAAAATCACACTGGACTATATTACAAACGAAGTGATACCCAAAGCCGCAAATGCAGAACAGCTAAATCCAATAAACCGGGCAAAGGAGGAAATTGCAAACAGGATAAAGACCAGATGCCCCATAGATACCCCATAGATACCCCATAGATACCCCATGTGTAAGCTAAGCTGTTACTGTAGCTAAGCTGTTACTGTAGCTAAGCTGTTTCTGTTACTGTAGCTGTTACTGTTTATTACATTAAGGCAATACACATATTTATATTATTACATAGCCGAGATTGAAAAAAAGATTCTGGTTAACCGTACAGACGGAAAAGCAGGCGGCCGAGATCGTGCGGCGGCAGACGGAGAGGCGAAGGCCGTTTCCATCTTCTTTGCCGAGGGTGACGAGCCGAAGCCGTAACCATGTAACAATGCATCTATACCGCATAGAAGGGAGGTGACAAGGTGAAATGTGTGTTTTGTGGCGGGGATATTTCCGAAGGTGCTGAAAGGGCAACCGCTCCAATAGTGACGGACACGGGCGGCCGCTGTTGTGTCAGGTGCAGATGGAAGTATGTACTTCCGGCGAAGTGCGGCATAATCTCAAACCGGGAAACGCCGAACGGCGGCCGGATAATCAATAACAAGTATTTTCCCAGATAATGGAGAAAGGCGAAAGTATGAAAGAGGAAAAGCGAAAAACACAAACAGAAATCATTCTTGAATATATGCGGGGACATAATAACAGCATATCCACGCTTGAAGGTTTCACAGAATGCGACTGCGTGCGACTGGGGGCGAAGGTTAACGAAATGCGGAAGGACGGCTATACAATTCTTACGGAACTAAAAACCCGGAAGAACAAAAGCGGCCGCAAGGTAAGATATGCGGTTTACCATCTGATTGAATGAAACCGGGAGCGGCTGAGGACTGCGGAGGCCTTGACAATATGAGGGGGATGCCGTGAAGGTGTTCCCCTTTTCCATCTGGGAGCGGTTACCGAGATCGTGCGGCCTGTGATCGTGCTAACGGTGCAGGGAGCGGGCTAAGATACATAGCTATGATTTTCAGGGAGGGGGGATAAATCTAAACGTGAGAAACACGACAAAAAGGCCGCAAGTGCCAAGCTTTTGGGGCGAGATCGCATTCTACCCATTTCATGGCACAACTACAGCCGGGATTGTATAACCGCCTTAAAACGCAAAAATGAAGGGTATTATTGAAATTATGTAAACCGCTATACAGAATCGCTGTTCTGTCTGTCTCTTTCCATGGTTTCCCGGATTGCCCTTTTTATAAACCCGTTCACGGTTTCCCCTGTGGTGACAGTGTATTCCTTTAGTGTTACATAGTCACTGTTTGGCATATCCAAGGGAACACGCTTCATATTTTTGCGCTTGTATTCAAGATTATATTTAGCTTTGTTTTCTTTCCATTTTTCCATCTTACGGGGATATTATAGCAGAACTAAAAACGATTGAAAAGCACTACAGACGAAACAGGACGAAACAAAAAGGTATTGACGGCGTACACCCTAAAATGATATATTGACAGCGTACACAACCACTACATGAACGGCGTACACATTAAATGATTTACAGTGTACACCACCACGGAAGGGAGGACAGACAGAAAAGCGATTCAGACGGAAGTATAAAGGGTGTGGAGGTTCTGGTAGTACCCCCCCACGGCCGCCAAAAGGCGACAGGCTGCCGTATAGCGCCGATATACACACAAGGTTATTTTATCGAACAAAAGCGAACAAACCCGAACAAAATGAACAGAACATAAAACCAAACCGAAACCAAACGACAACCATAAACAACAAAGAACGGGGGTAAACAAAATGCATGAACAGATGGAACTTGAAGTAAGGGACGCACTTATGAACGCAGATAAGGTCACAATCAGGCTTGTGAAGGATATTATGGAGGCGGCCGTGATATGCAGTCAAGGCGGCCATCTAAGCAACGAGAAAGCCGAAAACATCCGTGAGGGACTTATTGCGAAGGGCATTTCTGAAGAGGATGAGGAAATGATTCTGGACGTGATCAGGGGTAAGGGGTGAGAATATGGCAAGGTATAAAGACAACACGGGCAGGAGAGTCGATGGAGCGGCCTTTTTAAGGGCTGATGCAGGCGGGCTATGCTATCGGATACAGACAAAGCAAACCGCAAGCATACTGGAAGCAAAGAGGAAGCATAGAAAAGGCAAAAGCCCGAAGCCATAAGGCCACGGGCTGAAAGAGGGTAAAGCGATTGCAAAACCTTTAGGCAATCATAACACGAAAGAGAGACAATCACAATGGACAATATGCCGAAGAAACTGCGGAACAGCTTCCGAGATCGTGCGGCACGTCCGGCAAATTGAGAGGGAGACGAGAACATGGCAAAACTACCGCAAGGCGTGAGAAGGAAGGAAACCAAGACAGGCGGCATAACTTATGAAAAGCGCTTTACAGTGAACGGGGAACGGTTCAGCGTATACGGTGCATCGGTTAAGGAAGTGCAGGAAAAGGAACAGGAACGCCGGGAGGAAATCAAAAAGGGAACTTATGCAAGGGGATTGAACACTAACAAGACGATAACCCTTGACGAGTATTTTGCTGATTACATCGAAGCACGGAGGAAGCAGGAAAAAAAGAAGGTTGAGAGCATCGAAAACCGAAAGCGCAAGGCCAAGTCTAACACGCTACATACTTACGCAACTATTTATAACAAGCATATAAGCCCCAAGATAGGAAGCCGGAAGCTTGCAACGGTTCAAACAAAAGATATTCTAAAGGTTATGACGGCCGTTGAAAATGATTGCAGCACCTACATGGCAAATTACACCTTGCTGATTATGAGGCTTGTTTTTGAGGCCGCCAAGGATGCACACATCATCCCTGTAAACCCTTGTAAAGATATAAAGAGTATCCCGGAGGAAGAAAGGGAGGCGGCAACAAAGACGATTCACAAAGCCATGACACGGGACGAGCAAGCGGCATTCATGGAAGCGGCCAAGGACAGCCACTATTATACCTTGCTTGCATTTATGCTTTGTACCGGGGTGAGAGTAGGCGAGGCCGGGGCGCTGAAATGGAAGGACATAGACGTTAAAAGAAATGTGATCCATATATGCAGGACGTTAACAAAGACGGAGGACGGGAAAGCCACAACGGGAACGCCTAAGACGAAAACGAGTATACGGGACTTGCCAATTACGCCACAAGCCGCCGAGGTTCTGAGGATGCAGAAAGCAAGAACTGAGGACGTTTACAGAATAGACGGCGACAGCTTTATATTTCATTCCATACAAGGGCAGTATATAAACGCTCAAAATGTGAACAGGGAAATTGTGTGCATACTTAAAAAGGCAGGGATTGAAAGGGGACTTACAAGCCACGCCTTGCGGGACACTTTCGCAACCAGATTTATTGAGAACGGAGGAACGCCGCAAGCGCTGAAATATCAACTCGGACATAGTAGTTATAGCATGACAATGGATTTATACGCACAAGTCACGCCGGAGCAGATAAGCAAGGAAATGGACGGCATGAGGTTCATCATATAACTTGTGATCAGGAACGGGAGCGGCCTGTATATGGCCGTTCCTTTTTGTTTCCCGGATAGCCGAAAGGATGCCCCCCCAAGGGGTAGAAAAATCTTTCCTGTGGGGACTGTGGGCGGGTGCATTCTTTACGTAGAAAAGAGAAAAACGAGATTTTCAGAAAGCAACTTCTGGAATTTTCGGAGACTATAAAAAGGCACGTAGTTTTTAAAACTATGTCATGTAGATTTATAAAAAGCGAGTACCCCACAAAATACCCCACAAAATACCCCACAAAAGAAAAGTCACTGGATGAAACGAGACGAACGACAAGGACGCCGGCCGGAGCGGAAAACGGCTAAAATAAAGGGATTGCGACAGATAAAAGAAATAATTTTGATACACGGACGAAACAGCAAAAAACAATTCTCATTTAATGAATATTTAATAATATCGGGATATGATGTATTCAGAAGCTGCGGATGATTTGTTACCTTAAGAGAAAAAACTCACGCAGCCGGAATATTACATGATAGGAGGTGCACGCACATGTTGCTGCATATTCTGAAAAAAGATCTGAAAAGAAAAAAGACCATGAATGTGGTACTGGGCCTCTTCGTGATCCTCGCCTCCATGTTTGTGGCGAGCAGCCTCTCCAACATGTTATCCGTTTTGAACGGAACGGATTACTTTTTGGATAAGGCCGGCCTCGGAGATTACATAGTAATCCTGTTCAGCGGAGACCCGGATCAGGATGCCGAAAAGTTCTTTTCCGAGAATCCTTATGTAAAGGATTTCCGGATGGAACGGGGACTTGGCGTAGGACGCGAATCCATCTCCAGTCCCGACCGGGAGATCAAGCCGGGAGCCCTTTGCGACATAATCTCCGTAAAGGACGATGGTCTGAAATACTTTGATGAGAATGACAACGTGATCACGGATGTGGAACCCGGACATGTCAGAGTGACCGCAAGCTTTCTTTCTTCTGAGAAGCTGAAGAAGGGGGACCGGATCCATTTCAGCATCGGTGATGTGGAAAAGGATTTCATTATAGACGGCCCCTTGAAGGATGCGGCGCTTGGTTCCCCCATCATGGGAAACGTCAGATTTATGATCAACGATGATGAGATGAACAGCCTCTACGAAAATGAGTCGATTCATTCGAAGTACAAGGGATATATCATTTATGTTGATACCGATGATGTTTCTTCGTTTACCAAAACGCTTGCCGATCTTTCCGGAATCAGCTTTGACGGTTCCCGGACAGTGATTAAGACAAGCTATGTGATGACCATGATCATCGTATTTGTTATCCTGATCGTATCGATTGCCTTGATCATTGTAGCGTTTGTTATGCTGAAATTTGCAATCAATGTATCTGTGATGGAGGATTTCCGTGAAATCGGCGTCATGAAGGCTATCGGTATAAGGAACCGCAGAATCCGCGGCCTGTATGCAGCAAAGTATTTCCTTCTGGCGATAGTCGGAACGCTGATCGGTCTAATTCTCAGCTTCCCGTTCGGAAATCTTTTGATGAAATCAGTCAGTGATAATATGGTTCTCGGGAATGACAGTGAAATTCTGATCCATATCGTTGGCGCACTTCTCGTTGTGATCACCATTTCCGGATTTGCCTGGCTGTGTACAAGAAAAGTAAAGAAGCTTTCTCCGATCGATGCCATCCGAAGCGGTCAGACCGGCGAACGTTTTCGGAAAAAGAAGGTAAAGGGAAAGGCGCGCGGCAGAAAGCATACCGAGTTCTTCCTCGCAGTGAATGACATCCGCAGCACACCGAAGAGATATCTTTCTGTATTCCTTTCGCTGTTCATCTGTACGCTTCTGGTGCTGACTTTGGTGAATACCACAAGTACCATGAGGAGTGACAGCTTTGTTCATACCTTTGGCGCGCGGGGCGACATTTATGTAAGCGATGACGAAGCTATGCGAAATCTTCAGGTGGAAGATAAGGATGCCCTGACCCAATATATGGCAGAGAAAGAAAAACTCCTTGCCGATCACGGAATGCCCTGTGTGATCAAGGCGGAAACACAGTATAAGTATAAAGTAATCATTGACGGAAGTGTAGAAAATCTTACCTTCCAGCAGGGTGTCAATACCCATATGTCCGACTATGAATTTCTTACCGGCTCGGCGCCGCAAAACGGAAATGAAATTGCTGTAACAAAGGCAGTTTCCGAATCGACAGGTCTTAAGGTCGGCGATACCTTTACGCTGGATTTCGGCGATCGGACAGAAGAGTTTCTGGTTTCCGCAACGTACCAGACCATGAACAACATGGGGCAGATGACGCTTATGCATGAGGATGCGGCTACGGATTTTATCCACCTGTCCCAAATCCTTGAATTACGGATCTGCTTCACCGATTCTCCGGATGAAAAGGAAATTGAAAAGAGGAAGGATAAGATCAGTGAAATCTGGGATATTGACGAAGAACAGGTCATGACGGCTGAGGAGTATTGTGTGAAGACAATGGGGGCCGCCGATACGATGGAAGCACTGCAGAACCTGCTGCTCGTCATTACGATGATCGTAGTCATTCTGGTAACACTTCTTATGGAACGCTCCTTCGTGGCGGATGAAAAGACGCAGATTGCTCTTCTGAAAGCGGTGGGCTTCCGCAACGGAAAGATTGTCCGGTGGCATGTTTTCCGGTTCACAATCTGTTCCTTCTTTGCCATCGTCCTGGCTGTAGCTCTTTCGATTCCGGTAACGCATCTGGCCATCACACCGATCTTTGCCATGATGGGTGCCGGTAAGGTCGATTTCCGGTATGCATGGTCACTGACAGCACTGTATCCGGCCATCATCTTCGGATTTACGATTCTGATGACATGGGTTGTGGCACAGTGCACAAAGAAGATCAAGAGTAGTGATACCGCCAATATAGAATAAATACGTACGTCAAATGTGAGGATACAGGCTGCTCAGGGCCGCTCGCGCTCAAGACCGCCGGTAGCGGTACTAAGCTCCGGCTGAGCGCCGATCGCTAAGTACCGACGGGCGGACATATCCCATCGCATGCCTGTATCCTCACACGTGACTGTCTATGACAGAATAAACATGTAATGATTCAATATTTTCGGTTGATGCCGAAGAAAGGATAATATTATGAGTAAAATTATGGATGTTAAGGATTTGTGTAAGACCTATATTATCGAGAAGCAGCAGAACCATGTGCTGAAAAATGTGAGCTTTTCCGTGGAGGAAGGGGAGATGATCGCCATCATGGGACCGTCGGGTTCCGGAAAATCCACGCTTCTCTATTCGGTTTCCGGTATGGATAAGGCTACCGCGGGAACGGTGAATTTTAACGGGCATGAGCTGACCAAGATGGGCGAAAAGGAGATGGCTGACGTCCGTCTCGATGAGATGGGATTCATCTTCCAGCAGATGTACATGATGAAGAATCTGACCATCCTGGATAATATTCTTTTGCCTGCTTTTGAGAGTAGTAAAGAGAAGGATAAGGATAAGGTGGTGAAGCACGGAGAAGATCTGATGCGGAAGCTCGGCATTATCGAGATTGCCGGACATGACATCAATGAGGTTTCCGGTGGCCAGCTGCAGAGAGCCTGCATCTGCCGGAGCATGATCAACGATCCGAAGATCATCTTCGCGGACGAACCGACCGGTGCCCTGAACCGGACTTCTTCCAAGGAGGTTATCGACGAGCTTGCGAAGCTCAACGAGGAAGGAACAACAATCCTTATGGTGACCCACGATGCGAAGGTCGCAGCGAGATGCTCCCGCGTATTATATTTAGTGGACGGAAACATCCGGGGAGAGTATAATAATTCTGATAAGACGAAGTCGGAGAAGGAGCGGGAACGTGCCCTCACGACCTGGCTCATGGATCAGGGTTGGTAATGCCAAAATGAGGTTGTAAAAAGTGATCGACATTTTGATTGTAGAAGATAATACAGAGATTGCCACGCTGCTGACAGATTTCCTCCGAAGGGATGGATATGTTGTGAGCACGGCCGAAACAGGAGAGAAAGCCCTGCGCCTATGGGAAGCCTACGGCGCAAGGCTTCTTGTTTTGGATATTAATCTGCCGGGCGAAATGGATGGATTTCATGTGCTGTCGGAGGTGCGGAAATCGGCCAATACGCATGTGCTCATTACGAGCGCCAGGACCGGGAAGGAGGACCAGTTGAAGGGCCTTCGGATCGGGGCGGATGATTATATTGAAAAGCCATACGATATCGATATCCTGCTCGAGAAGATCCGTGGCATTTTCCGGCGGAAGTTTGAGCTGGATGAAATTGTATGCGGCGATATCCGGCTGAATACGGTGACGGAAACGTTGACGGTTGGGGAAAAGAGCATTGAACTGACGGCCAAGGAGTATGAGCTTCTGAGGCTCATGATGGAAAATGCCGGGACAACGATGAAAAAGGAATATCTGTTTCAGAATGTCTGGGGCAGCGATTCGGATTCCGAACTGCAGACACTGACGGTCCATATCAAGTGGCTCCGGGAAAAAATTGAAAAGGATCCGAAGAAACCGCAGCATATCATTACGGTGTGGGGCGTGGGGTATCGGTTTGAGGCGTGACGGTCCTGTGCGTTGATAATGCGAATTAGTTAACATAACATGGTTTACATAAGGTTTATTGAAAGACTGAGCTGAGGAAGGATTAGAAGTTGAAAAAGGGAAAGCGTATATGGATATTGGTTATTCTCTTGGAAGTCCTTCTTTGCGTGGCTTTAAATCTTCTTCTTTTGAAATTGGAAAAGACCTCCGGTCGTGAGTACCGCGTGGAGGTTGTCCGCACGGTAAGGGAAATCGAGGCGGGAGAGATGCCGGCGGTATCCGGAAAAACGTATGTGAAATCCATTCAGCTTTTTGATCGGCCGGACGGCAGTAACAGGGATTATGCAGTGGCTGAGGCACCGGACGGGCAGCTTTACCGGATCGGCTATGAGACAGGAAACCGGCAGAATACGGCGGCCTTTTGGATCGTAAACGGCTGCTGGCTTCTCAGCCTGCTCATCACACTGGGAATTGCAATATATCTGGACCGGAAGGTTTTTAGGCCCTTCCGCGATATCTCCGAGCTTCCGGTGGAAATTGCGCGGGGAAATCTTTCGGTACCGGTGAAGGAGGAAAAGAACCGCTACTTCGGAAAATTCCTTTGGGGTATGGATATGCTCCGGGAAAACATTGAGGATGGCCGGCAGCGGAATCTGGAGCTGGAGCGGGAAAAAAAGATGATGATTCTATCGCTTTCCCATGATATCAAAACACCCATTTCGGCTATCCGGCTGTACAATAAGGCGTTGTCGGAGGGCTTATATGAAGATGAGGCGAAGCGGCAGGAGGCTTACGCCGGAATTGAGCGAAATACCGCACTTCTGGAGGATTACATCGAGGATATCCGAAGGACGACAAAGGAGGATTTTCTGCAGCTTTCGGTCAAGGACGGAGAATGGTATCTTTCCGAGGTGATGAATAAGGTCGAAGAGCTCTACAGGGAAAAGACAGCAAAAAAGCGGACGGGCTTTACGGTGGAACCGTACGAGGAGTGTCTTTTGAAGGGGGATCCGGCCCGGGCGCTTGAGGTTTTGCAGAACCTTCTGGAGAATGCGCTGAAGTACGGCGATGGCCGGGAAATCCGCCTGTCGTTCGCAGATGAAGAAGATTGCCGGCTGGTGACTGTGATGAGTACCGGGGCATCCCTTCCCGAACAGGAGATGGTGAATATTTTCGATTCCTTCTACCGGGGCAGCAATGCGAAGGATGCGCCGGGAAGCGGCATGGGCCTTTATATCTGCCGCAGCATCATGAATGCCATGGACGGTGACATCTTCGCAGAGGAAAGAGAAGATGCGTTCTACGTAACGGCAGTATTCAGGAAGAAATAACGCGGCATCAGATTGTCCGACATGCTGCGATATGGGCCGTTTTTTGTATATGGATGTACCAGAATTATCATCGGATGATGCAGGAGAATCCGTAAATTGGTGGAACGTTGCTGTTTCACATTCGATAAACAAAACGGAACCGGAAAAGAAAATAACCTGTGAAGGACCATCCCGGGCCTCGGTGCTTAGCGATTCACGAGCCGTTTTACGGCGAAGTGAGAGCTTAGCAAGCGTAGCGGCCGCTAGGGGCTGCCCGAGGGCGAGCGAGAGCGATGTCCTGAACAGGTTATTTTCTATTTTCGGTTCCTTTTGTAAATGTGTACTTGTGAAACAACAATGTTCCACCCTTTTTTATGATCCGGTCCCACTGTACTTCCGTGCCCCATACATCCAGAGGGTTACGCTGAGGAGGAAGAAGATGCATCCCACCACAGGCGAGAGCCAGGTCAGGATGGGAATCCTGTCCGGCCGAAGAATCACAAGGCTCGGATAGTAGGCGATGAAAGCAATCGGGATTATGAAAGTAAAGATGAACCGGAACACCGAACCGAAGATCGTGATCGGGTATTTCGCATAATCCCTGAGTTTATAAGCCAGATCCAGAATAAAGAACGAATTGTGGATCCAGAAGCAGGTGGCGGCGGCCGCATTCTGCAGAGCAATCATGATGAGAGATGCTGTGAGCAGGAATACGATCAGCTTCAAAAGGGCAAGCACCGAAAAAGCGAGCGGCATATGGTGCCATGCATAGGCAATCGTGCCGATGCCGAAGAAAAGCTGGCCGAGCCCCTTTACATCGAATACCTCCGACTGATAGTAGAAAAACAGATTGATGGGCCGGAAACAGTATTTGATGAAATCTCCGGAGTATACCTGCTGCCGAAGCGCCCAGTTATTGTCAAAGAGGCACTGTACCGGCGTCAGGGATACCAGTGAGAAGCCATAGAGAAACAGCATTTCGTAATAATCCCATCCGTTGATGGAGGGGAAGTTCCGGAATAAGATCCAGAAGCTGATGAAACCCGTGACGTTTGTAGCAATCATACCGAGCGTCGAGATGATGAAGTCGGAACGATAGCTCATCTTACTCTTCAGATCCTGAACCAGAATTTTCCGGTAAATCCGTAGATAGAAGCGGAGTCCGTGTTTGCCGGACCATTGTGTTTGATTCATCGGTGTCCGGATGGCATCGGTGTTTTTTATACTGTTCATAAGATCACCCCCCGTTTACCGTAATCTGTCGCACGGATTTTGACCAGAAGGCCCGACTCAGCGTTCCGAGGAAGATGCACCAGAAGAGCTGGAGTCCCAGAATCATGAGTACATCCGGGCCTGTCTCCTTGCCGAGCAGGATCGTGAGCGGCGTGTTGTATATGGACTGGAAAGGCAGGAAATAGACTGCCGTCCGAAGACCTTCCGGAAAGAAGGCTACCGGAATCGTTGCACCGGAGAGCAGAAGTACGATCACCTGCTTCATCATGTTGATGCCCCAGATGGATTCCGTAAAAAGACAGATCGTACCGACAATGAAATCAATACTGTAATTGATCTCGAGTGCCATGATTACCGATATCAGAAAGACCGGAAGATTCCATCCGAGTGGAATCGTGCTTCCGGTAACCAGCCGGACAATGATCATGGTCGGCAGGAAAGTTACCAGGAAGTGGGATACCAGTGTGCCGGAATAGGACCAGAAGAGGTAACTCCGGTATTCCATGGGCTTCAGAAGGTTCAGGACCATCTTTCCGCTCTGGATATCCCGGCCGATCTCCCAGACGGCATAGATTTCCAGGAAGGTGTAGAGGGCGGAGGCCAGAACCAGGTAGATCAGCGTATCGGAGAAGGTCATGCCGTTTACCCTGTCCGTTCCGGCGGAGGCATAGATTGCTTTCCACAGGTGATAGATTACAATTAGGTAGAGCATGTTGCCGATTACCATCACGAAGAGGGACATCCGAAACTGTACGGTTTCGATCAGCCCGGCCCGCAGGAGGGTTAAGTATTTTTTCAGTTTCACGCAGCGCCGCCTCCTTTCTTTTCCGTTTTATCGTCAGTATCGGCATTTATTTTTGCAGACTCGATTGCATCCGCAGCCGGATCGGTGCTTTCTCCTTCGTAAATCTTTCGAATGACCTCTTCTGTGGAGATTTCCTCGAGCTGCATGTCTTTGATCCGGTAGGTATGCTGAAGCTCGTCCAGAACATCCATGACCTTCCGCTTTTCTTCATCCACAAGGACGGTGATCCATTCTTTATCCTCGGTCATGCCGACGGTACAATCGGGCAGCATGGCGGTAATCTCATCCCGGTGTTTTTTCATATCGCCGCCGAGTCCAAGCTTCAGAGTCCGGTAGGAGCCGAAGAAGCGTTTCAGATGTTCGATATCGTTGTCGTAGAGCATCTTGCCGTGGTCAATGATAACAATCCTCCGGCAGAGCGCATCGACGTCGCCCATATCATGTGTTGTCAGAATAACCGTTGTGCCTTTCTCCCGGTTGAGTGCGTGGATCAGCGTCCGGATTTTGGATTTCATGGAAACATCCAGACCGATGGTCGGTTCATCAAGGAAGACAATCTTCGGATTGTGCAGGAAGGCGGCCAGGATATCGCTGAGAGTCCTTTGGCCCAGGGACATCTGGCGCACAGGCTTATGAAGCAGGGGCTCGATATCCACGAGGGACCGATAGAGTTCCATCATATCCTTGTAATCCTGATCGGGAATCATATAGATATCCTTCAGGATTTTAAAGGATTCGATGAGCGGCAGTGCCCACCAGAGCTGTGAACGCTGTCCGAAGACAACGCCGATTTCCTGGGCGTTCCGGGTGCGGTTCTTATAGGGGACAAAACCGTTAACCAGGATTTCTCCGGAGGATGGCTCCAGAACACCGGTCATCATCTTGATCGTGGTGGATTTTCCTGCACCGTTAGGGCCGAGATAGCCCACGACCTCACCGCGGCCTACGGAAAGGGATACATCCTTTACGGCAGAGACGGTTTTGTAATCTCTGGAGAAAAGATCCTTCAGGCTGCCCCGGAGACCTTCGTGACGGTTCAGAACCTTGAAGTCCTTGCATAAGTTTTTCATGATGATAGCCTGCTCAGCCATGGTGAACACCTCCTGTACGAATGGTTTCTTTGGTTGAAAGATTGTTGAAAAATGCCCTGTTAAAATGTCCTTGCGTTTTTCTCTAAATACAAGTATATTGTTTTTAAATTGGCAATTCCACCCGGTTAATGCGCTATTTTAATAACAATATTATTTCCGTGTGGAAGATTGTTATAGTATTGTGGAAGATGTCTGACACCTGTCTGACACCTGTCTGACACCTGTCAGAATCTCTCTAACACGACATTTTTCTGTTTTTTTGACAGTATGAAATACGGATGTAAAGGAAAAACGTGACAGGATAGTAACCTGGCAATCAGTCATTATAAGAGAGGAAACAGCTATGAACAGGGACGTCATGGGTCTCATCATCAAGCGGGATGATGGATCGGAAATTGTAAATTACGATAATCCTTCCTTTCCTTCGTATATTTACGATGGATGGATCAAGCCGCGGGTGACCTGGGAAAAGGTTCCGCATTTTCATGAGGATATCGAAATTGTCACGGTGAAGTCGGGGAAGATGGCTTATTCCGTGAACGGAAGGGAAATCCCGCTTTCGGCCGGGGATACCATCATGGTGAATTCCAATCAGATTCATTTCAGTATGAGCGTGGAGGATATGACGGCCCAGTATGTGATCTTCATTATCCATCCGAGTGTTCTAATGTCCTCTGTCGCAGTGGAGATGCAGGCCGTGCGGCCGATCATCGATAATCCGGATCTTCCGTATCTGGGCTTTTGGGGTATCAATGAATATACAAAGGAAATATATGAGCTCATGAAGGATCTTCCCGAAATCCGTCAAGATGCTTTTAAGGTGACCATGCGATTTTTCCAAATCTGGGAAGTCATCCGGAAGAAAGCCGGGCATTTCATGTCTGAAGAAGAGGTGATGTCCGATCCCAGAATGCATCTCTTCAAGACGATGATGCACTATATCTCTGTGAATTATAAGGAAAGCGTGACGCTGGCCGATATTGCAGCCAGTGCCAGTGTCAGCAAGTCACTTTGTAATGTTTTGTTTAATCAGTATGTGGGCGAATCGCCAATCAATTACCTGATGCATTTCCGGTGCAGGAAGGTTGCGGAATACCTCCGGTCCACCCCCATGACGCTTACGGAGATTGCGCAGCTGACAGGGTTCAACGGGGTGAGTTATATGTCGGAAACCTTCCGCAAATTCTTCGAGAGTTCGCCCAGAGAATACAGAAAGCAGTTCGCATAGGAGGCAATAATAATGACCTCTTGAAAAGCAAGAATCTGTTGACAATATGCTGAAACCGTTCTAAACTGTTTTTGGACATAAGAATGATTTTCAACATGACAGATCATCTTCCGTATCTGTGAAAGATAGATA
>Ga0247608_10005257_pt1 | contig 14088 bp, 14 predicted proteins | sample 176DNAGHGlowgp2_FD_193490 | JGI IMG/M metagenome (GOLD analysis project Ga0247608, IMG submission 193490) | Sheep rumen microbial communities from Palmerston North, Manawatu-Wanganui, New Zealand - 1766 DNA GHGlow gp2 | ecosystem: Host-associated > Mammals > Digestive system > Stomach > Rumen ...
GACATTTCCATTACTCCCTTGTATATTATGTATTGGCACGATTGCTCCGCAATCCTGCCCTATCGGTCGGAACCATTCCAAATCATGACTTCGTCATGATGGTTCCTCCCTTTACTTTTTTATAAGGTGAACTGCAAATCCGCCTATCTCGTCTTTAAGATATGCAAACTTCAGATTTCCGTTTGATTCATACTTATATGAACTCTCGTCAAATTCCACGCCTTTTTTGGAGAGGTGGTAAACCGCTCTGTCTACACTGTTTGTGCCTATCGCGATATGTCCTTTTGTTCCTCTGCCGCCTCCTGCCATTACCTCGATTTCTTTTCCGGCAAATACAGAAGCTTCCCTCTCGTCCTTCTCAAATCCAAATAGCATAGAGAACATATTCGCTACCTTATCAGCTTCCTCTTTATCATTAGAGTTTATTCCGATATGAACGAGTTTAAATCCGAGCATACTCTTAACAGCGTCAGCAGCAAGAGCCTTTATTTCATCAAATCTGCCTTCAGCTATCATGTCTTTTTTGACCATCCAGCTGCCGCCACAGCAAAAAACGCGGTCAAATGAAAGATAATCACACAGATTATTCTTATTTATACCGCCTGTCGGCATGAAGTGCATTTTGGTATATGGTGCTGCCATAGCTTTTATCTTGGCAATTCCTCCATTCTGTTCTGCAGGGAAAAACTTCACACAGTCAAGTCCAAGCTCAATAGCCTGCTCAACTTCACCGGGGGTAGCTGTTCCCGGAACTACCGGCACGCCTATACTCTGAATGTACTCAACATTGCTTCTGTTAAAACCGGGGCTGACAATAAATTTAGCGCCGGCTTTTTTTGCTCTGTCTGCCTGTTCACTGTTTAGAACAGTACCTGCTCCGACTATCATCTCCGGGAATTTTTTTGAAATAATGCTTATTGCTTCCTCAGCTGCATCTGTCCTGAATGTTACCTCAGCTGCAGGAAGTCCCCCTTCAATAAGAGCCTTTGCCAAAGGCTCAGCGTCCGCGGCATTATCGATTGCGATAACAGGAACAATACCAATCTTGTATAACTCTTTACATACTTCGTTCATTTTTATTCTGCCTCTTTATTTTTTAGTCTTCAAATTTTGATGGATCAAGATTTCCCGGATCCTGGCCAATATATGCAAGGATACCGCCATCTATATAAACAACCTGTCCGTTTATAAAATCAGATGCGCTAGAAGCAAGAAATACTGCAAGTCCCATAAGGTCTTCTGTTTTTCCCCATCTCTGGGCAGGTGTTTTGGATCTGATAAATCTGTCAAAAGGATGCATAGATCCGTCAGCCTGTTTTTCGCGAAGCGGTGCTGTCTGGGGCGTAGCAATATAGCCGGGTCCGATAGCATTACACTGAATATTGTACTGACCATATTCAGAGCAGATGTTCTTTGTGAGCATCTTAAGACCGCCCTTCGCTGCTGCATAAGCTGATACAGTCTCTCTTCCAAGCTCGCTCATCATAGAGCAGGCATTTATTATCTTGCCGCTTCTTCTCTCGATCATGCCTGGAAGAACTGCTTTTGAGCAGATAAAAGGACCTGTAAGGTCAACATCGATTACCTGATTCCACTCTTTTACTGTCATCTCAATCATAGGTATTCTCTTGATGATACCTGCGTTATTTACAAGGATATCGATAGGTCCTTTTTCCTTTTCCGCATTTTTCACAAACTCTTTTACATCATCTTCGTTTGTTACGTCACATACTGCGCCGTATGCGTCGATTCCTAGTTTTTTATATTCAGCCATTCCCTTGTCAACAAGTTCCTGGTTGATATCATTAAATACAATCTTTGCTCCGCTCTGTGCAAAAGCAGTTGCATAAGCAAGACCAAGTCCGTATGACGCACCTGTTACCCATGCTGTTTTTCCTTCAAGTGAAAATATCTTTAAAAAGCTTGTATCCATACTATTACTCCTTTCTTCATCAATTACTTAAGATCCTGCATAGCCACATCATCCATATCATCGAAGTCCTGGTTTTCTCCAACCATTCCCCAGATAAATGTATAAGCCTGTGAACCGCATCCTGAGTGGATAGACCAGCTGGGGCTGATCACAGCCTGCTCATTTCTCATAACGATATGTCTTGTCTCTGTAGGTTCACCCATAAAGTGCATTACAATAGCATCCTCGGGCATATCAAAGTAAAGATATACTTCCATTCTTCTGTCATGTGTGTGGCAAGGCATTGTGTTCCATACGCTGCCGGGCTTAAGCTCTGTCATACCCATCTCAAGCTGGCAGGTTTCAACCTGTCCGGGAAGGATATATTTGTTAATAACTCTGTGGTTTGACTCCTCAGCAGAGCCGAGTTCCTTCTTGTTTTCATCCTTTATTATTACAACGTCCTCTGAAGGTGTTCCTTCTCTCTTGATGAGAACCGTAGGATATGTCTTATGTGCAGGAGCACTGTTTATATAGAACTTTGCAGGATTCTCGGCATCCTTACTGGCAAAAGAAATATCTTTCTTGCCCATACCGATGTACATTCCCATCTTGTAGCCAACTTCATATTCCTTTCCATCGATTGTTATGATGCCGTCTCCGCCTATGTTGATAACACCCATCTCTCTTCTCTGAAGGAAGTATTCTGCTCTTAGCTCATCACCTGCTGTGAGGACAAGCTCACCTTTTACAGGTACTGCTGAGCCTGTGATGATCCTGTCAATATGGCTGTATACCAGCTTTATCTCATTAGGCATAAAAAGATCATCAATCAGAAATTCATCTCTGAGTCTTGTAGTATCATAATATTTTGCATCCTTGGGAGATGCTGCTGTTCTAAGTTCCATTTTGTAACCTCCGTAAAAAAACGATTATTGACATTTTTATGTGCATTTTTTCCACATAATAAAATACAGTTATTATAATAATTTAAATTTATTCACAAATCTTTGCTTTTACACCCAAAAAACTTGATTATTTTGACATTTTTCCCAAAACATCCAAAGTCTATTTTATTTTTCTGAAGTGATTATTTCTACTCAAATTTAGCCACTTACTTGACAATAGTTGCTTATTTTATTAAAGTTCATAATATGAGCAGGACAAATGATCGCGGCCGCAGGTCCCGAAAGGGCGCGGGTGAGGAAAGTCCGGGCTTCATAGGGCAGGATACCGGATAACGTCCGGCGGAGGTGACTCCCGGGAAAGTGCAACAGAAATATACCGCCGATTTCTTTGAAGTCGGTAAGGTTGAAAAGGCGGTGTAAGAGACCACCGTGCAGATGGTAACATCTGTAGCCATGTAAACCCTATCCGAAGCAAGACCAAAAAGAAAACCATGGGCCGGCCCGGTCCGTTTTCAGGTAGGTCGCTCGAGACTATCGGCAACGGTAGTCCTAGATAGATGATCATTCACGACATAACCCGGCTTACAGGCCTGCTCATAAGAAAAGAATGTCGCTCGCGACATTCTCGCGCCGAGCGCGGTTGCAGAATGCAACATATTCCTTTCGCGCGAGTGCGCATCCTCGCGGAGCATTTTTAAAATTTAAAAATTTAATTTCTTCAGAAGTTCAACCGGTCATGAAAAACAGATTCCTGAAATTATCCATATTATTTACATGTTTATTTTTTATAAAGACGCCTCTTATTGTTTCTGCAAACGGACCTACTGCGAGCGAAATAGCTTCATCCATGCTTTCAACAGATCTTTTTGATACTCCCATTTTGCAAAAAGAAGCATCAACTGAAGAAGAAATAATAAATGCAGCACTCATGCTGCGTCCATCCTGCGTACAGATACGTATCGGAAACCAAGTCGGTAGCGGAAGCATTATAAAAATATCCGATGAATCGATACTTATTCTGACCGCAAAACATGTTGTGAAAAACTGGGAAAATGAAGACAGCCATCTTGTGATATTTTTCGATGGTCTTATTAAAGAGGGAGGTCTTGTAGATGTTTCCGAAGATCGTGACCTTGCTGTTATAAAAGTAGAGACGGATTCTTTTCTTCCGGAAGACCTTATAAGACTTAGGTCTGTTCCGCTTTTTAAGGGCAGTTCGTCTCTTGAAGATGATTCAATCGGTTCCGATGATCCTGCCGGTGAAAATTCTAAAGCTGCGTATGACAAGCTAAAAAACAATTCCTCTATTGTTTTCTCTCTGGAATCAGAGGTTATTCCTGACCCTTTGCAGAATCAAAAGTACAATATATACGGAAATGACACAAAAATAGCTGACGGCTACATATACGGAACGCTTCAAAATAAAGACATCCTGGTTACAGATTTTGGATATAATATGCTTTACGCAAAATGCTCCGCCCACGAAGGAATGTCCGGAGGCGGAGTATTTGATCAATATGGTAATTATGTTGCGCTTCTTTCAGGCGGTTCCGATGACAACGAAATGGTTGCCACTTCCCTGCCTGATATCATTTCTTTTTTGGAAACGATCAAACCTTGAAGCAGCTTCCACCCACAAATTCTCTTGTGAGCGAATTTTTCGGAAGTGACTGTGAATCAACAGCCACAAAATAATCAAGGAATTTCAGAAGTCTCTTTGCTTCGAAATACTCAGGGTCATCCTTGGTTATCGCAAAAAGAAGCGGTTCTGCGTACTGCTTAAGAACTGCAAGCTCATATATCTGAGCAGAGTTAAACATCTCATCAGCATCCTCCTGGAACGGAAAAATGTTAAGTTCCTCGCCCCTTCTTACGGAATCCCACATAGCTATAGTGTGAATAGCAGATGCGCCTCTTGTTCTGGCATCTCTTACTATTCTTCTAAGAAGTCTTCCATCAGTAGTAGGAATACGGTTATGCGCATCAACACTAAGTGTTGTAAGTGCACTTATGTAGATCTTAAACTTTGACTCTGCAGGAAGTGCATAACTCATTTTTTCATTAAGCCCGTGAATGCCCTCTATAACGAGTACATCGCCATCCTTAAGTTCCATGTAGTCACCGTTCATCTCTCTCTTGCCGGTGACAAAATTAAAGGTAGGCATCTCTATCCTTTTGCCATTAAGAAGGTCGACCATGTCCTTGTTAAACTGCTCAACATCAAGAGCTTCAAGGCACTCAAAGTTATAGCTGCCGTCTTCATTAAGCGGCGTACATTCTCTGTTTACAAAATAATTATCAAGGCTGATGGGATGCGGTCTTAATCCATAAGTCCTCATCTGAATTGAAAGCCTGTTTGCAAAAGATGTTTTTCCCGATGAACTGGGACCTGCTATCATAACAAATCTGACATCTTTTCTTTCATATATTTTCTGCGCTATCTCGCCGATCCTTCGCTCCTGCAAAGCCTCCTGAACAAGCATCAGATTGTCAAACTCGCCCCTGCAGATGGCATCATTAAGATCGCCAACAGTATCAACACCCATCATCTGTCCCCACTGAGTTGACCTTACCATCTCACTAAAGAGTTTCTCTCTTGGCGCACTCTCTGTAAGGGTATCAGGATGTTTTCTGGTAGGAAGGTGAAGCAGAAGCCCGTCGTGATACTTCTCAACCTTAAACCATTTGATATATTCTGTATTAGGCAGCATATATCCATAGTAGTAGTCGCTGAAGCCATCAAGGGTATAGACATTTACTTCCGAACTTCTTCTGTATTTAAGGAGCCTGACCTTATCATCCATTCCCTCTCTTGCAAATATCTCGACAGCATCATTTAAAGGATAGCCTTTTTTAGAAATCGGAAGTTTATCCTCCACCATCTCTTCCATTCGTTTCTGAACGGATTCTGCAAAGGTTTCGGTCACTTTGAAATCGGCCCTTATATTGCAGTAAAAGCCATTACCAATCTTATACTCAACCTTTGTAAATGCAGGATGCTTTCCGGAAACATCCCTGACAGCTTTGATGAGCATCATGACAGCTGTCCTGGTATAAGTATTTATGCCTATTTCATCAAAAGTGGTGATAAAGGAAAGAGTCGAATCTCTGTCAACTTTTTTCATAAGTTCTCTAATCCTGGAACCATAGTAAACAGCTACTATCAGATTCTCATACTGAGGCTGGTACTCTTTGGCTATTTCTTCAAAAGTAGTTCCCTTAGGATATTCTTTTTCTTCACCATTAATTGTAAGTATCGGCATACGCTTTTACCTCCTGACAAGACAGTTATAACAAGTCCAAGGCGCATGTTATATCGTGCTTTTTCATAATAATATCACGTTCCCTGTCCGGATGCGCATTTTCAGATAATTTTAATAAAATTTTCTCACATATACTGAGCTCGTGCTCAAGATAGTTCTTAAGCTCGCTGTCGCCTGTGCAGATAAGATAAGGTCCAAACCTGCGGCAGATCCTTATGCAGTCATCATCAGTCAGTTCGTGTTTACTCTTTAGCATAGATGCCGCTTTTTTATAGTAAACATCCTCTTCTCCATGCACTGCGTTTATAACGACATAATATTTTCCTTCTTCGAAAATCTCTTTTTCGGCAACTATCCCATAGCCGATCTTTTGCAGATTTTCCCTGAATAAAAAAAGGTCAGACTGAGGCTGTAATATCATATGCCTGATGCCAAGCTTCCACGGATCCTTGTCGTTTATGATCCGTATCATAAGGGTGCCTCCCATACCGGCGCAGATCATTGTGTCCGCCTCATCTTTTTCAAGTTTTTCAAGGCCGTTTGATAGCCTTAGTTCTATTTTGTCGCAAAGCTCCTGCTTTCTTACATGTTCTCTTGCCCTCTCGAGCGGGCCTTCTCCAACATCCATGGCAACTACATGAGATGCTGTTTCTGAATTAATAAGATAAATCGGAACGAATCCATGATCCGTTCCGATATCGCAGACGCGTGCTCCTTTCTCTACGAAAGAAGCAACAGCGCCTAATCTTTTTGATAATTGTACATTCTTCATAATCAGTCCAGATAATCCTTGAGCTTTCTGCTGCGGCTGGGATGACGAAGCTTTCTGAGAGCCTTAGCTTCAATCTGTCTTATACGCTCTCTTGTAACGTTGAACTCCTTACCAACTTCTTCAAGGGTTCTAGCTCTTCCATCATCAAGGCCAAAGCGGAGTCTGAGTACTTTCTGTTCACGTTCTGTAAGTGTTCCAAGTACTTCAACAAGCTGTTCTTTTAAGAGTGTAAATGCTGCAGCATCTGCAGGTACAGGTACATTGTCGTCCTGTATGAAATCACCAAGATGTGAATCTTCCTCTTCACCGATAGGTGTTTCAAGAGATACAGGCTCCTGTGAAATCTTGAGGATTTCTCTGACTCTCTCTACCGGAATTCCCATTTCCTTAGCAATTTCTTCGGGAGTGGGTTCACGACCAAGCTCCTGAAGCAGTTGTCTGCTGATCCTGATAAGTTTATTGATAGTTTCAACCATATGTACAGGGATACGGATTGTTCTTGCCTGATCTGCTATCGCACGTGTGATAGCCTGACGGATCCACCATGTAGCATAAGTTGAAAACTTAAATCCCTTACGGAAATCAAACTTTTCAACAGCCTTGATAAGACCAAGATTTCCTTCCTGGATAAGGTCAAGGAAAAGCATACCTCTTCCGACATATCTCTTTGCAATACTTACAACAAGACGAAGGTTTGCTTCAGCAAGACGCTTCTTTGCTTCATTTCCCATGTAAGATACATTCTTAAGGTCGCTCTCGCCTAAATCCTTAACTCTCTCGTAAGCTTCCTGCTCTTCCTCTTTTATCTCAAGTCCGTCCAGTCCGCCATTTTCAAGGATCATGTCAGCGATCATACCGTCTTCCATCTGCTGAGCAAGCTCAATTTCCTGCTCTGCTGTAAGAAGCGGAACCTTACCGATTTCCTTAAGATACATACGAACCGGATCTTCGATGCTTATTCCATCGGGTACAGATAAGTCGATGTTTTCCATATCCACATCAACATCATCTTCGTCACCGAGAACCACATCATCATCGTCAGGAAGCTCAACATCAGTTTCTTCCATCCTAAGGACATCGATACCTGCTGTCTCAAGATGCTCTAAAACCTTATCAAGTCCCTCTTCATCGAGATTAAGATCTCTTAAGTAGTCGCTGATCTCATTATAATCAAGTGTATTCTGTTTTTTCTTTCCGAGTGCAAGGAGTTCACGGATTTTTTGTGTGAACTTTTCCTTCATCTCATCGTCTATTACCGGCTGATCACCATCAGCATTTGCAACTTCCTCTGCCTTTTTACGTCCGGTCTTTGCAGTTGTTTTTGCAGTTGTCTTCGCAGGCTTTGTTGCGTCCTGTGCCTTTGTTGTCTTAGCCCTTGTAGTTTTTGTCTTGGATTCTGCCTTTGCTATTTTTTCCTCTGAAGCCTTTGCAGTCTTCTTCTCTGCTGCTTCCTTTGTCTTTGCAGTCTTGGTGGTCTTTTTTGTTTCTTTTGTCTCTTCAGCCTTCGCAGACTTTGTTACCTTCTTCTCAGTTTCCTTTTCCTTTGAAGCTGCCTTTGTCTTTGAAGTAGTTTTCTTTTCTGCCACTTTAATTCCTTCCTTTCAATCACTTATCAAGAATGATCTTTGCCTTTGACAATTCTTCAAGTTTACGTTTCCCCTGCAATGTATAATCCCATCTTCCGGGATCGTCACCGGGCATATCATTTAGCTTTTTCTCATAACCGGCTTTTTTCACATCATATATGATGTCATGAATTGCCTTTTCTCTTTCCTCCTTGGTATCGATCTGAACCAGATTGGTATTAAAGAGTTCTGCAACTTCTCTCTGCTCCTCTTCACCGGTAAAATGATCAAGCACTTTTGCGGGATCGAATGTGTTTTCTTTTAATCCACTCCACATCTCTCCTGCTATTTTTTTATATAGATCATCGGAGAAATCCTCCGGATCAATCCATTTACTTACAGAGCCAAAAAGCTCCGGCTCATCAGCAAGCCATGTAATGAGTACTCTCTGCGGTTTCCTTGCAGGATTTTCTTTTACCTGTCGCGAATGGATACCGGATTTTGGTTTGACCTGCTTTTTAACAATGCCGCCGCCCGCAGCGATCCCCGCCACAAGCTTGTGAAGGTCATCCGCGCCTATCATATATCTTTGAGCCACGGCTTCTATATAATTCTCCCGCTCAACAGCCTCTTTAAATTCACATAATTTTTCTGCTATAAATCTGTGAAAATCGGTCTTTGCTGCAGGATCCGACATATCATACTCTTTTTCCTTCACCGACAATTCAAAGAAAAACGGATTTTCAGCTTTCTTTATTCTTTCTTCAAAAGCTTCCTTTCCTTCATTTTTTATAAATTCATCCGGATCTTTGTAGGGTTTAAGATTAAGAACCTTGCCCTTAAGTCCGGCATCCTTTAATATCTGAATGCCTCTGAGCGCTGCGCTCGTTCCGGCTCCGTCGCTGTCATAGGATAAGATGACCAGGTCAGTATACCTTTTCAGCAGATTGGCCTGCTGTGGTGTAAATGCTGTTCCAAGTGAAGCAACCGCCATATTAAAGCCCGCCTGATGCATGGCGATCACATCCATATATCCTTCACAGATAATGATATAGCCTTTTCTTGCGTTTTTGGCATAGTTGAGGCCAAACAGATTTCTGCTTTTATCAAAGATTGGTGTCTCCGGAGAATTCAGATATTTTGGTTTTCCATCTCCCATCACTCGTCCGCCAAAACCTATTACCTTGGAATTGGCATCCAAAATAGGAAACATCACTCTGTTCCAGAACTTATCATGTGTGCCATATTTTTCATCATGAGAAGCAAGTCCCGCTTCTATTATCTGAGCATCACTATAGCCCTTGTTCCTAAGGTATTTTACAAGGTCATCACTGGTTACATTTGAATAACCAAGTCCGAATCTCTGCATTGTTTCATCTGATAGTTTTCTTTCACGAAAATATGAAAGTCCCTTTGCACCTGCCGGTGTTTTCAGCTGATACACATAATATTTTGCAGCTTCCTTGTTTATCTCAAAAAGCAGAGCTTTTTTATCCCTTATTCGCCTTGCTTCGGGAGATTCATCTTCTTCCGGAAGCTTTACTCCGGCTCTGTCGGCAAGCTCCTTCACCGCTTCGGTAAATGTTAAATTGTCGTATTTCATGAGGAATGAAAAAACATTGCCACCTACTCTGCATCCAAAGCAGTAAAACATCTGCTTACTGGGTGATACGCTAAAAGACGGCGATTTTTCATTGTGAAAGGGACACAGTCCAACATAGTTGGCTCCGGTCCTTTTAAGGCTGACATACTGACCTACGATGTCCACTATATCATTCCTCGATCTGACCTCCTCAATGATTTCATCGGAATATCGCATATATTTTCACTTTCAATAAGATAAAATCTACAACACATCCCAACTCTTGGGGACAAAGTATTCATGAAATCTGGCGATAGCAAATCTGTCTGTCATGGAACTAATGTAGTCGCAGACTATTTTTTCCATCGGCTGTCCATCTTCCATAAGTCTTACCAGATAATCAGGTAACAGTTCTTCATGCTCCATGTAATACTCATAAAGTATTTTTACAAGATTCTCTGCCTTACCTTCCTGACTCTTTGCAACAGGATTGGTATAGACATTTTTAAACATAAAGCTTCGAAGTTCCAAAAGTGCTTTGTTTACAGGCTCTGACATCTTTATATCATTTAGTCCCGTGCTGTTCTCAACAATATCATGTATGAATGTGTTGAGCCATTCTCCGTTAGAGTGCCCGATAACTTCACAGATACTCTCCGGAACATCACTTTCCTTTAATATTCCGCCGCGTATGGCGTCATCCATATCGTGATGGATATAGGCAATTTTATCGGAAAGTCTGACCACTCTTCCCTCTAAAGTTATCGGAGTCAGATCCATTTCATGGTTAAGGATCCCGTCCCTTACTTCAAATGTAAGATTGAGTCCTGCTCCGTCTTTCTCAAGAAGTTCTACTGTCCTAAGGCTTTGCTCGTTGTGCCTAAAGCCATACGGACATATTTCATTAAGCGCTCTTTCTCCTGCATGTCCGAAAGGAGTATGCCCAAGATCATGTCCAAAAGCAATTGCTTCTGCGAGATCCTCATTTAGTTTAAGTGCCCTTGCAATCGTTCTTGCATTCTGAGACACCTCAAGAGTATGGGTCATACGAGTCCTGTAATGATCCCCATCCGGAGTCAGGAAAACCTGTGTTTTATCTTTGAGTCGCCTAAAAGATTTGGAATACAGAATACGATCTCGGTCTCTCTGAAAGCATGGTCTGATATCGCAAGGATCTTCGTCTTTTTCTCTTCCCCGCGAATTCATGCTGAGAGTTGCATATGGACTATAATTTATTCTCTCCCTGTTTTCTAAACTTTCTCGTATCTTCACTTTGTAAACTCCTCACTTTAATAATATTCTGCGCCTTTTCCCCATTTCCTTTTTATTATTTTCTATTTTTTATTCAGAATAGTTTCCGATGTCATACTGCTCATTTATCCACCTGACAGCTTCCTCGAAACCCTCCTCGGTTATTTCAAAAAGCTCCGATACCTTTTTTTCTTCCTCTGTATCATGATAGCTGTACGGTTCAGGCCAAACTGTCGCCTTAAGTCTTGCGCTTGGATCTCTTTGATCAACAGGTGTGAACACCACATTTTCAAGCGGTTCTCTTGCAAGTCTGTATCTCATACCTTTGTAGCTTCCAAAAAAAGCTTCACCATATTCGTAATGTTTCAAATTAAAAAAAACGTTCTTCTCAATATACAAAAGTTTTTCTCCTCTATAAACGATAAACACTGCCCTCATATATTAAGAGCAGTGCTTTGATATTTTTTAATAAGTAAATTTGCCTGTGTACTGATGATTGATCACATAGTACGCAGTATTTTCCTCAGGCTTTAAATATACCTGCATTTCTTTTATGTCTGAAGCCTTATGTCCTTCCGCAACATAGCGCTCACGGATTTTTTCGCCTATGTCATCTGTTCTGACTTCATAGTCCTTATACTGAATGTAGAACTCTGTCTTTGTATTTCTCTTGGCCTGAGATTCGGTAATATCTCTTCCAATTGACTTTACAGCCTTGGTTGCAGGCTCTGTAGCCTTCTTTACTTCCTTTAAAACAGGGTCTGCTTTCTCTTTTACAATGTCCAGATAGGGTTGTGCATTTTTCATTGCTTCATTAAGTGCAGGCTCAGCCTTTGCTTTTGCTTCATCCAGCATAGGCGCCGCCTTCTTTTTTGCTTCATCAAGCACGGGACCTGCTTTCATTTTTGCTTTCTCCACATAAGGTTCCGCAGCTTCTGTTACATTTTTTGCAATTTCTTTTATCTTGTCCGTAGTCTTCTTGTCTGCCATATTTCCCTCCCATGGTCCATATAATTGTCATTTCATCAATTGAATCTCTTCATAAGTTTAGCAAGAGGTCCTACCGCGTCCTGAAGATCCTTTATTGCATTATTCAAACCATCAAAATCGATATTGGACAGCTTCTCTACAGTATTGGTCAAGGATTCTCCATTTTCTCCGACTATCTCGTCAATTCCGTGTGCAATTGTTTTGACGGAAGTTGCCATCTCAGATACATCATCCATTGCCTTGTCGGCTTTGTCTATTGTGGTATCTATCCTTTCGGCACTATCCTGGAGCGTATCCGCAAGTTTGGTCACTCTTGGAACCACGATGATCATCGCTATGATGATCGCAACCACACATACTGCAAGGCATATCATCTCTATCTTCTTATAAAATAACTGTTTTTGAGAATTTTCATATATCTTTTCAAGAAGCTCCTGCGAACGGAAATGACTTTCCTCAGCATTCTTATCTACTACAACAGTTGTTTCCTTGTTTTCAGTTTTTTCCTTATTATCCATTTCTTACCCCACTCAATAAAATATGCCAACAAAAAATTGTCAAAAATATATTGCTAATATGATAACATTATACATTCTTTTTTCTATATTAAAAAGAATCATATTGTAAGCTTGCCCTTCTTGAAATGTTTTCTGCAAAGGGCTATGTAACTCTCGTTTCCGCCCATCAAAACCTGCTCACCGTTTCTGACTATTTTGCCATTGCAGATTCTCGCATTACATGTAGCCTTGCGTCCGCACCAGCAAACAGTCTTAACTTCTTCTATCTTATCTGCGATTTCCATTAGTCTGGCTGAACCCGGAAAAAATTTCTCCTGAAAGTCAGTTCTTAGTCCATAGCAGATGACAGGAACCTTATCAAAATCAACAATATCGGATAACATATCAACCTGATCGGCAGTAAGGAACTGTGCCTCATCAACTATGATGGCATCATATTTTTCAATCATCTTATGTTTTCTTGTATATTCCTCAAGAAAATCTTCTACAAGCATACATTCTGCCTGAAGTCCTATTCTGGAGCGGATAATTGTCTCCCCATCCCTGTTTTCAAGAGCAGGTTTTAGCATGATAGCATTTTTTCCGCGTTCATGATAATTGTAATTGACCATAAGTGCATTTGCTGTTTTCGAAGACCCCATTGCACCATATCTGAAGTATAACTGAGCCATAATAATCCCCTCCCGTCCGCCATAAGTTTTTGTTGTGTTCTTATGCCGGTTTATTTTAGTATTATATCCTTACTAATAATACGAAAGAGTCGCCAGGCGAGTCAATGGGTGAGTCGTTGGTGACTGCCATGAGCCCGCAAAAATACTGGGGTATGAAACATTTTTAAAAGTTTTTTCAAAAAAATAAAAAAAATAGTTGACGAAGTAAATATACTTTGTTAATATAATCAAGTCGCCAAACGGCGGCGAACAAAATAGATGCGGAAGTGTCGGAATTGGCAGACGAGCAAGACTAAGGATCTTGTGACAGGTTATGTCGTGTGGGTTCAAGTCCCATCTTCCGCACTGGATAACGAAAAGAGCTGGTTCAAAAGAACCAGCTCTTTTTGTTATCCGGGGCGGAAGCGTAAATTGAACCCTGGGTTCAATCTCCGCTTCGCTCCGGTCGGCGCTAAGCGCGTGCCACTGGCACGCAGCGCCCCATCTTCCGCATAAATGCCTCGTCGGTCGGTTCGGTGGGAAAAAGGCGTGAGTCACTGGGGACGTTTCAGTTTGACTCATTTTAAATTTGTTCTTTACAACAAATTATTATGATGATAGAATTTCTTTTATCAAAAAATCTGTCCTTTATCAGGACAACGATCAGATGACATTTG
>Ga0247608_10005263_pt1 | contig 14077 bp, 14 predicted proteins | sample 176DNAGHGlowgp2_FD_193490 | JGI IMG/M metagenome (GOLD analysis project Ga0247608, IMG submission 193490) | Sheep rumen microbial communities from Palmerston North, Manawatu-Wanganui, New Zealand - 1766 DNA GHGlow gp2 | ecosystem: Host-associated > Mammals > Digestive system > Stomach > Rumen ...
TAAAATTTTTCATAAATATTGGTAATGCTGTTAAAGAAATAAATTTAAATGCAGATTCTAAATCAAGAAAAGAATCATATTTAATAAATAAATTAGTTTCAAATAAAGCAAGCAATATTGTCATAATAAATATATGTAGCTTGTTATCTTTATTAGAACTAATAAATATATATCTAAACATTTCAAAAGCAATTATCATTATAATAGTATAAAACGAATTATTAAGTATAGTTAAAGGTTTTAATGAATAAGAATTAGTTAAAAAACCTACCACTAATCCTACACCATATATTCCTATAAAATATAACATTACACACGTTATAACTACTTTAATAAAATCTTTGGTTAATATATTATTAGTTTGTTTTCTAAATCCTAAAAACAAATAAGCTATTATTAATATAATAATACTAAACGATGCACATAATCCATCAGACAAATTTAATGCTTTTTTATATATTATTAATCTATAAACTATCATAAAAATGGTTATCAAAACCATTAATAATACATTTTTAGTTTTTCTATTTTCTAATATCTTCATAATACATACACCTAATATCCTATAATAATATATTATCATATTTCATAAAAAAAAAGAAGTAAACTTTTATGTTTACTGTTTCAAAGTTTTTAAATGCATATTTTTTATACAACTCATTAACTTTTAATTATTTATTTTCTAACAGGAGATACTTTATATACCTTGTCATTTTTTAATTGAATAATTGTTGTTTTTTCTAAATCATCTAAAATATTTTTTTTAGTTTTATTCTTTTTTTCATTTTTCTTTTCAATAGAATCTTTTAACTTATATTCAAAAGGTGATTCAACATCGTCGTTTAATTTAAATATATAAACTAATAATTCATTATTATCTTTAACCATAAATACATTAGATTCTTTTTCTTCAATATAAATCATAGTAGTTTCTAATTCTTCTCTTGCAGCTAATAAATCATCAAATTTTTTCAAAAATATAATATTTTGTTTACTAACTTCATAATTGTAATCTGAGTATATTAAAATTGAATCATAAGTTTTTAATATTTTTCTTATTTTTCTATCATACACAGTTTTTTCATCTTTATTTGAAAAAACTATATAGCATAAATATGCAAATAAAAAAGCTGTTATAGTTATAAAAACTATAAAATAGTTTATAGCATCATTAAATAATAATATAAACGCTATAAAAAACATTATAACTGTTACTAAACTCACACTAATTATTTCTTTATTTTTATTCATAAAACACCAATTCCTTTTTCTACTTTTATTCTCTATTCTATACTATATTAATTATATCATTTATTATAAATAAAATAAAGGAATTTTGTATTATTTTATAATAAAAAAAGCACATTTTTTATGTGCTTTTTTATGATTCATTTATATCAATTAAAGAGAATATATTTCTATCATTATTTAACTCAATAATATTTATAACAACACCTTTTCCAACAACACTTCCACCTAATTCTTTAACTGATTCTTCAATACCTTTCATTGTATTTCCTGTAGCGTATATATCATCTATTATATAAAAGTTTTTATTAGTATAATCATCATTTACTAATTTAGGAAGTTCTAATACATCCTTACCATATTCTTTTTCATATTCAAATGTTTTTGCTACTGTTGAAGGAGGTAATTTTCCTTTCTTTCTAACTGGTATAAAACCAGTATTTAATTTATATGCTACTGCAGAACCAAATATAAAACCTCTTGCTTCTGGTCCTATTATATAATCTACATTTTTATCTTTTATTTCATCACAAAATTTATCTATAATTTCTCTAAATAATTCTTTTTGTAACATTAAAGGATTAATATCAATAAATTCAATACCTTCTTTAGGGAAATCTCTTTCTGTTCTAAGATTTAATTCATTTTCAAGTCTATTATTTATTATTTTCATATTATCACCATCTATATTATACTAAATTTTCTTCTTAAGTACATATTCATCGCAAAATATTTCTTCCATTTTTCTAGCATCATTTTCATATTCAGGTTTTTCCTCATCTACTTCTTGTCCAAGCAATTTATACATATCATAAGCATGTTTAAATTCATGAACATTTACACATGCAGTTTTTATATTAACAATTCCCGGCACACAAACACGCATATCTGATAATATTTTATTTTCATCAAACTTTAAAAAAGTTTTCCAAAAATATTTATTATCTTCTACCCAAGGATCTACCTCTCTCATTCTAGGTTTTAAATAAATCCAAAACTCTTGTGAATAACCTAAAAAATTTATTATTTCTTCACGTGATAATGTTAATCCTCTATAAGAAAGTTGTATTAGTTTTTCAAACTCTAATGGTTTAAACTTTTTCTCTCTATGATTAGCTCTAAATTCTACTTTAGTATCACATGCATCAACTATATCTTCAAATGAATCTAAATAATATTTAACAGATTCTTCATCATAATCCTGAAGTAAATCCAAAAAATCCAAAGCTTCACAATAATGCATTAATTTATAATTTTTCACCAATAATTGTTGATAATTAAGTTTAATAATATAATTGTTTTTAAACTCTCGCCATATATCTTTTACTTCTTTTGTAATTCTATGATTAGGACCAAAAGAAACTAATGCTTTTAAATATGTATATATTTCATTTCTTAATATATCATAATATTCTTCATGTTTTTCATCATTATATTCACTAATCACTTCTCTTAACATTTTTTTATCATTTTTATCCATACATATCCCTCATTTTTATGTGTATTATATCAAATAACATAAAAAGAAAAAAGTATCAAAGATACTTTTTATTCATATACACTTGTAATACCTAAATATTCTTCTAATGATAACCAATTACCATTATTATATAATGCTTTAGTTACTTCTAAATCTCCAATATATCTAAAATGCCATGATTCATACATATATCCAGTTTGAGATTCTTTTCCTTTAGGATATCTAAGTATAAATCCATATTTCCAACAGTTATTTGCTAACCACCTACCAGAATCAGTATTACCATAATTATCATCAATAACATTTAAGTCAGCAGCTAATCCAGTTTGATGTTCAGAATGACCTGGACGTGCAGAATATCTATCAGCAGCAGCCTTACCATCACGAGCTACATAATTATTATATAAAGTATTTTGAGTAGCATAACTTCTAAATCCACTTCTAATAGATAATTTAGGATATGATTTAAATCCTTGTTTATCATAAACTGCTTTCATTTTTTGATATGCAGTATTAAACTCTGAAAGTAATGTTCCAGGATTATAACTACTAGGTAAATTATATGTTTTATTAGCAACTAATATACCTTTAATATAATATATACCATTCTTCTTTTCTATAGTATATCCCTTACTGGTTGTACCAGTTTTATCACTAGAAACATTACTTGGTTTATTATTAGTAGTATTACTAGCTACATTACTTGGTTTATTAGTAGTAGGATTACTAACTACATTACTTGGTTTATTACTAGTAATATTACTAACTACATTACTTGGTTTATTACTAGTAATATTACTTTCTATATTAGAATTACTTTCTATATTAGAATTACTCTCTTTATTACTTGTAACATTAGATTTAGTTTCAACTTTATTACTTTCAACTGGTTGTTTAGATTCTTCTTTTTTATCATTTAAACTACAACCAGTTAATAGTACTATTGATAACGCTATTATAAACATTTTTTTCATATAAACACCTCTAACATATATTTTAACACATTCTTTTTTTATATAGAAAAAAGAATTGAAAAAATCTCAATTCTTAGTGTAAAATACTTCCTCCCCACTCTACTACTGTAAAGCCTTCTCTTGTAGGAGTTACTAACTTTTGTTCTTTTACTTCTATATAACTATCCAATGGTTTAAATACCATTAATATTCTTATAACATTATCAGGTTTTGGAGTTATTTCTAGAGGCATACTTTCATTTATTTCTTCTATAGATGCAAATCTTATATAATTATAATTATTTTCTTGTAAAATAGGTAACCAATACATTATAAATTCATTACTTTCTCTTTCATTAAGTCCTAACAATTCTAATTTTTCTTCTAAAAATTTTATAGTATCCTCACCCTTAACTACAAAGCCTTCTTTTATATTATTATCAATATTATAAGTCTTTCCTTCCCAATAAAGTGCATAATAATTTCTACCATTCTTATCAGTTAAATTTCCATCTTTAGTAGCATATACATTCCATTCATTTTCATATTTTGGATAAGTAACTAATAAGTTATCTGGATTACCTAATTTAATATTTACATTCATATCTTTAGTAGGATATAAATATATTACTGGTTTATAACTTACATTAGAATCACATTTTATTTGATTAGTTGCTTGATAATCAATATCCAAATTATACTCATCTTTTAGAATACCCTTTTCAAATCTTACAAAAAATAATTCATATGTAGGAGCACATACTCCGCAACTTGCTTTATAATTTATTAAAAGTTTTATTTTATCATCTTCTACTTTAGCATCTTCTATTTTTTCAATTTTTCCACTACAAGTATCATTTTCTACAACAAAAGCATAATAATCATCATTCTCAAAATCAGTTGGTTTTAAATCATATTGTATTTCATATTTATCAAGAATATCAGTATATTCTTGATATGTTCTAATTATTTTATTTTCAAATTTTTCTTCTTCTATATCTATTTTACCTGCTTTAGAAAAATATGGCTTATTTCCTTTTATCAAATTAGAAGTTGTATCAGAATCAGTCTTTTTTCTATTATTATAAATATATAAAGTTCCTAGTCCAATTACTATAACTGTACAAACAATCATAATAACTTTTTTCATATTATCACCTTCTTAATATAATTATAACATAATAAAAAAAAAGAAAATATAAAATATTTTCTTAATCAATATAAAAATATGTAACAGTAGATTTAGCAGCAACTCTATCTCTTTCTAAATCAATAATATCTACATCAAACACAGAAATGGTTTTACCATTTTTAATACACTTAGCTTCTGCTTTAATCTTTTTGCTGGTAATCGCATGTAGATACTCAATATTAGCATTAACTGTCATAGCATTTCTTCCAAAACTATGTGCTGCTATACCAGCTGCTGTATCTGCAAGTCCAAATATAAAACCACCATGAGCAGTATTAAAAGGATTTAAACTAGTCTCTGTAATATCTGCCTCTAAAACAGCATATCCTTGTTCTTCATATACTAATCTATAATTATTATTTTCAATAAACCCATTACTCTTCATTATTTTCACCTACTTCATTATTATCTGTTTGTTCATTATCTTGATCTATTACTGGTTCTATAATTTCCTCAGTATTAGAAGTATCATCTATTTCTACAGGAGGTTCTTCTATAACAACCTCCTTTTTAGGTTCTTTTTTAGTTTTATCATCTACATCTACTTTTATTTCTGTCTTTATATTACTGGTTTTATCAACCTTTTTATTATTTACTATATTTCTATAAGCATAGGAATTACAACTAGGTAATCCTAATGATAAACCAGTTCTAGTATGACTAGTTCTAAAATCACTATCTGTTTTATTAAAATATTTATATCTTGTTAAATCAGAATTATCCCATGTTAAATCTACATTATAATAACCATCATCTAATTTAACCATATTCCATGCATGATTTACAGTAGATGTACCAACTACATAGTAAGTTGGTATACCTAATTTCATTAGTATATATTGAAATGCTCTTGCATAACCTGCACATATAGTATTTTTATTTATTAATGCAGAGTAAGCACTCTGATTCATTGTTGCTGTTTTATCATATTTAATCGTAGTAACTAATATATCATGTACATACTTTTCTCTTTCAAAATTAGTTTTATATTTTTTAGCACCTAAAATTATTTTATTTACTTCTGCATTAAATATTTTTTTATGTTTTTCTAAATCTTGTGCTGTATCATTATATGATAAATCTATTTGTACACATTTATTTTCCTTTGTATATTTATATGTATACGTAGTATCCACCCAAAATATTTCAGGATGATCATTATATATTGCTTCAAAAGTTCTTTTTACTTCTTCAACATTTACATTAATATATGGAACAAATGAATTTTTAACTTTTAACATATGTGCATATATTTGTTTATATAGTTTTTTTTCATTATCAGTTAACATTCCATAATATGGATAATAAGATGTATTAAAATTATATTGTTCACCAGTTAATTTACTATCTTTTAATTCTTTTGCTTCCTTATCAGATATTAAATCACCTTTTGATTTTGTTAGTTCTAGATTTTCGTTAGATACAGTTATTCCATCACTAGTAGCAATTCTATTTAATGAATTAGCAATTAATTTAATCGAATAAGGATTAAATACTGCACATACAAAAAGTGCAATTAAGAATATTTTAGTTTTACTTTTCAATTGGTAATCACCTCACTAACAAAGAAAAAATAGTCTTAAAGACTATTATGCGTTATAAACTACAAGGCATTGTGGCTGTTCAAGTTTTTGAGTACCCCAAATTTCTTTAATATTATCAATAGTCAAAATATTTTTAGAACATTTTTTTACAATTGCATCCTTTTTATCTCCTTCAATAGTATTCCATAGTTCAATTCTTGGACATATTCTTAAATGTTCTTTAATACGAGTAATTAAAACTTGTGCATTTTGTTCACTAAAACTCCATTCAAAAGTAGCACAATTTTTCTTATCAGTATAATAAGATGCTTCAGATAAATCTGTTAAAACATTTATTCTCATTATATCTTTATCTATATCAAATTCTTTTAATTCTCTAGCACTTGCTATAAATTTATATAAACTCATAAAATCCTCCTAAGTTTTTAATAATAATTATTTTTTATTAAAATAACTAACAACTCATCCTAATTATATCATAAAATATTTATTTTTCCATATTTAATAACATAGTATATTTACTTTTTACGTGTTTTTTTATATAATACCAATCATCTTAAGGAGTGAAACTATGGATGAATATATAAACTTATACAATCTAGAAGAAAAAATATTTAGAAACTCAGATTCATTTCAAGGATTCAAAAATATTTCAGAAAGTAGATACAAGTATATTGAAGAATTAGCAAACAAATTTAAAGGAACTGTTATTGGAAAAACTAAATTAGAAAAATATGTCAATCTTGTTCAATTCTTAACATGTGGAAAAGGAAGATATAGTACAAATGCTACTGTTAATAATCTATTATTTAAATCATTTGATGAAGTAATTTTGTTTTATATTTTATGTTGTGATGAAAACTTAGTAGCATACGATAATTTTTTATTTACTGAAGAAAAAAAAGATGCTGAAATAAAAACTAGAAAAGAAATAGGAATATGTAATGATAAATTAATTAGATTTGAACGTTCTTTATATTTATCACAAAAACAAAGTTTAATTACAGATGTAAAAGCTAATTTTGGAACATACTTAAAAATATTAATACAATATAAACATAATTTCAAAACAATAACTAAGGAAAGATATAATGAAATAAAAGATTTTTCAAAAATTTGGTTAAGTAATCAAAATACAAAATATATTTATAATACACTAGTTTTTAATATATTTTTTCAAAAAGAATTATTAAATTTAAAAGATAGTTCTGAAATACTTTTATTCGTAATCTTATGTTTAGACCCAAATTACAAATTACTAACAATTTATGAAGAAGAATCAAGAATAAATCCTTTAGTAAAACGTATAAAAAATGAAATAGGTATCTTTGATACAAAATTATTACTCATTGAACAAGAATGTCATGATACTTTCAATCCAAATTATGAATATAGTGAATGGGTATATCAAAAAAAGATGTAAAATTACATCTTTTTTTTAGCATTCATCACCTTTAGCACTACATGTTGTACTTGTTTCAACATATTCATCAATTACTTTTCCTAAATCTTTTTCCATATCTTTTTTCATTTCATCAGTTATCTCAGAATAAGCATCTTTTTGTTTATTACTAATACCTGTAGTAAGTTCTTCTGCTTCACCATCAACAACAGCAACTACATTTGGTGCATATATTCTTTTTTCACCAGTTTTAATTTCTTTATCTTTTTTATTTGTTAAAGTATAATCACTTAAAACATCACTTAATAAATCCAATAATTTATAGTAATCTTTAGTTCCTTCTTTAGCAGTTTTAACTTTATCTTTTTTACCTAATTCTTTAATATCTCTAATATCTTCAATATCAACATAATATATTTTATCTACACCTTTATCTTTAGCAACACTAATTAAAGTAGGTAATATTGATCTACACCATGGACAAGACTTAAATCCAAAATAAACTAGGAAAGTTTCTTTATTTTCTACTGCCTTAACTATATCACCAGCAGAAGCATATACAAATACATTTTCTTCATCTATTTCTATTTTTCTATATTCTTTTCCATTACTATTTTTTTTACCATTTAAACTTTCATATTCTTCTTTAAATTTTAAAGCATCAGAATTAACTTTCTTTTCTTCTTTTTTCTCTTTTTGTTGCTTTGCTTCTTCTTTTCTACGTTGTTCTTCTTCTTTTGCTTTTCTATTATCTTCTCTAATTTTACTACTATTACATCCTACCAAAGTAAACATACATAATAAAAATAATAAAATTGTTACCTTCTTTTTCATACTACATACCTCATTCCCTAACTTAATTATAACTAATTTTAAATAATAAAATCAATATTTTTTTACTATTTATAATCGTATTTAAAAAAACATAATACTATTATAACTTTTTATTTAATTTTTTTAAATAGAAAAATAAAAAAGTCTTTCGACTTTTTTAAATCCATACACCAAATATAATAGCACTCATACTAAGTATCAAACCTATTACCCATAAGAATTTAACTATATCTGTTTCTTTCCATCCTAATTTTTCAAGATGATGATGGTATGGTGTCATTAAGAATACTTTCTTTCTAAAAAATACCATACTAACTGTTTGAATAATACATACTAAAGTTTCAAATATAAATACTCCCATTATAACTATAAAAGTAATTTCATGACGTGTAATGATTGCTACTGAAGCAAGTGTAGCTCCAAGAGCTAAAGAACCAGTATCACCCATAAAAACTTTAGCAGGATGTGAATTAAATAATAGGAATCCTAATAATGTTCCAACAAGTATAAAACAGAATATTGCTATATCTTCTCCACCAGAAATAGCACCAGCATTCCAACTTATTAAACCTAATGCTAAGAATGCCATAAATGATAAACCACCAGCTAATCCGTCAAGTCCATCAGTTATGTTAACTGCATTACTACTTGCTACTAACATAAATAGTATAAATATACCATAGAACCATCCCATATTTATTTTTATACCAAATGTATACATGTCAAGTGAAGGATCTGCACCTGATTTCATAAATATAAAAAAGAAAACTAAAGCAATTAAAGTTTGACCTACTAATTTTTGTATTTCAGTTAAACCAATATTATTTCCTCTCTTTATAATTAAGAAATCATCTATAAATCCTAAGAACGCATATGATATAAATACAAAAAGTACAATTGCCAAATTATGTGTGAATTCTATCTTACCCATACAAAGTAATATTATTGTTGTAATTATTGTAGGAATAATAAATATAATTCCACCCATAGTTGGTGTTCCATCTTTTTCTTTATGCTTCTTTTCTAAGTAAGTACTTACTCTTTGTTTTACGTTTTTTCTAAGTAGTGGTATTACTGCAACTCCCATTAAAACAGAAATTACAAATCCTATCATCATTGATAGCACAGCTTTTGCTAAAACTAACATAAAAACATCTCCTATTTTTATTTTATATTGTCTAAAACTATTTGTTTATCGTCAAAAGGCATCTTTCTATCACCTATTATTTGATATTTTTCATGCCCTTTTCCTAACACCATTAGTATATCATTATTAGTCAATAATTGTATACCCTTTTTTATAGCATTTTCTCTATTTGCTTCTATTTCATAATTATTTTTGTCAAGATTTACAGTAATATCATCTAAAATATCCATTGGATTTTCAAATCTTGGATTATCACTTGTAAATATAACGTAAGTTGACAAATTTGTTGATATTTCACCCATTATTTTACGTTTACCTTTATCTCTATTTCCACCACAACCTATTACAGTTATTATACAACCGGTTGTAATTTTTCCTACACTTTTAAGTACATTTTCTACAGCATCAGGAGTATGTGCATAATCTATTATAATTTTATTTGTTTTATAATCTATAACTTCCATTCTTCCACTAGGAGCTTTTAATTCAGGTATTAAACTATATAATTCTTCATATGTATAACCCATCTCATATAATAAACTAATACTTGCTAACACATTATATATATTATGTTTTCCTACTAAATTAATAATATACTTATTACCATTTATATAATTATTATCAATGGTATAATCACTATCTTTATATCCATAAGTTTTATAATTACCTAATTTAAAATTATTACAATATTTATCATCATTATTTATTAGGATTATACCATTTGTATCTAGTAATTCTAATATTTTCTTTTTAGCATTAATATAATTATCAAATGTTTTATGATAATCTAAGTGATCTCTAGTTATATTTGTATATATAGCATATTTTAGTTTTACAAAGTTTATTCTATCTTGATCAAGAGCTTGACTACTTACTTCCATCACCACATACTTACACCCTAATTCTTTACTTTTAAATAATAAGTTATATAATTCTATTTTACTTGGTGTAGTATTATCCAAACTAATATTAATATCATTATATATATAACCTAGTGTACCTATATAAGCACAAGATAAACCAAGTTTATTTAATAACTGATAAACTAAATAACATGTAGTAGTTTTACCATTAGTACCAGTAACACCTATAATATTTATATCTATATAATTATCTTTAATATAATTATCTAAATATTTAGTAGTATCATCAACCAAAATAGTTTCTACACTATAATTACCTCTTTCTACTATAACCTTAGTAGCACCTCTTTTAATAGCATCTAAAATATAATTATGTCCATCATCATTTATACCCTTAAGTGCTATAAAAGTATCACCTTTATTTATTTTTTTAGAATTTGACTGCAACATAAAAACACCTCTATATATTTTATGTAAAATATATAGAAGTGTTTGTTTAATTATTTATGCATTCTTTGCTTTCGATAATACTTTGTACAGCTTTTCTATCATTATATGGAATCTTTTGGTCCTTAATAATAATAAATTCTTCATGACCTTTACCAAGTATTAATAATATATCTTTTTCATTTAATAACTCTATAGCTTCTTTAACAGCACTCTTTCTATCTTCTATTACTTTATAATTAGATAGTTCATTACCTTCTAACATATCATCTACTATTTGACTAAATTCTTCTTCATGTAAATCATCACTTGTTATAAACGTAAAATCTGAATTAGATAGTGCTAAAGAAGTCATCATTGGTCTTTTTACTCTATCTCTACTTCCAGTACATCCAAATACTATATATAATTTATTATGTTCTACATCTTTAATAGTATTTATTACATTTTCCATAGCATCAGGAGTATGTGCATAATCTATTATTATAGTATTAGTTTTATATTTTATTATATCCATTCTACCATTAGGTGGATCTAATTCTAGAAATACATTTTTAATTTTATCATATGAAATACCAATTTTACATAATACTATATAAGTTACAAGCATATTATATATATTATATTTACCTAATAATTTAGCATTTATACTAAAATTATCATTAATAACAAATGTTGTACCATTTTCATTCATACTATAATCTGTTATCTTATAGTCTCCACCATTAAATCCATAAGTAACATAATTTCCAATTTTATAATATACTGAATAACTATCATCTGTATTAACAATACCTAAACCATTATGTTTTAATTTTTTAAATAATTGTTGTTTAGCTAATGCATAGTTTTCCATTGTCTTATGATAATCTAAGTGGTCTCTTGTTAAATTAGTAAATATAGCGTAATCAAAGCAAATAGTATCTAATCTACCATATGCTATTCCTTGACTACTTGCTTCTATAGCCATATATCTATATCCTTTTTCATATGCATTTATAATCATATCATACATATCACATATATCAGGAGATGTATTAGGTAAATCATATACCTTACCATCAAGATAATATCCTACTGTACCTATATAACCACACTTATAACCCAATTTATTTAATGCTTCATAAGTTAAAAATGCACTTGTTGTTTTACCATTAGTACCAGTATAACCTATAAGTACCATCTCTTCTATTATATTTTCATAGTGTTCTTTCAAATATTCATTTAAATATTCTCTAGTATTTTCTACTATGGTTGTTTTAACGCTATAACTTCCTTCTTCTGCTATTATTTCACTAGCACCATTTTCAATTGCCTTATTAATGTAGTCATGTCCATCACTACTTATTCCACGTAACGCTATAAATTTATCTCCTGGTTTTATCTTACGTGAATCCGATTTAATATCTATCATTATTCCTCATCTCCTATTATTTGATAAGAACTATAATCTCTTGAATAACTTTCTAAATTGTCTATATTATCAAAATTAATAGTAACTCTAAATAATTGATAATTTTTATCTGTATAATAATTATTATAATCTAATACCATTTTATTAATTATATTTTCTTTTTCAGTATTATTTATTCGAATTATTCTTTCTTTATAATCTTTATATACATATTCAATTATATTAGTTCCATCTTTGTATGTTGTTTTATTATATTCTTCTGAATTAATTATTATATTATGCAAACTATCTTTAGTCATAAATAAAATATTATATAAATTAAATATACTATTAGGATTACTATCTTTATATAAAGTTAACGTTTTATTTAATTCATCAACTACATATATTTTATTATTATTTATAAAATAGTTTATATTATTATAACTAAAATAATATTTATTATCATAAAAAGTACCTTTTATTCCATAATTATATGTTTTATTATTTAGCACAATTTCTATTGTTGATTCATACTCATAATTTTTAGTATTCTTAAATTTATCAACACTACTACCATCAGATACTAAATTTGATTTTTTATTTTCATTATTTCTAGCATCCCCAGAATACATATCTGAAGAAGCTCTACCTGAACAAGCTATTACAAGTATAAAAAATAAAAACCATAAGCCTAAACTAATAAAAGCTCTTTTTTTCTTATCTTTCCATGCTTCTTTTAAAGCACCAAAAAATTGTTTCATAATTATCCAACCCTTTTACCAATTAATTCTTTTTTCTTTTCTCCTAAGCCATTTAAATAATCTAATACATTCATTTTCTTCTTACCTTCTGGCTGTATTAGAGTTAAAACAATTTCACCATCAAGAGTTTTTATACCAATACCATCTTTATAAATATTGATTATTTCTCCTATTTCTCCATCCTTATTACTATCTCCAATACGAGCTAACCATACTTTAAGTCTCTTTCCATCCAAATAAGTATACGCAACAGGCCAACTATTTAATCCTCTTATTTGATTAAAGACTTCTCTTTTTGTTTTATTAAAATCAATTATCTCATCTTCTGGCTTAATATTATATGAATATGTTGCTTTAGTCTCATCTTGTTTTATTCTATCATTAGTACCCTCTATTATACTAGGTAAAGTATCTTTTAATAATTCACTACCTAATATAGATAATTTATCAAATAAACTTTCAGCTGTATCACTATCTAAAATATCCACTTCTCTTTGAGATATTATATCTCCACTATCCATACCAGCACCCATATACATAATAGTAATTCCAGATTTAGAATCACCATTTATAATAGCTCTATGTATAGGAGCACCACCTCTATGATAAGGAAGTAATGATGCATGAACATTAATACAACCTAATCTAGGAAAATCTAATACTTCCATTGGAATCATTTGTCCATATGCACATGTAATAATTATATCTGGATTTAAATCTAATATATCCTTATAATCATTTTTAATTCTTTCTGGTTGAAATACTTTTATATTATATGAAAGAGCTAACTCTTTAACTGGTAGATACTTA
>Ga0247608_10005267_pt1 | contig 14068 bp, 11 predicted proteins | sample 176DNAGHGlowgp2_FD_193490 | JGI IMG/M metagenome (GOLD analysis project Ga0247608, IMG submission 193490) | Sheep rumen microbial communities from Palmerston North, Manawatu-Wanganui, New Zealand - 1766 DNA GHGlow gp2 | ecosystem: Host-associated > Mammals > Digestive system > Stomach > Rumen ...
AAAAGCCATGCAGGCCACCAGATGCAGGATACCGTAAAATGGGAAAAAGATGTATAGGAAAGAGTGGGAAACTAAACATCTTTCTACCACCCATGATTAAAAAATAGTATGACCATCAACGAAAGAATAAACAAAAAACTAAAGCCCTGGGGGCTTACCGTCGAAGATTTGACAGAAGAAGAACTGGCAGAAGCTAAAGAATGTTTGAAGCCTGGAACTATTGATGGCTTTTTCTCCAGTGAAGTTTTGATTAAGAAATCGCTTATGAAGAGCATTGAGCGCAAAAAAGGAAACACTTAGAATAGAAATTTGCCCAGAAGTCGTGACATAACTCAGGCGGAAACTGCGATAATTTGCATGTTTCCGCCCGAAATATTTTTAGTTTTAATCATTATTTGTGTTCTGCTACAGTAAATAAAACAGGTTGTTTGATTTTTAATCATTTCTGCTCATACCCCTTGCATGGTATTTATAGGTTCAACTTATTAAATACTGTATTATTGCTACAAGTTTGCCTGTAATTTGTTTTTTTGCGTAAATTTATTACGCAAAAACAAATATATTCATGTTTTTCTTTTCGAATTTCATTTTTTTGTGTAACTTTGCAGCCGATTTCATAACGTATCCCCTGGGGTAAGGTCCCAGTATAAACAAACAGATTGCCTATGATAGGAAAAATAGAAAAACTACTCAAAATGGATGATTACGATCTTGAGGCCGTCTTCACACCTGCCATTGTCAACATGCTTATCCTCGATATCGTGTTCACATGTACCCTTCTGCCCATAGCAGAGAATACATCATGGTGGCGCCCTGTTCTTGCCATTGCTGCACCGCTTGCTGCAGCAGTGGTACTCACTCGCTTCGTCATGCACATCTTCCGTGGTGTCTCTCGTATGTTTTTCGAGGATACACTTTACCGTAAAGACAGACTACGTTTCCCTACCACCTCCATGTTGTTACTTGGGGATAACCGCACGAGCGTTAGCAAGATGATGAAAAACAGAGTACGAGAAAACCTCAAGACATTATATAATATAACGCTTCCTACAAAAGCGAAAGAAGATGCAGATGAGATGGAAGCTCGCAGAACAGCTAAAGATGCCGTATATTACATCAGAAAAGCCGTAGCTGACAGCGGCGATACAATGACACGTCGCAAACTAAAGCGTTACGGGATGTTTCGCAACTTCCTCGGTGGGGCAGTTATTTGTCTCCCTCTTTCCGTTGCATGCTGGTTTATCGACTTCAGCCGCACCGGAGTAAGCATCTCTATTATACATATCGCTCTCATTCTCTACCTAATACTCGTTGTGATAGATTTCTTTATCACCAAGAGTGCAGCAGTAGATTACGCAGAGACATTAATAACCACTTTTGATAAATTGAATCACGATGAAGCATAGTATTAAGTTTTATCCCGTAGGAAACGGGGATTGCGACCTCATTACTATTGGTGGCGCAAATAAGAAGATGATGTTTGATTGTAATTTCCGCAAGAAAGCAGAAGAGGAAAATGAAGAAATGTACGATGTCCTTGACGATCTCCTTACTAATGAACTAACCACTAAGAAGTGTGGACTACCATTACTGGATGCATTCCTGCTCACCCACCCCGACCAAGATCACTGCCGCAGTTTTGCGGATAAGTTCTTTCTTGGCGACCCGGATGCTGTTCCCCAGTCAGCCAAGGACGACAAGAAGATTCTCATTGGAGAACTCTGGTATTCTCCACGTGTTTTTGAAGAGCTGAGTGGTGAACTCAATGCAGATGCCAAGGCTTTCAAGAAGGAAGCTAAACGTCGTATGGATCTCTATAAGTCCAACTCAAACAAAGCAGATAAGGACGGTAACCGCATCCGAATCATCGGATGGACAGATAATCCAGACCTTAAAGGTCTTGAAGAACGAATTATTACCCCCGGCAATACCATCTCCGAAGTCAATGGCACATCCTGCCGCTATTTCGAGATGTTCATTCACGCCCCTTTCAAGGATGATATCGAGGGCGAAGACCGCAACATGACCAGCATTGCTTCCCAACTCCGCTTCATGTCTGACAAAAACAATGAGATCATTGCTCGTGTGTTCTTGGGCGGTGACACAGAATGGCGCGTCATCCAAGAAATTATGAATAAGACCTCCAATGATGATTACCTGAAATGGGATCTGATGGAAGCTCCCCATCATTGCAGTTACAAGTTTTTTGCTGATGACCGTGAGGATGACCCCAACCAGGCTTCACTCGACTTCCTTGACAAAAGCGAAGACGGAGCTTTTGTGGTTTCCTCTTCTAAGATCGTAAAAAAGAACTCCGACAATCCTCCCTGCCAGAAAGCTAAGAACCGCTACACGGATCGGATTGGTAAGAGTAATTTCTTCTGCACCGGCGGAGAGAAAGTCGATGACGCAGAAAATCCCATCGTGTTCGACATTGAGGATGGAGAGGTAGCTCTGCACGAAGACGAGAAGAAAGAAAAAGAGTCTCGTGCTGCCGCTGTAGCATCCAAGGATCCCAAACCTCACTTCTATGGATAAGGTATCCGACAATTATCCTAAAATAGAAATAGCCGCCATCGGAGCACTGGCCGGAGAACTATTCTCTTTCGCCAGCGTCTTCGATGACGGATGTTTCAGCCTTGTTGAGTTGGATAATAACACCGTGGGGCTCTGCGGGGGCATCAACACCTTTGCCCGCTCCAAGTCCGCCCTCAAACACATAGAACCTGTAGTTATTGCCATCAGCAAAAACAATTGGAATGACATTACTCCCTTTGTGTTTTCAGACAGGCCGGACTTCCCATTAAAAAAATTCCCCCACGTCAATTACGAAAAAGGCAACTACCCGCCTACTCTATGCCTCTCACGTGAGGATATAGATGACTGGTATGCAGAGCACACTCTATGTGATTACGTTGAATTGGTGGCTTGTTGGCTACGCGATGCAGCAAAAGGAAAGTTGATGAAACTGAACGAGAACGATGAATTCGAACCGCAACGCAATCACAGTATGAATCACTTTCTTTTGCGAGTCTCTTATATGGACTCATTTTTGGAACACAAGGAGGAGCCCGAATGCCATCTGTATTCCATTACTATACTCAAAGATTTCCCAGCCATTGCCTACGGAAGTGAGCAACACGAAAAACTTGTCAGTAATGCAATCGGTGTCCGCTTATTTGCAGGAAGATACAAGGTGGATGACAATTGGTATACAGAGTACCCCACCACCTTAGGCGTCTTGCTTGAACATATCCAGACCTACGGCTACCCTTTGGATTTAGATGAGCTGAAAGAAGCCTGTGACGATACTAAGGAATATATTTATTTCCAAATGGCGTTGTTACGACCGACAAAGATAATTGGCAAAAACACCGCAATCAATTACCTTTGTTTCAGGGCAAAGGTGGAAGAGTTTATGAGTATGAATCAGTCCGCACCAGTGGAAGAGGTATCAATGATTGATTTTACAGACTATACCCAAGCCAAATACTTGTCAGAAACCTCAGACTCTGTTTTCGACAAACACGTTTGCATTCTGGGGTGCGGAGCCGTTGGCAGCAAGATTGCAAGCCACCTCCATCGTAGCGGTATCTTCTGTATCGATTTGGTAGATACAGACTCGCTGATGCCACACAATGTAGTACGGCACGCTTTGTCTGCATACAAACCTGGCTCCTTCTTTATCAATAAAGCAAATGCCATGAAAACCCATCTGGCGGAAATGTTCTATGACATGCCGCACGATTGTATCAAGTCATACAATGAGGATGCACTTAAGCATTTAACGCCCGAGAATCTTGACAAAATTGACATCATCATTGATGCTACGGCATCTGTCCGTGTAATGTATGGTCTTGACATGCTATCTTACCCCGACAAAACCCGCATTGTCCGTGTGGCACTGTCCGAAGGTGGCGATGTGGGTGTTACATATCTGAGTATAGATAGCAAACAGCCGCTGGCCGACTATTATATGGAAATTCTTCGCACCTCTCTTTCCAACAACGAGGTTTACCGTTGGCTATCCTCAGAGCGCAAGAATTCCACCGAGAATATCCGTGTGGGCGAGGGCTGTCATTCCAACACCATGCGTATCAGCGATGACACTATCTCTGCCCATGCAGCCCTAATGTCATCCGCCATACGGCACATCTATGAGGGAGAGCAGCGCAACAGAATTATCCTCTCTTTTGCCCATCGTGACTTTCCTGGCAGTATGCATACCTTCACGCTCCCTGTCAAATCCTACCAGCAATTTCCCTGCGCAAATGATGCTACTTGGACGGTTCGCATCCCGGAAGACCTGCTGGCAGAAATCCGTTTAAAAGCCAAGATTACCGGGCAGAAAGAAAACGGAGGTTATCTGTTTGGTCACATTGATTACAAACGGAGAATATTATACCTGCTCAATCATTTTATGCCCCGTGACTCTAAGGGTACAAAATCAGGTTTCCGTTTGGGCACCAGCGGACTGAAAGACTACAAGAAAATGATTGCACAGCGAAGCATTGATCAGGTGGAATACATAGGCGATTGGCATTCCCATCCCGCCTGTGCATTGGACATGTCAGCTATTGACCTTACCACCTGTGCCCTGGATGTTCTGCCGCAATTAAAGAATGGCATTGGCCTCTGTGTCATCACCAAAACAAACGATACAAAATTCTTTCTCCTTTCGAGATTGAAACAAAATTCCCAATACAGTTATGATTGAATATATAGCACTCACCAATTTTTTCTCCTTTAAGGAACGTACAGAATTCAGCCTAAAGGCTACCAAAGAAAAGCCCCGTGGCACATTCTCAGGAGAGGACTGGTGGACGAAAATTGACGGCATAAAACTCCTCAAAGCAGCCTTTCTACTTGGTAACAATGGTTCCGGCAAGACCAACTTCCTCAACGGTCTATCCGTCCTCAATGAGTTGGTAACCGTCAACCGCAATAGCAAACTGGCATCGCGCTATCGCCTGCCAGACGTGCAGTTCCTGCTGTCAGAAGAAACAAAAAACTCCCCTTCTTCAATAGAAGTGGCGTTTCATACAGCGGGATTCCGCTACACCTATTTTATTTCCTGGACTGTTGACTATATTATTGAGGAGCGGTTGCTCCGTCGGGAGGGCAAGAAAAAAGAGAAACTGATTTTCATCCGCGAGTTCTCAAAGGAAAAAGATATAGTAGTGGTTTCATTCCCCAAAGGAACTACCATACCTATTCCCGTGCAGGAACTTATCAATCAGAACATTCTCAAATATTCCAGTGTCATCTCCATCTACGACAACAAGAATTTCGAGTGCGAGGACATCCGCAATGTCTATAATTATTTTCGCTTTGTTGACCTCTGGAATGTGAAGAAGTATGAACTGTCAGCTATGTTGGCCAAGCGCTCCAACGAGAAATTACTCAAACCCATCATCCTCAATATCCTGAAGGATATGGGTTCTACCATCTGCGACTACAAGGTGGACACACTTACATTCGACATCGCTGATGATGAACGTGATTTCCTGTTAACCCGTATGTCTGAGGAAGAATACCGCGTTAATTTCCCGGGCAATAAGCGTACCGTCCAAAAATTACAGTTTGGCTATAAGGTGGTGGAAAAAGAAGAAACCGTGTGGTTGCCTGAAACGTTAGAATCTGAAGGTACACTGGAGGCCATACGTCTCATCATTGTACTATTTGATTCTATCTGGCGGGGCACGCCCATCGCCATCGACGAATGTGCCCAGAGCATCCATCCCAAAGCTCTTGAGTTCATTCTCTCTTTCTTCTTGAAGTCAGCAGATACCGCTCAGGTCTTTATGGCCTCACAAGCCCTGACTCTCTTGAAATGGGACAACCTGCGCCGCGATGCTATCCGTTTCTTTGAGAAAAACAAGAGCACAGGATGCTCTTCATTCACCACCATAAAAAACAAAACCTACCATAAAAATAATCAAATCTTTGATACCTATATGAATAAAACTTTCAACGGCAAAATCCAAATCACCGAACATGAGCCGTGGAAGACCACTTTGGAGAAAGTCACTCGTTGTATGATTAACCGTGAGTGGCAAGAGTAAACAGGTGTTCTACATCGGCTCAATTTTCGTCCATCCCTCTCTCGTCTTGATAGCTCCATGTCTAATAGTTGATCGATTTTGGCTTGTCGAATAAACTTTGGTTCCATTCTTTTTGAGCGCAAATACCGTGGAGCGATTAAGATACTTTCCTTGTTTTTCTGTAGAGATATAGGCTATCTCTGGATTCACATGTTTGATGATAGTAGAGTCAAGATTGTGCTTGCTGCCATGGTGTGGCACTTTCATCCATGTAACATCTTTAACTTTACCTAGTAAAGTTTGAGGTACGTGATTGAATGCATCTCTTCCAGCGTCTCCTGTAAATAAAAATTTTTGTTTCTCATCTGTTTCTAACAAAAAAACAATGCTGCTCTGGTTATGAGCAGATGCATCATCTGTAGCATCATCTAATGTCTTGCTCAGCGTTGTTTCGTCTGAGATGTCATCTTTCGAGCTATACGAATTCTCTTCTAAAGCCTCCAATGCCCAATGAAAGTTCAATTTATTCCTGAACTTTGGTAAGAGACTCTCATAGAAATCCCTTGTAGGGCTGATAATCGTTATTTGAGGTTCATCAAGATAATCACCTGCAAATACTTCTGTCCTTGCTATCCCAGCAGAATCAATCAAATCCAAAAGGTTCTTCTTTGAATCCTCTTTATAATTGTACACGCATTTAAGTCTTGCGTCTAACGACTTTTGAGTTTGGATTCTTTGAACATCATTAGGTACAAACTCATGCTTCGTTGGGTCATTAACCCAAAAGCAATTAAAGCAGATATCATACAATTTTCCTGCTTGTAAATCTTCCAATATATGTACAAAACCACCTATATGATCATCGTCAGGATGTGTAACGATTGCAGCATCAATCACATACCCAGACCATCCTGACTTCTTTGCTTTATCATAGTGCGTTCTGATATGTGTCAGTATTTTATCTGCATCATCATAGTTGCCTGAGTCAACCATGATGATGTGACTTTCTCCATTGTCTTCCACATAATGGATTAAAAAGGCATCTGCTGCCTTTACGTCTATCATTTCTATTTCATACTTCATATTTTACTAAATTTATTATGAAAACAATGTAACAATTTTATAGACTTTCCAATTTCTTAATCAACCTTCCCAGCTCAGAGTATGTATAATCCCGGTCACTCTTCAATTTCTCGCCCATTGAGCGATTCGCATTAGCCACAGCCTTTTCAAGACTACCGCCATTACGTTCGAAGTAACCGTGAAGTCCCTTGGTCTTGATGAAGAACTCTATCGTCTTCCGATACTCCACACATTGGTTCAAGTCTTTGAGCAATGACTCTTGCTCGTCGTATGGACGTGAGGTGTAGCGGAAATAGTAAAGGAAGAACAGCTCTGTGCAGCGGTGAGTCTCGAAGAACTCGATCTCACAGTAGATACCTTTCTTTGGTTTGTCGATAGGCTTGGCATACTTCGCCTTTAGCTTCTGGTATTGTGAACCCTCCGGCTCCTTATCCTTCGTGTCCATGTCGATGATGCAGAAGATATGGTTGTAACCCATTGCCACACCCTCTGCTATCTTTGCATCCAGTTCCTTGATGTTAGTATGCTTCGGATAGTCGGGCTTGATGGTCAGACGCTTGAATACGTCGCACAAGGACTTGAAATAGAAGAATTCCGTTGGCCCTTCACCCAAGACGAGTGCTGTCTGTCGTAGCTTTCCCATATCAATCCTCCAGATTTATAAAGATACTACCCAGTTCTGGCTTTGCTCCAAGTCTGCCAATACGGTATGAATTGTATAGCGACAAGTTCTTGTGCAAGCCGAAGGAGTCGCCACGGGCATATTCGGATGAAGCAGTCTCTTTGTTCTTCTCGACAAACCACACTACGCCTCTGTTCTCGTTAATCAAGTCCTGCGACAGAAGGGTGGTCTCCTGACTCGTGATAACCAACTGCGACTTGTCAGAGTTGAAGATAAAGACATTAAGATAGTAGTACAACAGGTCGTTGTGCAGATCCTCGCCCAGTTCATCAAGATAGTACACGTGAGGACTTGTTATCAAATCATACAGCGCTTCCAATATTCGGATATACTTCTGAGTGCCCTTTGACTGCCATCTGAGTGGAATGTCAAAGTCGCCATTGTCGGAATGGTTCAAAAATGTGATAGAATCTGTTGTGGGCTTCAACAGAACATCTTTCATCTCCTCTGGGATATTTTCCTTTTGGATACGCTCGCGGAAATCGTTGGGTACAATGCGGTCTTCTACGACAGGTTGGTATTCCAGGATGTTCAAGTCGGCCTTCTGAAGCATGGTGTTATAGAACTTACGCTTCTTAGGATTACTGTAGGCATCCTTCAAGATTTCAACAAGTCCCTTTTCTACATCACCATCTACATCGTGATAATTGGACATAATCCAAGCGTGAAGCGTGTTGAATGGAGCTATGTCTTCTTTCAAGGCTGCCTTCCTGCAAACGGACAATACGCTGTGGTTGTTCAGCGTGTTTTCGCGGATGCTTTCCTGTGTCTTGACTTGCAGTTTGAGACTCGCACCAAACTTGATGTCAGCCTGTACGTTCTCGCCCACAAAACTGCGCTCATAGAACAGCGATTTGGATTTATTGGGGTAATAGAACAAGGCTTCATTCAGGATGTGCTTGCCGTTGAACTTGACATCGTAATCATACCGGATACCATCGGCATAGAATGATACGTGCATTTCCGTTGGCTCATCTTTGGTAAGCACAAAAGGAACGCAGCCGCCAATTTCGACAGTAGCATCCGATTTTGGCATGACCAGAAGACGGAACACCTCGTTCATGGCAATCAGCATATTCGACTTGCCAGAAGCGTTTGAACCATAGAGGATGCCTAACTTATACAAGAACACGCCATCAGCAACTTCGATGACCAGTTCCGATGATGGTCCTTTGGCAACGAAGTTTAATTCCTGTTTGTCGCGAATGGAAAGGTAGTTCTTTACCCAAAAATCTCGAATCATACCACAATATTTTATCCGTTGTCGTAATTTTGCTACAAAAATACAAATAATTTTTGAAACTGACACTGCATTTATCGTTCACTTCCGTAATTATAATACGTTTTTATGTATATTTAACTATAAAATAGATGCCGAAATAGCAAATTGACACCAGTTTGTGCTCCGAAGTTGTTATCCGATAGCTTTTTTCCCCTCTTGCACATCAGTAACACGACTGAATTGGTAGAAGTTCGCGATTCCCCTCTTGACGTATTCACACGCGCGAAATGTAATATGGTCTAAACATCGTCTCTGAACTTACTTATCAAAGCTGGTAGGTTGTCCAAAGTAAAACTGCGACAGACCGTCGCAGTTTAAAATCTCCATCGAAGGAAACATCCACTTTAAGTCATAATAACAACTCAAATTCTGCACATTTTAGTGTTTTTTGCGGTTTCGTAAAGTTAAAAGTGTTAAATCTTCGACTTTTTTATCGCTCATAGAATCTACGGCTTCACTTTTCTACCGTTTAACACGTAATTAATTGATATAAAATGATATACAAATACGCAAACTGCATCGGTTTGACGAGCATCGCAATCCCCAATAGCGTGACTAGCATTGGCAACGGAGCGTTCGATGGCTGCATCAGTTTGACAAGCATTACCATCCCCAGCAGCGTAACTAGCATCGGCAACAATGCGTTCGATGGCTGCAGCGGTCTGACGAGCATAACAATCCCCAATAGCGTGACCAGCATCGGGTACTATGCATTTCGGGCCTGCGTAGGTCTTCAGAGTGCAAAGATTGGAAATGGCTGTTATGAAATTCCAACAAATTTGTTCTATAATTGCGATAATCTTAAAGAGGTTGTCATTGGTGATGACAGCGTACTTGATGGTTGTGGAAAAATCTACTCGGATGCATTCCCCGACCAATCTGGTTTAAATGTTTATATTTATGGGAAATATGTTTACGATGTAGATAACAAGAATTATATCTATCATAATCGCACAAAATTCTATGTCCCTTTCCAATCAAGAACTATGTTTAGCATGTGGAAAGCAGGAGAGGGAAACATATACGATATTCAGACTAAAGGATATATTGGGCGACCGAGCATGGGTGTAAGTGCGACTCAAACAACAATGACTATATTTATTTCGCCGATATACGATTTTTTAGAGTTCGAATTTGACAAAAAAACTTTGGAAGAAGCTGGAATGACATATTATACCGAAAGAGACATGAAAGGTGCAAAAATCTTATATACAGGTTTAAGACCTGATTATTATTCCATACACGAACTTAGGGTAAAGTATTTACAAGATTACTACGTTAATTATATTAATTCTATTACTGAAAGCCTGAAGCCTGAAATTAGTGGTAAAACAAAATCAAGTTCGTTAAATCTTACTACATCTTATCAGAAGGGAGATGCCGTTATAACTGGAACGAAATTTTTGGTGAACAATAAAGTAATACCAGAGAGTGAAAGTAAAGAAGGAATCTACAATGTGTATTATACAGGTCTTGACCCCAAACAAAAAATCACTGTATCATATTCTATAACTGTAAGCTATGGTGCAAATAACGAACAAACATACACCTTTACAAAAAAAGATGATTTTTCAACATTAGACATCACCCTCACAACCTTGCCACCCAAAGTGACCAACAAGGGCGAGGCTCTTGTCTGTGCAACGACAAATCTCGACGATGCAGAGACGCATGCAGGTTTTGAATGGCGCAAGACGGATGCTCCTGACGTTGTAGAATCGAAGCAGAATGAGGCCATCATCTTTAATGGTACAATGGAAGGAAAGATAAAGAATTTGGACACATCGGCTTATTGGAAGGTAAGGGCTTACTATAAATCGGATTCAGGAAAAATGTATTATGGCGACTGGATAGGCTTTGACCCCAGCGACTTCTCCTACTTTGAGCCTACGGTGCATACCTACGGCTCGCCAACGGTAGGTGAGAATTCTGCTATGCTGACAGGTGCTGTCGTTGAAGGCACAGACGAGATACAGGAGCAGGGCTTTGAGTATTGGAAAGGTACAGCCAGTGTTCGGGGAATGAATAGGGCACCGTCGAATGTGCTGCGTGTAACTGCTGACAAAGGCCAGCGAATGACAGTGACACTCACAGGACTGTCAGCAGGCACGACCTACGGCTATCGTGCATTTGTAAAAACGGCAAAGGGAACGTTCTACGGCGAGGAACAGACTTTCACAACAGAAGGAAGCAGTTCAGGAGAAGAAGGTAACCCAGAAGAAGGCATTACCGGAACGCCGTATACCATTACGACGGCGGCTGCGGGCTATGCTACATTCTACGACTCGAATTCGGCCTATGCCCTACCTTCTGAGCTGACTGCGCAGGTGGTGACTGGCTTTGCTAACAATAAGCTGGTGTATGAGACTATAGGAAGTACCGTTCCCAAGGGTGTTGCCGTCATGTTGACAAGCACCAACAAGCGTGCAGCAAGCTACACCTTGAATCCAACATCATCCAGTGCAACGTATGCTGGGACTAATCTGCTGCATGGCAACGATGCAGCCACAACGACAGCGGGTAACGGGTATCATTACAAGCTAAGCTATGGCAAGTCGGGTAGTTTGCAGAGCAATGTCTTCGGTTGGTATTGGGGTGCCCAAAACGGCGGATCGTTCCAGATTGACGGACATAAGGCTTGGCTCGTCCTACCGACGTCGGCCAACACCCGTTCATTCACGATTGATGGCGAGTCTACGGGTATTACACTTGTGGAGAATGGCGGCGGTGACGAGGCAGCTTACTACGACCTACAAGGTCGCCGCATCAGCCGCCCGACAACTAAGGGCGTGTATATAGTGAACGGAAAGAAGGTAACAATCAAATAACAAGAAATCAAGATGAAAAGAATAGGAACATATATAGCCGCTTTTATTTGCTTTGGTGTGATAGCAGCCTGTGGCGGCAACGATGACACTGAACCAACTTTGGATCCTGACGGTGGCAGTTCCCCCAAGTTGTACACTCAGTCTATAACCATTCCTGCAAAGGGTGGAGAGCAGTCTATGACGCTCATTGACCTGAGGTCTGCTATAAGCAGTATAGGAAGCACGCCTGCGTGGGTAGTCATCTCGCCAAAACAGTACACCACGGGGGCACCGTCCATCAAGTTGGAAGTGGAAGAGAACAAAGCGTCAGCAGAGCGCAAATGTGATGTATCCATTCTTGCGGCCTCGGGCGACAAGGTTGTTTTAACCGTTATCCAGCAAGCTGGCGGTGGTGGAAGTACCGAACCGGGTACCGACATTGATGATCCGCACAACGAGCAGACAGACCAACCTGCCAATGCTCGACGATAAGAATTCGTGCCTATGCCTGTGTTGACGGGCCTTTGGGTTGAATCCCCAGGATTCAACCCAAAGGCTCGTCAACATAGTCGGTATAGCCAGTTAGACGATGGGTAGGGAGATGCCGTTGATTTTCTGGTAGAGGTCGAGTGCGTAGACATCGGTCATGCCGCTGATGTAGTCGACCACGGCCATGATGCGTGTCTCAAGGTCGTCGCTCTGTATGTCGTACTGGCTCGACACGCGTGCGATGAGCTGCTTTGAGTAGAAGAGCGAGGGGTTGACAGCTGCTGCAACAAACTTCTCCATGAGGGTCTGCATGATGTGGTAGCCCGACAGCTCCACGTCGAGCACGGGCTTGCTGCGGTAGATGCGCTCTACGGAGAGCTGGCAGCAGTGGCGGTAGGCCTGGTGCTGTGTGGGCGCTATGTGGTCGATGAGGCTTCCCTGGAAGGTGCCCTGGAGTATGCTGTCTATGTTGGCTACGAAGGCCTCCACGCACTCATGCTCCAAACGCCCTATGACGCATGAGCGTAGGTATACCACCTTCTCGTTGTCGTCGGTGAGCGCCTCGTCGTCTATGCGCTGCTCTATGCGCTGCTGCTCGTCGGGGTCGAAGAAGCTGAGCATGAGGTCCATCACCTCGTGCAACGATAGAATCTTGAGCTTGTGGGCATCCTCGAGGTCCATCACCTCGTAGCAGATGTCGTCGGCAGCCTCGACGAGGTACACCAGTGGGTGGCGGGCGTAGCGCAGCGGCTCGCCCGGCCCGGAGAGGCACACCATGCCCATCTCGTCGGCTATGCGGCGAAACAGTGGCTGCTCCGAGCAGAAGAAGCCGAACTTGCCTTTCTTCCCCGCTGCCGATGACGAGAAGGGGTACTTCACGATGCTGGCCAGTGTGGTGTAGGTCATCACGAAGCCGCCCGGCCTGCGGCCGCAGAACTGGTGGGTGAGCAGCCTGAAGGCGTTGGCGTTGCCCTCGAAGTGGGTGACGTCGTCCCAGAAGTTGTGGCTCACGCTGCGTTGCAGGCTCGCACCCTGCCCCTCGACAAAGAAGCTCTGTATGGCCTTCTCGCCACTGTGGCCGAAGGGTGGGTTGCCCATGTCGTGGGCCAGGCAGGCTGTTGCTACTATCTGGCCTATCTCGGTGAGCAGCGTCGTGTTCAGCTCGGGCTGCATGGCTGTGAGCCGGCGGGCCACGTCGTTGCCGAGCGACATGCCCACGCTGGCCACCTCGAGCGAATGGGTGAGGCGGTTGTGTACAAAGACGCTACCTGGCAGGGGGAACACCTGCGTCTTGTTCTGCAGGCGGCGGAATGGGGCTGAGAAGATGAGCCGGTCGTAGTCGCGCTTGAATTCAGTGCGGTCGTCGTGGCGCGACGGGTGGCGATGCTCCTGTCCGAGCCGCTTGGTGGTGATGAGTTGTTGCCAGTCCATGGATGATAGTGCCGCTATGGGCTTAGTAATGGTTGAAACTGCCTTCTATATGACTATCGGTTATTTCACTGCTTTGCCTGGGAACGCGGGCATCCTCGCCTGCCGAGGTGCGGGCGAGGGCGCGCGCGTTCCCAGAATCGGCTGCAAAATTAGCACATTTTTTTCTTACAGCAATGGCTTTGCCGAAAAAACGACTTTTGTGGCAAACGTAAAATGATAATTCCCTTTTGCTTGGCGGTGGCGGCCTTTA
>Ga0247608_10005268_pt1 | contig 14067 bp, 15 predicted proteins | sample 176DNAGHGlowgp2_FD_193490 | JGI IMG/M metagenome (GOLD analysis project Ga0247608, IMG submission 193490) | Sheep rumen microbial communities from Palmerston North, Manawatu-Wanganui, New Zealand - 1766 DNA GHGlow gp2 | ecosystem: Host-associated > Mammals > Digestive system > Stomach > Rumen ...
CCAATGGACAAAAGCTCGGTCACCCTCGTGACGTGGCAGCTCAGCGAAGTGTCGAACCTCAGACCTTGGTAGATGCCTGCCTCCTGGCTATAGACAGAGTGCATGATGGCATAGCGGCGTTCGCGTGGTGATGCCATGATGCTATTGAGGTAGCCGTCGTCATTGACACACATCGTCACCAACAGTCGGTTATAGTCTATCCCAGTCGACCGTTGCAGGAAGCGAGGCAGGAAATTGCCACCCTGCCTTGCATTGATCTCAATGACGAAGAACTCGCCCGCCTGTGTGAAGAAGCCCTCCATGTTGAACTCGCCGAACCTGACGCCCGCAGCATGGAGGATGCGCCGGACGGCCGACTGTATCATGGCCAGACGGTCATCGCCGATGACCAACGGCGCCGTGTAGGTCATCGGCACCAGTGGAGCCCAGCCGGCCCGTGTCGTATAGTACAGCCCGTCCCAGAGGATTGTGCCGCCTGCCACAAAGATGTCGCCCTCGATGGTCCTCAACGAGGGCATGGCGACGTATTCCTCCACGACGACGTCCTTGTTCCTGGAATAACGGCTGCACTCCTGGAATGTCGATGCTATTGCCTCGCGGTCAAACCGGTCTATCCTCCTGCACCCACGGCTGGCCGAAGCCTCGCAGGGCTTGACGATGAGGGGATAGCGTAGCCTCTCCGACACCGTCAGGGCCTCCTCTTCCGTCGCCACCTCGTAGTGCTCCGGTGCATAGACGCCAGCCCTTCTTTGCAAGTCGCGGAACAGGCCCTTCGACGTCAGCTGCTCGATGCTGTCGACAGGGTTGCCCGTCAGTCCCAGCTTCGTGGCAATGCCGTTGACAATCAGCATTGACGGCTCTGAGTTCGAGATGATGCCGTCAACCCTTTCTTTCCGGGCTACTTCCAGTATTGCCGCCTCGTCCTGGGTGCTTACGCCGTACAGTCTGTCGGCCAAGGCATAGCCAGGGCAGTCCTCCCCAGCATAGTCCACCACCGTCACCTCATATCCCTCCCGCTTGGAGGCGAGTATGAGGGGAAGCTGGTTGGCACCGCCACCGACGATGAGGATTTTCTTCATAGTTCCTTCCTTAGCTGGATGCGCTCCGTCACGTACCCCTGGCTCTCATATAGACTGAGGGCACCGTCGTTGTTCCCCTCGGCATGGATGTAGAGTGCGTGATACCCGCGTTCCCTTGCCATCTGCTCAGTGGCCGCCAGCAGCTTCTTGCCAATGCCCCTGCCCCTGTATTCTTCGTCCACGTGGAGCTCGCTCACATACACTCTCAGCTCCTCCCGGTAGGGATGCTCGTAAGCCCAGAGAAAGGCTATCAGCCTCTCTTGGTCAAACACACCAAACACCATGGCCGTACCCTCAGACACATGCTCGGTCATACACTCTATCTTCGCCACGGCATCCTCATAGGTGAAGCCGTCCATGAGGGAGCACAGCCGCATGTTTGAATAGTAGAAGGCCGCCAGGCGGTCCTTGTGCCTCACGCATAGCTCACGGTCGAGTAATATGGGACTTGTCATTAAATAATCTTATGCCCTATAGAGCGGGAAGAACCGGCTCTCCCTGTCAAACCCGTCATCCCGGCTGGCACGCTCCGCCACCAGCTCGTCATATTTCTGCTGGTCAAAGACCTCCTTGCCGATGGAGAACTGATAGTCCGACTTTCTATTAAACGCGGCTTTGAATATGTAGAGGCTATCCTCACCAGAGCCGACACCACCGCCAAGGTGGAAGGTCTTATAGCCCTGCTCGCAGCCCCAGAGGGCTGCCTTGTACAGCAGCAGGTTCGAAGGAGCCAGATGACGATATTCCATCATTGACCCCGAGAGGTGATAGTGCATCTGCTTGTTGGCGAACAGCATAATGCTCATCGCAACAATCTGCCCGTCAATCACAGCGTAGAACATTTCGTAGTTGTCGTGCAGGTCGTTGTGGATGCTCTCATAGAAAAAATCACCAAAGGAATAATACTTCTCAGCATGGTCTTTCTCCATCGTAGCGTTATAGATACGCTTGAAGTCCTTGAACAGTTCCAAGTCCTTTCCATGTCGTATCTCGATGCCATTCTTCTCCGCCTTGCGAATCATATTACGATTCTTGCTGATAATATTCTCCCAGATGACATCAGATGACGACAAATCGAAAGCAACCGTTTTACCAAGGTCTACGACAGTAGATATTTGTTTCATGGGAACAGCATTCCCCAATACTGGATGGTAACGCACGAAGTTATCCACTATTCCCTCTTCCGCCATTATAGCTGCATATTCTTTCCAGAATGTCTGCAAAGCTCTTTTCTGCTGTTCGGGATTTGAAATCCCGAACTCAAACAAAACGCCGCCATACCCGTATGGAGTCACACTGTCATAATACCCTTCGATGGCCGTCTTGCGTTTCATAAATACATAAATGGCTTTCAGGCCGTCACCAGTATAATATAGAAGGTATGGCTCCCCATCTCCGTGGATATGAAAAGCCTTCACATACCCACTCAGATAGTACACGTCATGTTGGGCAAAGCTCGTTACTATCGCGTCCCATTGCTCTGCCTCGTTTATTTTCAAAAAGCTTATCATAGCTATTTTAGTGCTTCATTCAGGATAACTGCCAACTGGCGTATGTCCTCTTCCGAATACCTGCCATCGCAGTGTATCGACAACATTCTCTCACTGAAATCTTTTGAACTGACTGACGCGCTCTCTGGTACGGACCATAGAATAGCAGGATAGACACTGGAGTCTATCAGCCTCTTTCGCACGACTTCACGTTTTTCGTTACTTTCCAGCAGTAAGACGAGCGAGAACAACGTACACGACTCATGCTCTGCCGTCAACACCTGACAATGCTCTCTATTAACTAACGAATACAGCAGTTCCCAATTCTTACGTTTGGCTCCCAGCCATGAATTGATGGCAAGCTGTTCAGAAACAACGGTCTTGCTTCTCTTGTCTATTAGCACGGGTTCAGCCGCGTCAAACCAAGGTTCCGTCTCAGTATATTTCTTCCTAAACTCTTCTTTGCTTATATCTTCTCCTTTCAGATATCGTGTTTTCATCTCCATCGCTTCCCAACGAACGGCAGCGATCTTCTCGTTCTCTCTTGACGATTCCAACTTAGTTGTTAGCGAGTGACCTTTGGGTGACCACACCATGCCGCCTTCAGGCAGTGGCAATGTCTTGCGAATAGAAGAAACACACCAGTCGGCATCGCTGTAGAGAGCCCAATGTCCAAAGGGATCGTGCGAGTGATCCTCAATAACGGGGACAGGTATAGTCTTGTTGCTCCTGAACTCGCGCATCCCAAAGAAATTCATGCGCAATAACACATCTCCCTCTTTCAGTGGCAGGCCCTCCACCTCTGCTTCTCTCAGTGGACTATCTTCATAGAAAAGCACTTCAATATCAGTCTGTTCTTTGATGGTGTCCACCACTTCATAGCAGAAATAGTCCGGCACCCATATCCTATTCCATCCATACTGCCGGACAAGAGCCACGATACACTGCCTGCCATCCGCTAATAGTGTAGCTCCCCGGAACACATCTGTCAGGTGCGCACGTTGGGAGATGTAATCATTGATATAATTGAAATCAGAGCCGAGTTCCTTCAAAATATATATCGCCATGCCCAGGGCATATTATTTTATTTTTTGCGAAGCATAATATTTTTTTACTGATTCAATTGCTTGGCAGCGGTTGCCCCGTGGTAATTTTGTGACGACATTCAAATTGGGAATAAACGAATTCTTTTGGTAAGTCTGTAACCTCAATAGGTACCAGCACAGGCTGTCTATCCTGTGATGAACCACGCTTCTTGTACCAGCGTTCGAACTGGGCATAAACGATTCCGTTCTCCTGGCAATAGGTCACTATCGACTTGCCTGAGGACTGAACCTCGTCCTGGTACTGCTTCCATAATTTTTCAAAGTCTCTACTTGTTGCCATAACGTAAACTTTTGGTTTGCGTCGGCAAAGGTACTCATTATATTTTACTCCCCCCAAAAAGCAATTGGGTGCTTACATGCTAGTCCTAACGCTTTGTCGTTTAACATTTGTTGGTACTTCTATCACCACACAGAATGACTTTGTCATGACGGTCTTTAATTACTCACCCGTCCCTCCGTGTTTGGGCTTACGTTCAGATTCTTTGGGAGGTGTCATGTAATCGCCAAAATGAGTCCTCAGGCAAGTATCCCAATCAGACACGACACAAACTTGTGTATCTTCAAACTGATGCATTTCTATTTGGTCCATCATTTTACTCGGATACAATCTACCAATATCTGCAAATGCTCCATTATAGTTTGATATGTATTGAGAATCCTTATCATTCCCTATTTGTGATATTTTACGATACCATTGTTTTTTCCAGCGGTTAGGGAAAATCTTTCCCATGCACATTGTTGTAAAAGAAGCAATGCGATAAGGGAGAGGACCTTTTTTCAAGTTCACGCGAGGTTTCATCATACCTTGCAAGCACATAATGAAAAACAGTTTTGCTTTCTTTTTCAACTTGCCATTGGGAACATGGTCGAGCACAAGCAAATCCAAAGTGGGGATATACTCCCCTTTCCCCGACTCGTCTTTTAGTCTGACTCTGTCGACCCAAAGCGATTCAACAGAATCTCGTTCCACCGACAACACATCGTTACAGGCCAACAGCTGGACTATCCTATCGTAGTTTTCTCTATCGACAAACACATCCAAATCGTCATCCCAGGGGATGAATCCTTTATGCCGTATAGCACCCAGTAGTGAACCTGCCGCCATACTATACACCACATCGTTTTCTTTACAAAACTGGTGGAATTCTTTCATGAGTTCAAGCAAACTCTTCTGTGCCCTTAATACGCCATATTTGTTTTCCTTATCCATTCCTTTTGTGGTTTTTAATTCTTAACACAACTGCCCCATAAGAAAGCCCTACACCAAACCCGGCAAGGACAATGTTTCCGCTAAGCTTTCCTTCCCTCTCCGCCTCACAAAGCGCAATAGGGATGGTAGATGACACGGTGTTGCCCACATTCTCCATGAAGATATAGAACTTTTCCCTATCGATTCCCATCAACTTGCGTATATAGTTTATCATATACTTGTTGGCTTGATGGAATACGTAGAGATTGACGTCGTCACTTGTTAACAAGTTCTTATGCAATGTTTCATCAATCAAAGCAGGGACTACATCAGACGTAAAATCGAAGATGGCTTTGCCATTCATGTACAAGTTGTCACTTGAATGGATTCCGCCTTCATCATCAACCCTATAGTCATTAGCTGGTGCGAATTGTCTGGCACAGCCAGTCTTGACAATCAGATGTTCGGCACCACTCCCGTCTGTACCTAAGCAAAACTCGCCAATCTCAGCGAAGCCTTCATCAGAGACCAGGGTAGCAGTAGCTCCATCACCAAAGATGGTACGATTGCCCTTGTCTGAGGGATGAATGTATTTCGTATATGTCTCTGCAGTCAGCAGAAGGACATTTTTTGCTATTCCACCAAGCACCAGTCCTTTCGCTACCGCAAGTCCGTACTCATAACCAGAACAGCCAAGATTAAAGTCAAATGCGCCGCACTTTGTGCTTAGACCTAATCTGTCCTGAATGAGGCACGAGGTGCTGGGCAAATGATAGTCAGGACTTTGGGTACAGAGTAGTACAAAGTCAATCATGGAGCGGTCGATGTCTTTTTCTGCAAACAGTTTTTCTGCTGCCTTGACAGCCATGTCACCAGCTGTTTCTTCCTCAGTGGTGACATGTCTCTGCGATATGCCCACTTTCTTTGAAATTTTCTCTACCGTCCACTCAGGGAATTGTTCCACCAGTTCTTCGTTGGTTAAAACTTTTGCTGGCAGATAATAGGATATACCTTTTATATATGCTTTCATGTTGACCTATTTTACGGAGAAGCCTCCGTCGATTAACAGCTGTGAGCCTGTCATCCACTTTGTAGCATCTGACAGGAGATAAACGATAGAGTAAGCCACCTCTTCTGGCTCGCCATATCGTCCTAAGGGATAGTTCTTCTTGTCTTCATCCAAAACATCCTGCGACAGAGCTGCACTATGAATAAGTGGCGTGTTAATCATGCCTGGATGGATGGTGTTCACCCTAATCCCTCTCGGAGCAAGTTCAATGGCAAGTGCCTTAGCATAGCCTGCCAGGGCTGACTTGGTTGCACCATAAAGGCTGCCACCGACAGCTCCACAGAAGACACCAGACATCGATGATGTGAATACGATTGAAGCGCCTTTGTTCAGCTTTTTCTGCACCATTAGTTGCTGAATGAGGTTAATATGCGAGAAGGTATTTATTGAGAATATCTTCTCCATATCCTTCTTGTCCGACAGTTTTGCCATCATTGAGTAAAAGATGCCAGCATTGCTGGCCACACCGTCTAATTTGGGCAATCCGGAAACCACACTGCACAGGCCGTCATAGTCCGTCAGATTTATCGCATGTATCTCAGCACTTCCTGGGGGAAGCTCAGCCAAAATGTGCTTCAACCCATCCTCGTTTAGGTCAAGCAATATGACTCTTGCTCCCATCTCGGCACATTGTATGGCCGTAGCCTTGCCGATGCCTGATGCAGCACCCGTAATAAGAATGGTCTTGCCTTCTACAGAAAAAGGATTCTTCATCTTATTTTGACTGTATTACTTGAAACAAATCCTCCACCGTATCACAACCCTTCATATCATCGAAGGAGATACGCTTACCATATTTTTTTTCTGTCATGTTTAAAACAGCGAGAGCTATCAGCGAATCCCACTCTTCCAAGTCGTGAAAAGAAGTACTAGCTTGAATCTCGCTTGCATCGGTGTCGTCAAACTGATCTGCAAAGTCTGCAATAAAACTCTTAAGTTCCATAATTTTTACTGATATTTTGTTAATATTACAAAGCACTTGCCGGATTGCCCATATAGGTTCTTCCGTCCTTTGTGTTTTTTATAATCATACTATTACCGCCTACTACAGTGTTGTTACCTATCTTTTTCTGCTGAAGCACTACAGAAGAAACCCCAAAGAAGTTCTCATCCCCTACGGTCACCTCACCAGATATGTTTACGCAAGGCATCAACGAATTGTAGTCACCGAGTCGGGCATCATGCCCAACCGTGACACAAACATTCAATATATTGAAGTTTCCCAAATGAACATTACACGAGATCCAACATCTGCTACAGATAATGTTTCCAAAGCCCATTGAAAAATTATCGTTATCCAGAAAGGTCACATCTGGAGCAACAAGATTTGGAAAACTTATATTTTTATTTTTGACATTACCCACTATCTTTTTAACAATGGCTGGATTGCCAATTGCAAAAACAACAGCCAAATCAGATTCGTAGGCATTTAGAAAATCTATACCGCCAATGACTTTACCATATTCATTTTTAGTTCCGATTAGTATTTCGTTATCATCAAAGAATCCTATCAAGTTCCAAGTGGATTCCTTCTCATTAATTTGTTTTATCAGACAAGCAACTTCTTTTCCGAAACCGCCTGCACCGTAAATTGCTATATCTTTCATTTTGGAAAACGTTTACCCTGACCTTAACCTTAACTTCTTCTTAGTGTTTGAATCAATCCATTTATCTGACGTTCTATCTCGTTAAGGTCAATCATCAAGTTGTTATAGATATCGATGTTAATATATTCTATGTTCTCTGCTATCAATAGTTGCGTTTCTACTTCAAAGGCCGAACCTAATGCAGTATCAAGAAAGTGTGCAAACTCCACATCCGAGGGTTTAGCTGCCCCTTCTGCTATATTACTGCTAATAGAGACAACTGCTCTCTGCAATTGACCACATAGCCCTTTCTTCTCAAACCACGGCATTTCTGCAGTAACCTTATACACCTTAGATGCATATTCAACAGCATCCTGCCACACCTTATAATTTCTGAAGTTTCTCGCCTTCTTAATGTCTCCCATAGTTAGCGTTAAGGTTAGCGTTATCGTCAATTCCCACCATTAAACGCCTCCATCGTTGCCTGTCCGTCCTCGTTGATGTCAGCCCGCTTTAAAACCTTCATAATAGTTATCCAAATCACATTAATGTCTGTCCACAGCGACACATGATCCACATACCATACATCCAGTTTGAACTTCTCTGTCCAACTGATGGCATTGCGCCCGTGGCACTGTGCCCAGCCGCTGATGCCGGGGCGTACCTCATGACGGCGAGCCTGCTCTGGTGAATACAGCGGCAAATACTGCACTAACAGCGGTCTCGGCCCAATCAACGCCATATCACCTTTCAAGACATTAATCAGCTGTGGCAGTTCGTCTATCGATGTCGAACGCACGAACCTTCCGACCTTTGTCAGTCTATCGGCATCGGGCAGCAGTTCACCATCAGCTCCGCGCTCGTCGGTCATCGTCTTGAACTTGATGACCTTGAAAATCTTCGCATTCATGCCCGGACGCTCTTGCAGGAAGAATGCACCGGCACCTTTATTGGCGAAGTGCAGCCAGATGGTTACGACCAGTAGAATTGGACTAATACAAATCAGAGCAATGAGTGAAATGAAAAAATCAATCACTCGCTTGAAGAAATGTTTATACATTAATATGTGTATTATAATAAATATTGTTTTTTCACCACTGCGTTCCAAACAGGTAGTTTTTGGTCCTCCTGAAAAAGGTCTTAACATACCTTGGAAGGAATCTGAACACATAGACCGAAAAGCTCGTGTTCAGTGTTTCATCTATGGAGAATTGTTGTCTCATCCATTCGCGATCGCTGACAATTTTCGAACGCCAAAGGAAATAGGCATCATTAATCATGTTCCTGTCATGGATGACCTCACACCATATTGGGACATCTTCAACCTCTAATATCTTAACTCCTTTAATTGTGCCTATACCTATATGACTGCCATATCCGAAGATTCCCTTTAACGATGTGTCACCTTTCTCAACGATACTGATAAAATGATTCCGAGGATATTGGACTCGCATTAGATACTGATGGTCGGTATAATACTGGTATCCGTCACGGTATCTGATAAAGGTGCCGTCTGCCACTTGCAATGCCCGCTGTTGAACATCTTTTGCAAAGCTGGCATCCAGGGCATCGTCGTTATCCAGATAGGTGGAAATAACGCGATTTGACTTCAGACGTTTGATGATTTCATTACGGAATATCTGTGCAAAATAGCGTCCGTTTTCCGGCTCAACGAATACGACTGCCAACTGAGGGAAGCTCCTCTTGTAGCCTTCAATCCTCTCCTTATATTCTTCGGGAGTCGTACTGTCGAACAGCACTATCCACTCAAAGTTCTGGCAACTCTGATTCTTGATGGATGGCAGACAATAGCGTTCAAACAGCGAGAACCGATGCTCCAGCCATTTTCTCGTCCTCACTTTTCGACCTTCTTTGTCTTTATGCCAAAGTAATAAGTTGAAACGAGTTAGTATAAAATGCTGAAACTCATTTTGGAATTCCTCCATAAGACTTTAACTTAAAACTCATTTTGAATTTCCACCACTGATGCCACACCAAATAGATGGGAGCAATCACTACAGGAGAAGGAAACTGACGGAAGAGAGTGTTATTGCCTGTGACGCGATCCATTAGGATTTTCAGCTTACCCTGATTCTCATCGAACTTTTCGCCATAGCGCATCATCTCATTCAAAAGCAGTTGCCCTACTTTATTATCAGGCTCCACTAACAGGTACTGCTTCTCCAGACCGAGGACGGATTGCTCTATCCACATAATGCCACGTGCATATTTCTGCACGCCAAACTCATGAAACAGTTTGCCTATCTTTTCTTTCTGCTCATTAGAGAATCCTCGTTTCAGCAGATAGTAATAGTCAATGAGTTGCTTCAAGTTGTTACGGGTAGACAGCAAGTGGTGCCACATGTGGAGCAGCAGGAACACCGCATTGAACTCGTCAGTCAGTCGGTTAACCTTGGAGGCTCCATCGTTCAGGGTGATCTCATTGCCAAACTGCGCATCCCTTACCTTGTTTATATATTTCTGCAGCTTCCTGTCCTTCCACCAGTTGTCAAGGAACACAGGACGGTAATGCACCTCTACCGACGTGTCGTCATATACGGGCATCGTCACATGGTGCAGCGAGAAAAGCCCGTCAGGAGCTTTCGATTGGGCTATCTGTATAATCTTTTCAACATTCACTTCCAGACACTTCGGTTCGTCCACCCAGATGTCAATGTCGCCGGGGCTCCGCAGTTGAGGCTTTGGGTACATCGTGGCGTTAGCCTGCCCTTTCAGGATGCAGCTGCGATAGCCTCGGCTCGCCCAGAAGTGGCTCATCTTCTCCGAACGCTGGTCGAGCATCAGATTGGTGGCTTTGATGTTCTCGACGATGCCTATCCACTGGAACAACACCCCCCGAGGCACCGTCAGCCCAGAACGCTCGACACCATCGAGCACAATACCGACAATCCCTTGCCTCAGACAAAACTCAAAGAAGTCCGCCCAACCTATCTCCTTCGCACTCCCAGGAACATCAGGCAGACTCCCTATAGCAAATCTGATGAAATCAAGATATGCCTTATAGTTTTGCATGCGCAGCCTCTATCACGTCAGCCACCTGGGCCGACAGAATATCCTTGTCGAACACCTCAACAGACAGTCGCCGGGCATTCTCGCCCCACAATTTCAATGTTTCCTTATCACCTTTATATAACACCAGCTTCTCTGCAAACTCGCTTGGATCATCGGGATTGACAAAGAATCCACAATGCTCCTTCTCCACCAAATCCTTTGTCCATCCCGCCGAGTTCACGATGATAGGCTTGCCAGCCGAAAGCGAATCAAACAGTTTGTTGGGTGAGTTGGTTTTCAGGATAGGAAGATTCAAGAAGGAGGTCACGCTGGCATCACAGAGATTCACTACTTCTGCCAGCGTATCCATCGGATGAGAACCCAGGAACTGCACATTCTTCAGCCCTTGATCCTCCACTTGCTGCTTCAGTTTCGGCTCCGTAGCACCTTCCCCCATGAAAATGAAGTTCACATCATTTACGCCCCTGTCCTGCAGGATTCTCGCCGTATCGATGATATATTTCAGGCCGTTGGCAAACCCCATCGAGCCGAAATGTATCACATTGAACTTCGTCAAGTCCACGCCAAACTGTCTGGCAATCTCCGTGTTCTTCTCATGCGGGAAGAACTTGTCTGGCTTCGACATGTTAGGTATCATGCTTGTCTTCTCCTTCGGTGTGCCCGCAGCTATCACGCCTTCCTGCATACCTGGCGACAATGCCACTACATGCTCCGAACGTTCATAGATATGCCGCTCCAGTCGGCGCAGATACCAAATGGCCAGCCTGTTCTTGATGGCTCCAATCTGAATGGGGAACTCCGGCCACAGGTCGCGCACCTCAAACACATACGGCCACTTCCGCATTGCTTTCAGGCGCATCGCTACATAGCCAATGGTCAACGGAGTAGATGTTGCATAAACGATGTCCACATCATTATGCTTCGCAGCTTCTTTGATGGCCAGTCGGACAAAATTCACGAACGACACTACCTTCCTCGGTGCCGACATATAGTTACTGTAGTCGTTCTTGACGAATACCACGTGTATGCCATCCACGTCCTGTTCGCCCGGTTCAAACCCTTTACGGGTACTGGTGATCATCGTCACCTGATGCCCGCGCTTAATCAACTCTTGTGAAATCCAATACGACCGCGTGCCTCCTGGCTGACTCGGCGTATTGAAATACTGATGAATATAAAGTATATGCATTGAAAAATATTATTATTCTAAACTTTAAGCGAGTCTAAAAGGGAATCAACAGATTCATTTTTTCTTACATAAGATTGTTCTCCTGTTGCCAGTTTATCAGCAAGGCGTCCTCATCATAATCCACCGGACAAGGCAATTCCTTGCCAAGACTCAGATACAGCCTCCTTTTTTTCACGCCTTTCTGTCGTATGCGAAACAGAGTATTGGTCTGTCTATTCCTTCAAACTCCTTTTGCTGGCAAACTTCATTATAGATAGCCTTTGGACTATCGTCAAAATTTCGCCCACCAAACGAACAGAAAAACATTGTTTTCTGTCGAATAGGCACAAACCACCCCCATATTCGCAGAAGGTGACGAGCAAAAAGCCACAGCCAACTAACGAATAAAGCATGATGCTTTAGAAAGCGTATTATCCATTCTCTCATATGCCACTTTTTCTACCCACTGTTCAGTACCTCATTGACATAACTCGTTTACTTGAAACAATACCCACCATTCACTTCAATCATGCTGCCATTGACGAATGGATTGTCAATGCAAAAACGATAGGCATCTACCACCTCATCAATAGAAGCAAAACGATGGATAGCGGTTTTCTTGTAAATATTCTGTTTGATTTCTTCTGGCTTCTCCTTTTGCCAAGGAGTTTCTACAAAGCCAGGGATAATGGCATTAACAGTTGTACCAGTTCCTTCGAACTCTTTCACCAGATTCTTAGCTAATGCACATACGGCAGACTTTGTCACACCATAGCTCAAGACTGTAGCATGGGGATGGACTGCCATCTGCGAACCTGTGAAGATAATACGAGAGCCATTTGGTATCTGCTGGAACAGCTCGCGAACCATAATATAATGTGAGTTAACGGCCACTTCCATCTGTTTGTCCCAATCCTCATCCGTGGTTTCTGTGAAACTTTTGCGGATGCTCATACCTGCATTACACACTATGCAGTCAAAGTGGTCAGTCCGCGACTTGACATAATCTATGAATTTATAGACTTCTTGGCGTGATGTCTGGTCAACTTTTAACGCCTCATAATTCTCTATTTCATCTGTAAAGTCAGGACCTACATATGTAGTAAATACATAGTAGCCCTTGCTTAACAGCATTTTGGCGACACCTAAGCCTATGCCTGATGTTCCACCCGTTACTATTGCATATTTCATATCTCCATAAAGTTTTTACGTTCACCAAACATTTGCATAATCTCTGCCATGGCTATGCTCTCACGACGACGCAGGCGGGCTGTGCTGAAACGGTGGTTGAAGACGCAAGAGATGAATTCCTGAATCTCATAGCGCAGTCCTGCGCCGTCCCACTTGTAGAAGAACTTCTTGTTCTGGTTCTGGTCTTCAAAACGGAACTCGTAATAGTCGGTCAACCACCAGGGGGATGGCACGTAGGCATAGCCTTTAGTGCCTGCAATGACAAGGTTGCCCTCAGTCTTCACGCCCATACCTAACTGGAAGGAGCATACTCCATGGGGATAGCGCATCACACCACGGGTATAGATGTCAATACCGTCTTTCATCTTGGAATAGAAGTTGATATTGGTATAGCCTATACCCATCAGCCTCAGTATGGGCAGCAAAGGGTATGACCCCATCTCGTACATCGAACCGCCTGCCTGTTCGGGGTCAAGCTCACGGGTGAACTTGTCGCCCCATAGCTTTGACTCAGAGGCACTGACATCTACCACATCGCCTATGGCACCACTCTTGATCATTGTGACCAGGTGGTTGAAGGCTGGTGAATGGGCAGTCTTGTTGGCCTCCATCAGGACGACACCGTTCTCTTCGGCAAGATGATACAGTTCCTTGGCCTGCTGACCGTTCAACACCAATGGCGTCTCGCAAAGCACATGTTTCTTTTGCTGGAGAGCCTTCTTGGTCAGCTCATAGTGAGAGAGGTGTGGTGTGGCAACATAGACGGCATCGACCTGTGCCAACAGTTCTTCGTATGACTGGCAGACATTCACGATGCTGTGCCTAAGAGCAAAGTCGCACACCTTGGGATAGTCGATGTCATAGGCACTGGTGGCCTTGACATAGCTGACGTATCCGGACTCTGGAACGAAGCGCTCAGCTATTCGACCTGTGCCAACTACACCCATTTTTATATCCTCCTGCAAGTCTTCGCGGAGCATGGTGGAACTGATGCCTTCGGTACGGGGCAGGTAGACCACCTCGCAGAACTCCTTCAGATAGTCGAACTTTCCTTCCCAGTCAGAGCCAATGGCAAAGATATCGACATCGTATTTCTGTATGTCGTCTATCTTCTGTCCCACATAATCCTCGATGATGATTTTGTCAGCCAGACCAG